>Ga0126342_10012710_pt1 | contig 14983 bp, 11 predicted proteins | sample Cyp1metagenome_FD_92528 | JGI IMG/M metagenome (GOLD analysis project Ga0126342, IMG submission 92528) | Coral microbial communities from Lord Howe Island, Old Settlement Bay, Australia - Cyphastrea 1 metagenome | ecosystem: Host-associated > Invertebrates > Cnidaria > Coral ...
CCACGGGCTCAACACCTCCCAGCGGGTGTGGCTGGGCTGGCAAAGCGTTGAGCGTTTTGTTCCACATGTCTAGCCATGGATCCTTTCATGGAGATCGGTGCCACTGGCAGTGGTGGGTTTGTCCCTGTGGTGGTGGATGTTGAGGTGTTGGATCCTCTCCATGAGAGGCACCTTGTGCGGATCCTTCCCTCAGGTGCGCATGCTCATGTGCGTGGCTTGGTGGAAGGGATTTCTGCTCGACTGACGCTGATGGAAGCCGTGGTGGTCAAACAGTTCCCGATCCCGGAGATTGAAATTGGACCCGACACGGAGGTGATGTACCATACACGTCACTCTTGGGCTGATTTCTTCAAGCCGGTGGATGCATGCTCTGAGGTTGGAGGTGTCTCGCATGGAGCGTTGTCTGGTGGTGTGCACACAAAGGTGTCAGTGGATTGCAATGGGTGGACGTCCAACTTGCATACGGTTCAGTCCAGCAGTGTGACGGTGCCCGGTGATGTTGGCCATCCCCAGGTCATTTATGAGTTGTGGCGCCAGTCTGCCCATGCAGCCATGTTGTGTGCTGGATATGCGTACCAGCCAAACTCCCAGCTTGGAGATAGATGGGGAGCTATGGATCCTAGTGCTCAGTGCCTGCCGAGTGTCCTTCGAGCCGCATTGTTGTTCCAGGCAGTCAACCTTGATCTGCAGATGGTGTGGCCATGTCGCCGACACAGAGCGTGGTGGGTGATGTATGTCCCCAGCTTGGGTAACATTGACTTTGCTGAATGGTTGCCTATGGGAGAAGTGTTAAGGATTCATTGTCTCATCCCCCACATCTGTGGGTGGGACACCAGAGATGAGCGTGCTCTTCAGCAGGACCAACGAGAATGTCAGACGACTGGAGTGGAGGATGGCACATATCCTATGCACATGATGGCCGCCAATGGTATTGGCCCCACTGCTTTGCAGGAGGGGAAGTTCCAGGATGTCAGTGCACACCTGACCCAACAGGTGTCGAACTTCAGGTCTCAGATCCAGGCACAGTCCCAGCAGTTCCCTGGCCAGATTGAATCCAAGAACCAGAGCATCCAGGCCGAGTTTGAAAGCCAGTTGTCGCATATCCGTGGTCTTTTGTCCCGAAGGTCACGGGAGGATGGTGAGTGATGGTATGGGCAGTGGTCCGACACACCAGTGTGCACGTGTGTCGTGCGTTGCTTTGGCAGCTTGCTGGTCGGGACCCTGATGCCCGTTTTACAGTTTTGTTGTATGGGGTGCAGCCACAGTGAAGCATGTGTGGGCATCGAGCCCACAGCCTGGGCCTTTGGTGGTGCCGCTTCTTGCTTTCAGTGTGTTTCGGGTTGAGGGGTCTCTCACCCTGGCCCTGCTGCGTATGAAGACACTTTTGTTTTGGGGAGTGCTAACCCACATGGGTTGCGTTGCCGCAATTGGTAGGTGTCCACAGCCAAGGCGCTGGTTTCGATGACCAAACCAGCGTGCAGAGCAAAGAGGTACAAAAAAGTGGTGGTTTGGAACATTTGGATCATCTTTCCATATATTGGGCATTTCATCATCCCAACTGACGAAATCATATTTTTCAGAGGGGTAGGTTGAAACCACCAACCAGGAATAGCTTGCCATTTATAGTGAGCTTATGGCCTCTTCTACAAATCGAAGTTTGCTTCAGATGATCTTCAAGAAAGGCTACGCGGCTAGGACTAGTAGGGTGGTACATCACTTGGAAACAACAGTGGATGGTTTGAGAAAAGGACTAGCCTCTGGTAATTTCACGCTCAATTTAACATAGCTTCATAGCTATAGATGGATAGATGGTTTATCTAGCAAACATGGTGATTTTCCATCATGTGTCAATGAGGATTGGCGGGGTGGTGAGCGCCCTCCCAAGCCCTGCAGAGCAGGTTTCGTTTCAGGAGCAGGCGCTGTTGGAAGATGGTCTTCGCCGGGGCGTGAAGATAGGTGGTGCATAGGTTCAGCTGCAATCCACATTCAAATTGCTTTATGACCGAAAACTTCTGAAAAATCAAGTCTGATCCATGTTCCTAGATTTCTGAGAATCCACATTTCCAGTCACTGGATTCTTTTCAAGGGACCATTTTAACTGGAAACCCCTTTAATGAATGGTAAAAACCCATGGTTTCCAGCGGATTCTCCAAGCAATCCATTGATCCGTTCGCGGGTTCGCAGGACCAGGCGGACGTCTTCAGCTTCGCCCACGGAGCGTCCCTTGGGAGGGACCCACCAGTTATGGCCCAACTGACCGTGTTTTTTTTTGGATCATTTCATGAAAGACACCCTTAGTTATAGGAGTTTGTTCATTCCATTTATAATATGTTATAACTGTTAGTTGGGCCATAACTGTGGTTGATGATTATAATAGTGTGTTTTTGTTGTTTTCTAGGAGGGTTTAAGCATCAAAATATGGGGATAGACGATGATATCATTGCTAAACATTGATACATGATAGTTGATTGATGATTTGTTGGGGGATTATATTCACCAATGTGTTATATATATATATATATCGGAATATCACGATCCATGACTGGGCACTCCCGTTCTCCAAAAAAGAAGTACAAAGGTACGACACAGCGTTTCGAACACTGCTCATCTATATAGATGTTCATGGTGTTTGACCCGGGGTTTGACTACCTGTTGGTTTTCCAACATGACCATATTGATGATGAACCATTCAGTCATTCATCGATGATGTATTCGTATAATTACTTGTTTACCTATAATATATCAGACGATGTCGCTGGTTGATCCAGCAGACAGCACATAAACAATCATAAACGACGGCATAGCCATGACGACCAAATGCAACCCACTGTTCTTACTATGGTTAAGAGTAATTATAGATCATTCCACCCCCCTACCCTACCTGGTTGGTGGATTGAACATTTTTAATGTTTCCTTATATTCAGAATAATAATCCCAACTGACATTCATATTTTTCAGAGGGGTAGGTAATACCACCAACCAGGTATCCATTAAAATTCCCATTAGATCCTATAAAACCACCATTAAAAATCCCATTCAACCACCATTAAATGCCATTAAACCACCATAAGACTGTTCACGGCCATCGCCAGCCCCAACTGCAGAGGCGGAACTTGTCCTGTTGCCGCTATGCTTTGGCAAGGTGGACCTCGTGAAAACGGGGGACCGTCCTAGTTTTGGGGTGAGAATTGTTAAACCAGACCAGTTTGAAACATTCAAATATATATATACATACAACTATTATATATTTAAATATAACTACTTATAATTATATATAATTACTTATAATTATATATAATTACTTATTATATATAATTACTTATAATTACATATATATATACAATTATTCAATTATAATTGTATATATATATATGTATATCTCTATTTGTTCAAATGGTTTCCACGAATGTTGTTGAACATTGGTGTTGAATTTCACGATGGATTTCAAGGCCCAGAGGATCACCGTTGGTCACCGTTGTCTGGCCGAGTTGGTCGGGCAAGTTGGCCAGAAATGGGGGGTTCCAGAAATGGGGATATACCAAATTGGATGGTTTATAATGGAAAAAAACATTTATATGATGGAAAAACCCATAAAAAATGTTTTTTTAAATGGAACATCCCATAAACAAATGGATGATTCAGGAATTTTGGTAGATCTATCTATCATGTTGCTGAAAAAAAAACTTATAACTGGAGGACATCGTATTGTACTCATTGGAGCAGTGCCACACCTGATTTTTCAACCATGGAGTCGACCTGTCAAAAAGACTTTAGGCTGTGCTTCTGGGGACCTTAATCGTCCATTTCAGAAATTCACAAGGTGGTGCCCCATAGTTAGCTAAGTTGGTTTATAAGTCCAATAACTAGGGTTTATGGGGGTTATATCTATAGTTAATGGGGCTTATAAACCAACTAACATAACTGGGGGGGCACCACCTTGCAATAATTCCGCATCAATTGTTGACACGGTCTTTCAATGAACAAAATACATCAAAATACAAGAAACTCCTCATTTTTCTCGTGAAAAGGTGTCCTTTTTGTTTTTTTCCCTTCACCTACGCCATGGCCGCCATGGTCATAGTTGGGTAGTCCTCACCTCATCACCAGGGCGGTTCTGCGGGCCGTGGGCTCTGCCAGTGTTGCGAGGTTCGTGGAAACTCCGCGTACGCGTCGGGCGTGGTGGACGAAAAACTCTGGCTATTGTGGTTCCCAATCATCATCCGGAACTCATCCCAACTGCGAGAGTGATATTTTATGATGTTCGTTTTTTTTGTGCAAAACCATGCGTAAAGTAAAGGAAGACTAGCCTCACTTAGTGTTTCCGAATCGTTCTATGATTTTTAGCAAACTGTGCATGTGTTTGTGAAAAATAGGTGAGCCCTCGAAGGCTCCTAACATTTCCAAACGTACTTTTGTTGCTGACCTACTCAACTTGTGAAAGCTTTCAGGGTTTCCATGTAAAAATTGTTCAGTCTGGCAGTCTGGCATGTCGGAGATCACTCATCTCATACAGCACGTTCTAGTTGAGAAATTTTTGGTAGATCAACAATTTTCGGGTGAAATACCAAATTTGGCCATATGCATGATGAAACTCAACTCTCCCGGGTGCGTACAGTGAAAGACAAAATTATACCCACCGGTCTCCCTACAATGTGGTCTCCCCAGCAAACTAGTTCGATATATCGGATATATCTACCATAAACCCAATCGTTAACCTACTTATCAACCAACTCAGCTATTAACCTAGGGCACCGTTGAAATAATCGTCAACTCCCTATTGTTAATCTGTTAATGGTTGAAGCTTTATTATACCTACCTATGAATATCTGCAAGGTATTATTGTACCCTATGGATCCACATACTTCCTCAGAAGATACTTGGATCCATGGGGATAAAACCAACCATTTTGGATCATTTTGGCTGATTTCAAATAGGAATGCTGTCGCTTCTGCACATGTGTTGCGAAGGTTGGAAGGGCGCTTTCAAGCTGCGCTGTTGGACATGTCTGGGCAGCTCATTTACTGGATGGATTTCCGCTTGGCTGGACAATGTTTAACACCATCTGTGTATAGGCTACATATAGATAGTGTGTATGTTTTTTTTGTATATACAATTAGTTTACCCACATGTTTTTGTGTTTCAATAATCAGCATTGATAACTAGTATTTGCATGCATAACATGTTTAACACACATACTCATTTGGATCAAGTAGATTCCCACACGCATATCATATAACATCCATCATCCACTATTCAGACAACATATATCCATTGCATATATCATATGAATACATCCCCCAAATGTGCTCCATCATGCTGTTTTTTTTCCTCGTTTTTTTGGATTACGGTTTAAGATGCAACTTATTCCAGGATTGGTTCAACGGATTTCAGCATGAGTTTCAGTGAAGGCGTTTGGATCCGGGCCACAGGGCACCACAGGGCATACTGTCTCAAAGAACTTTACCCTCTGGTTATAACTAACATAGCCATGGAAAATGGTTGATTTTCCCAGCTAGAAACATCCATTTATGGTTGGGGTTTTCCATGGCTATGTTAAATAATCAGATGGTATATAAAATGGTCGCAAACCAGACCCAATCCCCGAGTTTTTGTGTGTGGATTAATTACTCTCAACAACTTCAGTTTTTGGTGAGCTACATTGGATACATATATATATATATAAACTACAGTTGTTTGGTGAGCTACAGTGATTTACACGTAATTTGTATTATTACCCTTTTTAAACATAGAAATTATTTGTCAGTAGCATATTCCATATAGAAATTGCTATATTATACTCTATATATATATACGAAATATATTATACTATATATATACATACATGCAGATTATAGTATCTATATTATATTATGTACACATCCCATAGAAAAATTCCCAAACCCTCATGGCATTTGTCAAAAACGCTAAGCGAGGCTTCAGGGCCGCGAGCCCAATGAGTCCATCTTGCGCCAGGTTGGAAGGGAAGCTATACGTCGACAGAGGGTATACCCTCCGGTAAACATACAAAAAGCTATGGAAAACCACCATGTTTAATGGGAAAACTCATTATTTCTATGGAATTACCAGAGGGTATATCGAATATTGGATTGGTTTAGGGGAACAATTACAGGACACCAAGGTTTTTACCATTAAATAGAGGGTTTTCCTGTAAAATTTACCCGTAAAACCAATCCAGTGAATAGAATATGATCCCTTGAAATATGAAAATTATAGATAACCAATAGAAGAAATATATCTATATCAGAGGTAAATTGATATATGATCAAAAAATGATACATAATAATACATTCTATAGACAATCAATACCTTTGATGATAATTATGATAGCTTTGTATCATAATTATCATAGAATATGAAAATCAAGTGTTGGCCAAATGGTGGTTTCCTAAGTCATGGGTCATGGGGGTACCCAATAGCTGGATGCTTTTGTTCAGGGAAAATCCATCTAGAATAATGGATGATAACTGCGGGGTATCCCCGTTTATGGAACCACCCTTTTTGTATATAAATGGGCAGCTATAAATGTTATAAAACCAGATAAGGTGCCAAGATCTGGTAAAGCAGATGAAATGAAATGAAACGAAATGAAATGTTCTGAAATGACATGAAGAATCCTATGGGTCCAAAATTTCAGGATCTCATGTTCCAACATGGCTTCAGTTTTGATTGGATGAGTTTAGTGTTTTTTGTTTGAAAGTTGGTTGAAAACCTATGTTGTGAAACTTATTGACTTTGTTTTAAGTTTTTGAGGACTGGTAAATGATTCAATCATATTTAAACCGCCTTTGCTGTTTGAGTGGGGTACCATTTAAGTACGAGAGACTTGCTACCACCAGGTGACATTCTGTTTGAAGATGAATGAAGACAAATACAGTACTCGCATGATTCACGACAACCTCAAACGACCTCGCCACAAAGCAATGACTATCCTGAGAAAATAAAACACATCAGCAAGGCATCAATTTGTTTAGGATTGATCATAGACTGGTTGGTGGTTTCAAACATTTTTCCATTTCATATATGGAAAATTATCCTTCCCATACTCATATTTTTCAGAGGGTTGGTCAATCACCAACCAGTAGAATTTCCAAACAGTTTTTTGGACATGGATGGTAACCAGCCAACCGACGCCGGCTGCGAAAGGCCGTCAGAAAGTTGCTTCCAATGTCAGAGGCCGGCTGAACTGGAGGCATTTTCTGAATTTTGAAAGGTGGTGTGTTGATTCATACATTTTTTAACCGAGGTTTCCTAAAATAGGGGTACCCCAAATGGAGGATTTACAGTGGAAAATCCTGTTCTGAAACGGATGATTGGGGGTAATCGTATTTTAGGACACCTCCAAATTGTGGTTTGGGAAAGACCCTGACACTGAAAGAATCGATACATTAGGCAGAAAAGCTTGAACACAAACAACCCACCGGGTCAGGAACTGAACGTGTAGTCGTTGCGATTTTATGAACTCATATGAACTCATCAGCTTGGAGAAACGTGGTATTTACAGTGTTTTTGACAGCTTGACAAGGACAACATGCACATGATTCTCATGTGTTTTGGATTCTGACTGTGTTTTGTCAGGATTTGTTCATGTTGGGGGGTCCGCAAAAAGGAGTCATTTGTTTGGAAAATGCTATTTTACCTCAGTTCTGTGACATTTGAACTCGCGATTGAGTTCCTTTGGTCGAATCTCCACTGCCTGTGTTCTCTGAAAAAGCACCATGTTTTTCATGTTTTGGTGGCCAAAAACGAACTATTGTTTCGCAACATGCTATTTTACCTCCATTATTTGACGTTTGATCTCGTGCGAATTTCTTTGTCCTTCTTCACCTGAGTTCGTTTCCAGCAGCCACAAAAAGGTTAATGACATGAGAGTGCGTGAATCTCCATTGCCAAGCACAAATAAAGTTTCAATTTGGGGTGACTTGGAGCTGAGTGCAGGGATATTATGTTTCATATGAACCCAGGCACTGCCAGTAGCATCGCATCAAGAGTGTGTCGGAAGTTGAGAAATTCCACAGCGTAGCAAGAGCAAAGAAGGGGTTCTTTAACCTAACAACGCCCTCAATTTGCTCTTGCGGTTTGTGTAGGCCGCTGCTTTTTTTTTTGAAGCTGTACACCCCGCAGCTGGCCATTCCCGTCCAACGCAACTTTTTTTTTTGGGTACAGCTTATCATATCTCATCCGAGAATTGTAAGATAGACACCTCCTAAATGAATCTAAATGAAACATGGGAACTCAAACACGGTAATGTCCAAGGCATCATTTTCCAGACCACCATTCTTTTGGGTTCTATGGTAGCGCAAACCAAATGTAGAAGAGATCCACGTTTAAACTGTAGCTGTTGACCCGTGTGGAATGGAATGAGAAGCAACCCCTCTTGGGCGCCCGCACAACTCTCATTCGCAGGTTTCCACCGAGTCTTCTGGGTGGCTGCATCCTGCATTGGCCAAAAAAACGAGCGCGTTGCCACAGTCGTCAACACTTTGGTTCGTCTAGAAATGCGGATTTATTTAACGATCAAACATGACTGGAAATGAAGATTTAACATGATTTAACTATCAACAACTGCTGGAAATAGGGATTTAACCATCAAACATGGGAGGATCAACCAGCAATAATTGTGAATATACACGGAACGTATCCAGCAAGAAAAATTGTTGGGTTTGTCCAGAAATTGAGGATGACCGAAAACCTAAAGAGATCTAAAAAATGTGGTATATGTTTTAATTTAGTGGGGACATGATGACAAACGCTGAATTTTGGGTCAGATGTGTGTAGCAGGCAAAAATATGGCACTAAAAAGAGACATCGTATTTGTTTCTCTTGGTATAGTTTTTGCGGTATCCCACGTTTAGCCCAGATCTATGCGTGGCTTTCTATTAGTATGTCTTGTGTTTCAATGACGGATAGCTTATATGTGTTTCTATAAGTATGAATAGATGGTGCGATCCGAGCACATTCGGTGAAGTTCCGAAAATCTATTTTGGAAGTGTTGGCCCGGTTTCCCTCTAACATGTAGCACGAAAACGAGGAAAAATGTACTTTCAGATTTCAACCTTTGAATGCCTCAAGCGTAGATTTTTTCTCTGCCTTCGGTGGAAGCTCCTTGTGAGATTTGTGGCAGCCAAATCCCAAAATCTGGGATGAGCTTCAGTAACGGCTGATTTCAAGCCAACCGGAAGCCCGGAAAATCCCAATGATTCATAGGGATTATCACTCTTCTGTTCAGTAAAATGGTTTAGACTTTCAGGGCAGAATTAATAGGGCTTGGTACATGTTCCGTTTTGCAGATTTTTCGCACATCACCCAAAATAAAAGTATCGAGAGAAAAACATATCCCTCGTTGGGTGTGAAGTAACATAGGACATCTCGCAATCAACTGGTGCACCATGGGTCATCAAGATGCACAATCTTGGGACTGTAGCATCAAGTTAATGGGGACTGAAGAGAATGCCTTCCCAACATGTCAGTTCACAATATTGAATTCATATGGGTTCATGTGATTGGGGGGTTTCAATTCATGCTGTTGAGTAGTATTCAATTTGACTAGTATTCAAGATTATTCTAAACCCAAGTCACCAAACTAAGATGAACCATTGATTCATTACTATTGAATATTAATTCAACAAATATGATTCACTAGAAATTCAGCTCACCCAAGTTGGGAGTAGCTGCACCATTCTCCGAGGCCACCCTGAAACTCCCACGGTTTTGGCTCGAAATTTGCCCCGGTGGTCATCTGGCGCCCAACGTCAAAAAGGATTCCTTTTTAGATTCTCGGCATCAAAAGATCGAACAGATTGAGAAGGATGAGAAGGATCTCCCTACTTGGTGCTTGAACCCAGCTATAGTTTTTTTGGTCATACAACCCAGTTGGTAACTGGTTAATCCGATTTCCCAGAACACCCCCATTCTATGGTCCCAGTCAGATGTGTTTTCATCCCCTTCATCCACCATGCTTTCTGGGGTAGTGTTTAACATTGGAGGGAAAGGGATTGACCATCGTGAACATACATTTATAGAATTTTATAGACTTATTTGGTTGGTGGTTTGGAACATGTGGATTATTTTTCCATTCAGTTGGGAATGTCATGATCCCAACTGATTGACCATCAACCAGTTTTAGATGTTTATAGATTGGCTAAGCCACGGATGATCCTCCAAGCAGCAATCACATATCTATTTTTCGTTGGGGATTCGTCAGGGTGAGAACTGGAAAAGCGGTGATAAGATTCACCGGAAGCCAATTGTTATATTATATAAATTACCCTCGGGTAAACGGGCTAACATAACGAACCGGAAAGATTCACCATTTTTAATGGGTAAATCCACTATGAATGGTCATTTCAATAGCTATGTTAGAATACCAGAGAGTATAATTAATATAATATATATAATGAACGCAAAATCCGTGATTTCTGTTTAGGTTTTTTGTTGCCCTAGATTCAAGCGGGAGATGCGGGATTTAATCTGACAATTCATCACATGCGGAATGTTGATGTGTGTTGACTTGGAATCGAAGATTCCTGTCCTCAACTTCATTATTTCATTCAACTTCCATTCTGAGTTCCTAAACATATATATACACCCAAAATATGAGTATGAAATAGTCTGAGCAAGTGAGAGGACTACCATCCCGCCAGCTCGGTGTTGGTCGGAGATCCTGAATCATAGGCTTTCCGGAGTTCCCCTGCCCCTGACCCGTTGACCTTGAGTTTTGGTATGTTTGTCCTTGTTTCCTGTCTGGTATATACTTCTGCAGATTTGTTTTTAGGGTCAGGACTAGTTCATGGGTGAACATTAACCCACAAACATAACTGCATTGGGGGGTACCACCTTGTACTGTAACACTCAATTTGTTGGGATATTCTCGTACGTGACTTTGACCTATTTTGACATCTGTTGACCCATAGCCTCAGAACTCAGAACTTCGGATCGTGCCGTAGCTGAGGATTTGAAAACTGAAGTTTAGACAGCCGTACACTCAGATTCGCAATGCTTCATCTAGCACTGGGTGTAGTTTGTGTAGTTCTATAATGTTCTATATTTGCAGTTTCATAGAAAGCAGATATTTTGCCAAGATGTTGTAACACTATACAAGGTGCTGTCTCGCAGTAACAATTTTAATACAAGTGAAGTTGGTTTATAAATCCCATGAATGCTAGATACATCTAGCATCTACCCTCTGGTAAACAAACATAGCTATTGAAAATGGCCATTTATAGTGAGTTTTCCCATGCACAATTGTGATTTTCCATAGTTATGTAAACGTTTACCAGAGGGTACCATGAATCCTAGCCTACTGATGAGCCAACTGAGCAAACTGGGGCACCACCTCCGGCAGTCATCACTGGCGGTTTGTAGGTGGTATACTGACATGTGTCGAGCTGTTCAGACCGGTGAAGTAGTATAGATTATCCAGAAATATGCAGAACCTGATTTACTCTGCAAATGGGCTGACCTGCAGTAAACTTGTTAATTGGTACCATGTTTGAGCCAGACCCGTGTTTTGATATTCTGCATGGTTAACGGTTCCATTTTGATCGCTCAAACTTGATGTGCATGGATGTATATGTGCATATGAACAGTTGCATAACATGAAAAAAATGCACTGATAAATGCAAACTTGTAACTTGACTGTACATTTATACAGCACTTGTTTTATCTTGTTTTTCCTATCCGTGAAAAGTTGGGTTTGACATAGTTTGACTTGCAATTCTGCATTCAAGCTAGCTTTCATCCCAATGTACAGAGCTTCCATACCAGGTTTTGCCCCAGGCCGGAATCTCTAAAACTCCCAGGTGGTCCAACAGGCTGTGGACGAAAAAGCGCGAAGAATTTCGTTCTTCCAAGGCTTGAACAAATGGGGTATGCCCCCCCCCCCCGCCCGCATGTTCTTGTTCATTTTTGTTGGGGGTCCTCAAACCATCTAAATGACTCAACACTATGCATATGTTTTTTTTTCTAGGAAGGAAGCGCCATGTTTTTTCATTATGTTTGATGGGTCTCACAGTTGTCTAATACACAGAACGCCAGATCATCTCTATGGTGACCACATGTTGTTTCAAAGAGCCTGCAATGCCCTCGATGTTTTTCTCAAGGTAAATGAAAGTTCAATATGTTAGCCATATAAGTTCTATATCTTCAAAGTGTGGTTATTTGTTTTCACATATTGACCGGCACCATGTTTTAGTGCCTTTTTAAAAAATGGCAAGTTCAGTTGATGTTGAAGGTCCATGAATCATGACATGGGGATGTTTGATTTCAGCATGTCGCAGGCCCAATTTCAGGAGCTGTCGCAGCTGTCGCAGCTTGCGCGCGGGTGAAGGAGTGACGGCATGGGATTTGGAGCTCCCCAGGGACCGACTTTTGATGAATGGACATTCATTGCATTGTTTTCAACGGGATTCATTTGTGTTCTATCCAGTGGTTAGGAGGGAGCTAAGGAGCTAGGGAGCTAGGGGTATTCATATTCCCTATATATTCCCTATTCAATGGGGAGCCAAGGAGCTACTTAGAGTTTCCCAACCATCCAATAGTGTATTACAGTAACTATAAAGAAGCATTGTAGAAATAGTTGGATGTAATTGGCTTTGATGACAGGAAAAATTGTCAGTGGCTCTCATTTTAGGTTGGACGAAGATCCGGAGTAGTCCAAAAAGATCTCAACTATAGTCATTGTAGGCAAAACAATTGGCATGTGTTCAAATGGGGGTTTCCATAAATGGAGATACCCAATAGCTGGATGGTTTCTAAGTTATAAGGGAAAACCCCTATGACTATAGGAAACCCCGAAATGATGAAAAAATCTTGGAGAGTTTCTGATTTCCCAGTGCGCGAAGATCTCTTGGGGCCCTTGGGTATCGTAGATGGGCATGGACAATGCTTGGATGATGCATTGATCCCTGGGACTGCGATGTGTCTTTCGATGGGACTAATGAGGAATTGGGGGTACCAAATTTTCAGACAACGCCTAAGATATTGTTCCCAATTCGAGAGGACTCAAAGTATTTCAGAAGCACCGTGAAGAAGTCGTGAAGAAGTCAAGACGCCTGGCGAAGAGAAACATTTGTCGGTGGCCTCAGCTATGACGGGTGAAGACTTCTTGTAATCCTCTTCTGCGTCTATGCCAGACTTGTTTCTTAGCCACACTTTCAGGGTGGTTCACTGAGTAGTTTAACCATGTTTAACCTGCATTTGGATACACCCAAAGGTTACATCAGTTACATCCCAATACTGAACGCTAATTTTTCGTGGTTGTTATTTGTTATTTGTTTCAGAAGTTCTTGATGAATAGTTGGTGGGTCACCTTTTTTTCACCAGATTCACCTGGGCACGGAGGGGGTGGTTTCTTGATTTTCTTGGTCAGAACCATGGTTTCCTGCAAGAATACCTTCAATTCAGTCAACATATCCTGGTTGGTGCTTTGGAACATGAATGGATTATTTTCCCCAATAACTGGGATGATGATCCAATCTGACGAACTCCATCATTTTTAAGAGGGATAGGTATACCACCAACTAGTATCATGATGATGCCACAATTGAAGGATATCATTTTTTGCAGAATGTGTCAATCTGTGGGCCCGCAAGCCAGAAGAATTTTCAATGCAACATTGCTGGACTCCTGGTGGAGTCTCTGAGTGACCCGGAATTTTGATGGACTTGACTGCAAGTTGGCAGATTCTAAGGTAGAAGGTGTGAGGATCATTGAAGTTGTACGTTCCAAGTCTCCTTTTGCGTTCCTGGGCTCATGGCTCATTTGGGAGATGTGCTGGTTCCGTTCAGAACGGGGAAGTTGGTGAACCAATCCTGGCGAAGCCGTTTTTAGCCACCAGTTGGATCGTCAAGTGAACCAAGTTCACCCTCGAGGAATTGACTTGAAGATTTTGGATCCACCATGATTGATTATATAATATACAGTATAGATTGCTGTTCTGTATGGTAGCAACCGAATTCTTCACAACCTTGTTTGAGGGTGTTACAACAGCAGTTCTCGTACGGACTGCTGTATCTCTATGTTTGTTATTGGACCTCCATGTCAACAGGGGCCAGTGTTTGAATCTAATGTTTTGAAGATCCCTCACCAAAAAGACGTGTCAGCACATGAAAACTTCGATCTCAATCTCAGCTATGCTATGCAGTTGGTGGCTTATCATGCGTTTTATGTTCATCTCAGCGGATGAAGTGATGTTCCCCATTTCTATTTACTAGTTTGCAGAGGATTGAAAGCACTAGCGAAAAAGAAGAGAACATGCAATGCGGTATACCCAATGCTACAAACATACCATTTGGGACGGTTTATTAAAACCATTCCCACATTTTGCTACATATCTCTGGTGAGTCATTCAGAGTGATTGAGGGTCTACCAAACTATCTAAGTTCATCTAAATTCCCTTCTTTGTTGCTCAGGCATCATTTTTATTTGGGAACCAATTTTGATGGTTAATTTAATTTATCCCCGTATTCTCCCATGCTTTCCCATGTCTCCTGTTAAAATCATGTAACATCCCAAGTGTTGCTTATGAAAGCAATTTAAATCAGATGAAATCATGTTAAATCCATCATTTTCCCATGTTTCCCCGGTGAAATTTCTTTTGGTTTACCCTCTGGTAAACTAACATAGCTATGGAAAATCACAATTTTTAATGGGAAAATTCACGATTTCAATAGCTATGTTTGTTTACCAGAGGGTATTGGTTTCGATGCCTTTCCGCTTGTCCGAGCCACTGAACTCCGAGTGGCGGTGTTTCACGCAGGTGGCCATCGCCCGCAATGTTGACTGCGGCGGTTCAGGTGGGGAAGCGGGGGGAACCCTTGAGGTGCATCTGCCATGGTTGGATTTTCGTTGAGTGAAAAACATGTGGGAACCATCAAACAAACCTTTTCTTAATATATATATATGATATAATATATATATGATAATATATATAATTATATATAATATAATATATATATATAATATA
>Ga0126342_10012711_pt1:0-12500 | contig 14983 bp, 12 predicted proteins | sample Cyp1metagenome_FD_92528 | JGI IMG/M metagenome (GOLD analysis project Ga0126342, IMG submission 92528) | Coral microbial communities from Lord Howe Island, Old Settlement Bay, Australia - Cyphastrea 1 metagenome | ecosystem: Host-associated > Invertebrates > Cnidaria > Coral ...
CACACACACATATATATGTTTATACACACATATTATATACATTTATATACAGAAAGGGACGCTGTCAGGTCACCATTTTTCAACGTTTTTTTGGAAGCATCGGGTTCAAAAAAAGAATATTAAGGCATCAAAAAAAATATTGAAGGGATCACACAAAATATTCAATTTTCCTGCGCTGGTGCTGTGTAGTGTTTTGGCCCGTTTATGCCATTTTCAAATCTTGTGGTTCTTGAATCTCCCGGTCCTTCAGGCCTCTCCCTTGGTCCCCTGGTCCCTTGGTCCTCTGGGTCTTCTGGTCACTTGGTCTTTCCGTCCTTTGGTGGCTCTGGTGCCTTAAAGCATTGTGAAGATAATCCTTAATTCAACCAGCCGTAAAAAGAACCTAAATCTGCCTCAATAACTCCTAAACTACCCCCGAAGCCAAAGTAAGTCTTAAACGAATCCTAAACCAACCCTCAACCAGCCCTAAACTAACCCTAAATAAACCCTAAACAAATCTTACATAAACCCGAAACGAAACCTAAACAAACCTTAAATAAGTCGTAAGCGAAACCAAAATCAACTTTAAACCAATCGCACATAATCCCTAAACCAACCTCAAATAAACCCTAAGCCACCCCTAAAAAACCATAAGCCAAGCATAAATAATCCCTAAATAATAAATAATTCTTAAGCAAACCCAAACAGACCACAAACAGACCACAAACCAACCCTACATAAATCCTAAACCAACCAGAAATAAATAAATCATTAAACCAACCGTAAAGACACCGGAAACAAGACCTACATAGACTTTAAACCAACCCAAAATAACCCCTAAACCAACCCTAAAGAAACCCTGAACCAACCCTAACAAACACTTAAACCAACCACGAACCAATCCCAAATACATCCTGAATCAACCCTAAATAAACTTTGAGCAGCACCACGCAAATCTTAATACCAACCCTAAACAAACCCTAAAACCAACCCTAAATATACCCTAAACAAATCCTAAACCAACCCTAAATAAACAAACAACCAGCCCTCAATAGATCCCAAACGAAACCCAAACCACAAAGTCTTGAACGAAATCAAAATAAACCCTAAACCAACCCTACATAAACACCAAACAGCTTTAAATAACTTTAAACAAAATTTGAACGAAACTTAAATAAACCTTTTACCAACCCTGAATAGACACCTAGTAAACCATAGCCCAACCCTAAACTAACCGTAAACCAACCTAAGTCAACGTAATAGGCATCAAAACAAACCTAAATCAACCCTAAACCAAACTTAAACAAACTTTAAACCAACGTAAGTTTGAAAGCAACGAGAAAATCAAAAATTCGATCTCCAAAGTGTTGCATGTGCTGTCGAAACGGCAGCGTCGAGCCCTGCGAATGCTCGATTCTAGGTCCAATTTCCTGCAAAAACCTTACGTGCGAGAGGCTCCACTTCCAAAACATCAAAACGATGCAAATACGACAGAAATGCTCGGTTTTATCTCCAAACTGGTGCAAGGGCCATATCAAACAAGGGATTCCAGGGGAATATTTTTTTTTGATGCCTTAAATATTTATTTTTTGATCCCCACGGGATTTTTTTTTGATCCCTCACCCAAGGAAGGCAGTGTTTCTGTTACATCAAGGTATTGCTAGAGATTCCCAGAGAGCCACAGATCCCCAGGGAAAAGGAAGGAAGGAGGAAAAAAATAGTGTGTATATATATATATATATTGCTTCCCTCAGGGTAGAGGGGATCGAAAGGGGAAAAAAAGAAAAACAAGTTTTTTTTTTAGATCCCCCCTCTCCTAGCCTAGCCCTCCTATATATAGCCCCTCCCTAACGGCCGGCCACAGAAAGCTAACGTGAACAATCGGACTATGAAAGTCTATTGACGGAACATGGAATGAAGGAACGGACTACTGCATAGACAAGAACGGAATACGAAAGGAAGAAACGGATTATGAAAGAAAAGAATAACGTACATTTTTCTAAGTTAGGGAAAAGGAAGGCATATCGAGCAAGAAAAGAATAACGTACATTTTTCTAAGTTGCAAAATTTATATATTAAGCCAGCGGCAAGTAACACAACGGCATAACGTAGCCTGAGAAACTGCGTGACGTAGCATGAGCAGCTGCCCCCCCCAAAAAATGGTAAGAACATTGGCTTAATTTGCAAGGAAAGAACACAATGGGAAATAGCAACACGCATCATGCTTTATGTGGAGATGGTGTGTTGTTCCATATGTTTGAGTAAATGATAGACTAAATCACTAAATCTTTATTGTTCGATCTGGTGCGTAAAAGAAATCATGTAATGTTTGTGCTTAGTGAGGAAATAGTCTCAGGTATGATAGTATATAATAATCTTGCTACAAGTATACAGTATGTCTATATACCATATAAATGGCAGTCTTCAAGTAGATATTGATGTCTCAAGAGCTCCTTGTGATATAGGCAACATGGATGTTGCATATGCCATAGCCATATGCAGTATCAGCACACCCAAGGTGCATATGTGTTTAGAATGTCACTGTAGCCATATTAAGTGTATATATATATATATTGATGAACTTGTATTTTCCTTGGTAGTTCTACTGTATGCATCTATGATATGGATGGTGCATAAGTAGCGCATGCCAACACATAAACACAATTTCCAGACGTACTGTGCATATGTAATGGATTTCTTCTAGGATTGAATGCAATAAAGACTTTTTTGGCTGCAACTGATTTTGATCATAAGAGTTGGCGCATGGCAAGGGCAACTCCAACTTACCCTTTCTCCAAAAATATGTTTTTTTCCTGCATATTTCATAGTAATTTGCTATGCCACTGCACATCTATGCAGATACCCTGTTACCATAATTGTTTGGCTGTGCTTTTATGACAGGATGAGTAACACCCAAAAAGAGTTAAGGCTGTTTATAAAGCTTAACAGAAAACAGCTATGACACACAACACATTGGGCTAGGAAGTAGCATCTCCCAGAATGCATTCATATAGAAAGGGGTCCCTTCTCCATCCTTTTGATCAATACTCACTCCTGCTCTTCGTTCTTTGATCTATATACTGTATGAAAAGTTTCAGGTGTTGTTTGTGCTTTAGTGGGTGAATGGTTTCAACCAGTATGCAAGCGCATTGTCACAAGTGTGCAGTAGATATACAGTAGAAATGGCAGCTTAAAACATGCACTGATATCTAGAGGGTTTCTTGTGATAAAAGCAATACATTTTTTGCAGACACCATAGCCATTTGCTGTGTCAACACATCCAAGCTGCATATGCACTTGGAATGCAGATATTTTACATACTATATACATTTTTTCTTCTATAGTACATACAGTTATGGAATGGGTGGCGTATAAGTCACCTATGCCCTTACAGACACAAGTTTTGTACATTTTTCCTGCATATGCAATGGTATTCTTCCAGGTTTTAATGCGGTAACAGCTCTTTGCTTAAAATATTGGTTGATCACAAGAGTTGGCAAATTCCAATGGCACTTCCATTTCCCCCTTGCTTCAGAAACGGTGCTTTTTCCTGCATATTCCATGGTAAGTTGCTGTGTTACTGCTCAAACAACGGCAGACATTTTAGTACCATAAATGTACTCATGACTGTGGGTAAAACTTAAATTATGTCAGTATACGTTTTTCATGATAACCAAAAGTGCACAAAATCAAGTAAAAGAAACACTTAAGCAACCTTACCAAACAATTGTATCTATAGAATGGCTGCCTTGTTTGTGCATTGATGCAGCAAGTTGCCATGAAGTATGCAAAAAATATTGCAACTACTTGAGCAGGGACAGTAGATTGGAATTTGCACTTTCATTTGCTAAAAGGGTTCCACTGGAACTGCGTGTCAACCGTTAACTACACGGCGACCTGGCAGTCCAATAGCAAAAACCACCAATGCAAATACCACGTGCTATATATATGTATATGTATATATATATACCGTCTTTGCAATAGCTGTATACCTAGCTAGTACTGTACCTATATACTAATATGTACATGAGGTACCAACTGACACAATGAATCTCTATGTTTCAAGATGTTATTGGGCGAAGAATTTTGCCATTCATAAATTAAGACCACCTATCATTAAAGACCAATAGAGCTACAAAAAGCAAGCAGCCTAGAATAGAGCTAAGGATTAATACACCAAAAACAATATATCTCTCAAGAACTTTGATCTTTCATATGATCAAAGATGGAAAAAACACAACATATTCAACAAAAACGCTCAAAAACCACGTATTTTGGGGGACCGGGTGGCGTCACTCTCTCTCTCTCTCTATATATATATATATTTTTGGCCTATAGATCTACGCCCTATGAAGATGCCACCGCCGGTGGGCCCTCCAGGAGAATCGTTCGCCCCCGCTGTCGCCCAACCACTCGCCCCTGTCGCCTACGCGCATCGTCCGCAGCAAACCCGCCGAGACGCCCCCCGCAGCAGATGCGGTGCCTGTGGCCACAGTGGTGGTACCGGTGAAGGCGGAGGAAGGGGAGCGATTTCCATCCAACCCGCAGGTCGGGGCTGAGGGGAAGATCTTTTGGGAGATATTGGGAGGTGTTGAAAGTTATTGGGAGATAGGGAATGGTTAGTCTAGGTGAAATTTTGAACATGATGCTTTTCTGGCCGCTAGCATTTGGGTCGGGGCCAAGCTACTGTACCGGACATAAAGATGGTGGATCTGACCGTGCTGGACCTGCTGCCTCCTGCAGTCAAGCAGCCATCAATCAAGTGAACTTCCAAACTCCTTGGGCTTCTGAAGCATCGTCCTATGGCCACTGAATGGATCGCCTAGCAAGCTGTGAACTTGAGTTCCTGGTGGGGCTTGTCCCGAATTTATATATATATATATATAATTGTATATATATATAGTATTTTAATGTATTTTATAGTATTGTATAGTAGTATTATGTAGTATTACTTACGTATAAAATCAGTTAAATTAGTGTGTATATATATATATGTAAAATACAACGTATTGACATCCATCCAGCTCAGCTTTTCCACATAATTTCAGTTTCTTGGCATCCAGGATGGCCACATCACCCTGGAAAGTGCCTTACAAGAGATCCAAAAGCTCCGGCAACAGATGCTGGGCACAGTGTTTTTGGAGACAACAACTTGAGTAGTTGAGAGGTTCAAAGAGTTTGTGGGCATGGCATCGTAACTATGAAGGCCCAAGCTTGGTCAAGCCCCACTGGATGTTTCATTACTTTTTGTGCACGATTGGACGTGCCCTGATAGTTTTATGTTCATTCATGTCTTGCTGTCTTGCTTTCAATTCCGTGTCACGTATGGTCGCATCAACATTATATTGGCACATGCACTAGTGTCAAGACAAGGGGGTGTCGGCTCACATTGACGATCACTAAGGAACCAACAGCTGCTACAAGAGGCCGAATCCCGACGTCACCAGGCCGCAGTATTCACAAGCAAATACCTGTGGGTCATTGGGTTTCAGTGGTTTCGGAGATAGCCTTTGGCTAAGGCTGTCAGCAGAGTGAAGAGACCGAGTTGGCCGCGAAGAACACTCAGCACCCTACATGCAATGAGCACATTGGTTGGTCCCTGCAAACGAACACTGTTCGAAAATGGCAGTTGATAATTATATATAGGGAGTTATAAGATGTTAGAAGTTACAAGTTATACATGGTTATTCTATGTTATACTGCTTGCACTACCCTTTATATATTTGCCCTTGTACTGGGGATTATCGTAATCATCATCCAGGAGCTGGGAATCCCCTTGACCATCCTTCACCGAAAAGCCAGGCTGGAATCAGATGCCAGGGACATGCTGCAGCAGTTTGAAGAGTTTGAGCGTGAGAAGGAGCAGAGATGGGAGCTACGAACGGTTCCTGTCGTAATTTGGTATAATATAATCCATCCCTGCTAATCTGGACTTCCCCCAACTTGGGCCCCAAAATGACATGATTGACATGATCTCCTCCCGGGAGGATTCAATATTATACCAGTAGTACCGCACAAGGAGAGATTGGTTGTTGTGAATCACGGATGGCAGAGCGAATCCGCTGATGGACCGAAAGGTGGTTGGGGCTGTGTTTTTTGGAGTGGCTGCAATGGTTGCAGTGGTCACCTGGTCGGTCACCTCACCCACAACTGCTGGATGTAGTGTGGTGACGAGCAGCTGTAGTTGTAGTTGTAGTGTAGTGGAGTTGTAGTTATGGTGTTGTGTAATTAGTGTAGTGTAGTTGCAGTTACATGTGTGGTGGTATAATGAGTGTAATTGTAATGTAATGTAATGTAATGCAATGTTGGGTAGGGTAGTGTAGTGTAGTGTAATTGAGTGTAGTGTGGTGTGGTGTGGTGTGGTGTGTGGTGTGGTGTGGTGTGTGGTGTGGTGTAGTGTAGTGTGGTGTAGTGTAGTGTGTAGTGTGTAGTGTGTAGTGTGTAGTGTGTAGTGTGTAGTGTGTAGTGTGTAGCGTAGTCTGTAGTGTAGTCTGTAGTGTAGTGGAGTGTAGTGTAGTGTAGTGTAATTAGCGTAGTGTAGCGTAGATCTAGTATTGTTGTAGTTGTAGTTGTAGTTGTAGTTGTAGATGTAGTTAGCGTAGTGTAGTGTAGTGTAATGTAGTGTAGTGTAATGTAGTGTAGTGTAGTGTAGATCATGAGTGTAGTGCAGCGTACTGTAGTGGAATGTTGTGTAGCGTGGTTGTAGTGTAGTGTAATGGAGTGTAGTGTAGTGTAATGTAGTGTCGTGTAGTGGAATGTAGTGTAGTGTAATGTAGTGTAGTGTAGTGGAATGTAGTGTAGTGTAATGTAGTGTAGTGTAGTGTAATGTAGTGTAGTGTAGTGTAATTGATTGCAGTGTAGTGGAGTGTAGTGCAGTGTACTGTAGTGGAATGTTGTGTAGTGTAGTTGTAGTGTAGTGTAATGGAGTGTAGTGTAGTGTAATGTAGTGTCGTGTAGTGGAATGTAGTGTAGTGTAATGTAGTGTAGCGTAGTGGAATGTAGTGTAGTGTAATGTAGTGTAGTGTAGTGTAATTGAGTTTAGTGTAGTGTGGTGTAGTGGACTGTAGTGGAGCGTAGTGTAGTGTAGTGTAGTGAAGGTGTAGTGGTAGTTGTGGCGTATTGGAGTGTAGTGTGGTGTAGTTGTGGTTGTAGTTGAACATGCTACAAAACCCTCACGTTTTGCTCACTTTTGACCAGGTGCAAAATCCCTTGCACCTGCCACGCGGAACGACATCTGAACGTCCAAAAGTTGTCCGAATCCCTGGTGTTTTTAACATTTTGACTTCGAAATGTGCTTCGTGCCGCAACGGCGTGCACTTTTTCGACATCTCAATTTCCAAAAGTGGTCCGAGAATGGTGTGTTTTTTGTACATTTTGACTTCGAAATTTGCTTCGCGCCACAACGGCGTGCACTTTTTCGACATCTCAACTGCCAAAAGTGGTCCGACAATGGTGCGTTTTGTACATTTTCACTTGCAAATGTGCTTTGCGACACAACGGCATGCAATTTTTCATCTCTCATCTGCCCAGCGGGCTCCGCACCCGCCGCTTTAGCGAGCCTACTTTTCGACCCTCCGGAGCCACAAATCATTGGAAAAACGGAGTGTTTCGCGACTTTCCTACCTTTTCGCGCACCTGGATCTTCTTTCTTCTGAGACTTTCTCTTTCTTGATCTTCTTTCTTCTTCTCTTCTCTTCGCTGACTCTTCCCATCTCTGCTTTTCATCTGTCCATGTTTCCATGTTGTCGGAAGTTTGACTTCTAAACTTCCGTCGATGAGGGGAAGGGGTAGGTTTTGATGCTCAGCTCATCTCAACTCAACTCCATCCTCTGTCCTTGAAGCTTCAACTTGGATGCCCACAGCAGTTGAAGCTGACTGGCAGGAAGATGAAGTGAAGGAGTTTCAGGAAGAGATTGCGCAACTGTGGCTTGTTGCAAGACATTTGCACAAGCAAGAAGGAATCACGACAAGGATGATGATGATGATGATGATGAAGATGAAGATGAAGAAAAAGGTGTGATGATGTCTCTTGATTTGGATCACTTAAAGGTGGGCTGAGTGGATGGGACCTCCACAAGGCATCCATGACAGGCAGCTTGACAAGGTGGAAACCCTTACCCGGAGGGACTGCACTGGAAATCCTACACGTCTTCCAAGATTGAGGGTGACACGTGGTGACACATTCAGTATCATGAGAACCACTGTATTTGATTGGTGAAAGAGTACAGCTGCAAGCTCCGGGAATTTTGAAACTCAGTTTTCCACCCACGTCGTATGCCCGTGACCCATGCCCGAGGAATGCCAAGTTGAGTGAGAAGGCTATGATAGGGGTTGTTTGGAGCAGCTTTCACTTAGGAGTTGACATATGTCCACTGCAATGGAGAAAGCGGCCTGCAATAAATACCTTAGTGACACTAACTTAGTGATGTTTAATAGGACCTTCCATAGTGGCAACCAGCGTTCGTGAATGGATGCCTTATTTTTGGTTATTGGATCTGCCCAAGATGGAGTCACATATATCGAGATAACGGGATCAGACAATGATCAGGTCTGATTATGGTCTGACTATGGTCTGAATTGTGGTCTGATTAGCTCCAGAACTCACATCCGACTCTTCCTTCATAGCAGGATATTGCTGTGAAGCGCTACAAGAGCGAGGTTGAAAGGGAAAGGCGCGGGTTTTCGCATCGTGAAACTGTGGATCTGGGAGACCACTCTTGGGTTCACTGCAAGGCTTCCCTTCAGCCCAAAACAGGAGTAAATCATAGCAAATCATTCAATCCTCATTCCCCAAAGTGGCAGTTTGAATTAGTACCGCAATTCAAATGCTGCTCATGTCCGGGATTTTATGATATTTTAACATATTTTATGGGATTTGGGGGTGCCTTATTTCAGTCAAACCCATATTGGCAGCCTTAACCCTTGCCCACCCCCTGAGCTGCTGAAACTCAGCGCTAATGCAGGGAGAACCTCCTGCAAGCCATGACAGATGAGAGCTCCGAATTGCAAGGTGCAGCGCTTGTGGATGCTGGGTGGAGGTCAGAGGTTTCTGGAATGCAATAGAACAAAACCAATCATCAATAATCATCATTTCATCATATTTTTTGGATATGGTACTACGACACTATATATACAGACCAATACGCCAAGAAGTTCTGGGGATATGAGCAACGGTTTGGGCGGCGGTGTCAAATATTTTGTGTGTTCAATCGGGGGATTATCATCCCGCTTGATCTTATTAGTTTTTGGATGCATTGAAACGACCAAGCATTCTGTACGGATGTAGGTGATGGCCAAGCAACCCTAACTTTCAGATATCTCAACCTAGTGGGTTTCCAATAACAGCAGTCCTGGAGGCCGCGCTGAATTTCGTCGCTGTAGCTTTAGATGGTTCTAGAATTCTCGAAGTGAGCTAGGTTTGTGCCCTATGTGCGCCACTTGAGTCATTTTGGCTCAGTCACAGGGGCACACGACCCCGTTGAAGGGGCACAGGACCCCCTACGCGGTGCTCGGAAAAGCAGAGCCTGGAAGAGTGGCCATGAGTTCCATGCGACCCCCGCGCGGTGCCGTGCTTTTGAATTCACGCGAGATGGAGGTGGAGATGAATCTACTGGTGGGTTTACCCGTCGCAGGGGATGTTTTAGAGTAGTTTTGGTCTATTGTTGGATATTGTTGGGTTTATCCCATTAGATCCCATTAGCCTTGAATCTGGGTGTGACTGGCTATGTTCCATGTGGACCGACTAAAAATCTAATTGGGAGAACGTGCAGCTTGATTTGCATTGGTTTTCGATCCCCAGAAAATGATTGGGCAGGATGGAAGTCCAGGGAGAACAAGCAACGCATTTAAGGTGCACATTTCAAAGTAGTGAGCAATTACACACATATATGTATATAACTAAATAGACAAGTAAATGAATATATAAAAAAATAAGTATAAATATGTATGTATATATATACATAAATGCATACATGAGTTCATTGCTAGTATATCGATAGTAATTATAAGTATAGGTACTAGCGCTTCACTAACGTCGAAGTAACGTAAATGCAAGTACAGACACAATTGTGTATATCATGTATATATAATAATAAGAAGAATAATAATCATAATAATAATAATGATAATATATATATATATATATATCTATCTATATAAAATAAGATATCATTTAATATTATATATAAATATAATACATTATGAACAAATATAATATATACAATATATTATAGCACTATAATATAACATAATACAACAATATAATATAACATAATGTAACATAACATAATACAATTTATTATATATATATATATATATGCAATATGAGTTGGTTTCGCCACCTACTTGCTTGTCTGAACTTCGGGGTCCTAATGTCCCAGGCAACCTGGGCGAGGAATCAATCTTGTGGGTCGCACTGAGAAACTGCAAGTTTCATGGGCAAGTTGCAGCTAAAATAAACTACACCAAGATATGCTGGCAGGACATGGAGGAGCAAAACGTGACGCCCCGTTTGGCACCGAATTTACCTCCTTGGATCATTCCCCTTGTCCTCCTTTGCAGCTTCTTCGTCTTGCTTCTGCTGCGACCCCCTTGGGCTGGGATGAACATTGCAGCCAATGCAGTGACACAAAGGCCGCTGGAAAACTGAGGATTTTTGCGAGGATCATGAGTTCGAACAAGTTAATAGATGTTTATTTCCAGTCACGTTTTGTTTTTTGATGTTGCTGATCGAACTACAGCACAATGCCAGCATGATTTTGCCAATTGCACTTCTTGGATCTAAATTCTTTGGACTCGAGTGTTTGTGGCATGACATTCTTAATGTGGCACCCAACTTTCCAGGTGGTCACAGCAAGGGAGTCAAAAGAGCAACCACACAGACGAACGACCGGCGACACCCCAATGTGTGAACTGCGATCCGTGCCCGGGACAAGGGGAATGCCTTGAACTTGTAGATGCTTGAATGCATGAATCATGCCCCCCCCCCGCTTGCCCCTTTGAGCCTATGGGAAGTGCATAGCCAAATCGGGAACAGTAGTGTAACAGATTGAAATAAAAAGGGATCATTCGATAGCTCAATAAAGGGATCATGATATAAGTCAAGAAGAACAGCCATCAATATACATAATGCATCATAATGCAGTGTACGGTATATTTCTTTGGGCTGGACCACCTGTAGTTTTCGATGCTTGACGGGTTTGCCCCAGTGTTTCTGAGGACGAGTTCTTCCGAACGGCGCCCAAAGGAAGCCTGGGGCTCTACCGAACCTATCAGAGGCCGTTGGAAGGTGGTGATTGTCCACAGTGTGACCTCAGCAAGGATTGGGTCTGGATGGTGGGGTTTTGCTTGGCACTGAGCAATTGTATAACATTGTAAATACAGAAACTAACATGTAAACTATATAGTGTAGCCAGTGGCACCGTTCGATTTTTTCTAGTGGATTTCGCTGACTGGAACCGAGGTGTTTTCGAAATATGTCGTTTGCTGCACTATTGCAAGGTCAGTCCACACTGGTTGGTCTAAAAAACGGCGATTGACATTTTATGATGGGTGATCGGGGGATCTAATCTTGAGTGCGTTCATCAGGTTGCTTGCATAGAATGATCCGAAGAATATGTGCCACTCGTAAAGTCTAGGTTGCGGTGGGACTGTACGCACGTGCAATTGGGTTTGACCATGCGATATCATGTTTCTTTAAAATGCAGTAATGCAGCTCTTCCACAAAAATTCGAGGTTCATGGCATTGAGTCAATCCAACATTCGGGAAATTTGACCCGCGCAAGTGTTTGGCTGCCTGGTTTTCTGGGTACGGTATGTGAGGCAGCTACCAACCCCCAAAACTGGATGGATTCAGATCCTCCAAATGATAATTTGGTGGGTCTTTGCCCAAATGGCGATTCTAAACTATCCCAATTTTGGGAAATGTATATCCCAATCATTGCCACAACAGTATCCCCGGCAGTATCCCCCCAAAAATGGTTCAAGAACATCACAGGACTTTGAGGCTTTGCGGAGGCGCTGTGACGTCTACGACAACGCCATGGCGGTGATCTATTTGACCAAGCGGGGGCAGACGGATGCGGCCCAACAGATCCTGGACATCTTCTTGCACTTGCTGTATCCAACAGATTTCACGAACATCTATCCAGAGGAGTTGTAGCTCAGGTTGAGTTTGGCTGAGTTTGGTTGAGTTTGGTTGATCTAGATGTGGAAGTTGATGCTTGTGTTCAGTTTGGGTTGAGGAAACGTGGACAAAATGGTCTGCCATGTTTCCAAGTGGAACGAAAACCTCGGTGCAGACGATGTTGCCTTTTTTAGCGCATCTCTGGTGATATCTGGAATATCATATAGATCCATATAGATGTAGACATCTACATGAATAGATGTCCTTGTCGGATTATATATATATACATACGCAGATGTTCAATAACGATCTATAGTGACTGTATTTCATGATGCAGAATTGATCCAGGTATCGTGGGCTGCCCTCGGGGCGCACCTTGACCCTGCTGGCAGCCTCT
>Ga0126342_10012712_pt1 | contig 14982 bp, 12 predicted proteins | sample Cyp1metagenome_FD_92528 | JGI IMG/M metagenome (GOLD analysis project Ga0126342, IMG submission 92528) | Coral microbial communities from Lord Howe Island, Old Settlement Bay, Australia - Cyphastrea 1 metagenome | ecosystem: Host-associated > Invertebrates > Cnidaria > Coral ...
CCTCAAGCACCTTTCGGTCCATCAGTGACTTCGCTCTGCCATCCCTGATTCACAACAACCAAGCTCTCCTATAGGTTTCATATTTTTGAAACTTCCGCCACCGCCTTGTGCGGTACTACTGGTTCTTATCATCCGATTGTCTCACATTGAATCCCAACTCTGGTTGGGTTTTGTACCCCACATTCTCCGAAAAACATGTTTGCAGGTTGCCCTCTGGCAAATTAACAGTTTGCTATTGAAAATGGCCCATAGAAATAGTTGATTTACCTGTAAACAAGGGTGATTTTCCATAGCTTTTTGTATGTTTACCAGAGGGTAAACCACCCATGTCGCAAGTACAAAACCATCCAGGCATCCAGGCCTGCACGGGCAAGTGCCCTGGTAGCAGCTCGTAGGCCAAAAGGCAGTTGGGCCTGCAGCGATGACTTGCGAGCCCCATGGGTTTTAATGAGCTTTAATGGTATTTAATGGCTTTTCATGGGGATTTACTCAGTATCATTATAATTACAATGAGATATATAATATCATAATAGTTTGTATGACTTGGGTGTGTCTGAAAATTGGGTCTACCGTAACCGTATACCCATAAAATGGCAATTTTCATGGGAAAATGGTAACGAACCAGTGGACTTAGGGAAAAACTATACATTGCCAATCTTAGATACCCTGCAAAAAACTAGGTTTTTTGCTGGTTAGTAGATATTCCCATTGATACCAAAAGACTAGTTAGGATTAAAGTATCAATCCATGTAAGATTGACCTAGTATATTTAGACAAAGCCGTTATTTTCACGACCAACTCGTAGGACTTCGCCAGCGTTGGGGATCTGAGATTTACCTTCTGGTTATGACTAACAGTTTGCCATGGTATAGATGGCCCATAGAAACAGATGGTTTACCGTTCTTAAAAATGGGTGGATCTTTCCATGGCGAACTGTTAGTCATAACCAGATGGTAACAACCATTCCACCGAAAGAAAAATGGTGGTCGTTCCATCGATCAAAGTTGGGATGTCGAGATTCGAACAGCGGGCATCAATTCAATGGGAAGTTCAGGAACCTAAAATAGAGGTACGTTAGTACCATATAAGGCCATATGAATTGCGGGTATATCCCCTTACATAGCCCTGAACAATAGGCCTTATATATGGTAGGTACCTCCAATCAATCGGTTCCTGAAATGGCCATTGATCAATAGGCGAATGATATCCATAAACTGGGCGATCGAGATGCACCCACAAATAGCTGGTCCCTCTCGTAGGAAATCAGATGAAACCATCTGGGCAAATTATAATCCCCATATGCTCCATGGTGCTGGAATATTTACCTACATTTGGGCAATTTTTGGGGTAAATATAGGTACATATTCCATACATGGAGCATATGGGATCTGGTTGGTGGTGCAATAACCATCTTGAAAAATGATGGAGTTCGTCAATGGGAAGGATTGCTTCAGGATCATCCCATATATATATATATGATGGAAAATAAAAAAAATGTTCCAACCCCCCAACCAGATAATAATTCACTAACCTGAAATGTTGGGCTATCTTGGGGGAGATTCCCCTTAATAACCATTATTCCAGTGAGGGAGATCAGTGAGGTCGCTATAATTTACCCAGAACCATCTATTTGGAGTATTTGGAGCAAATCATGTTGCGGATTTTAGCTGGTACCCATTTGGCGAACCTGAGTATCCATCCATGAACAATATATCAACCATGCGGTCAGCAAAACAGGTGTTTTGTTGGGGACAACATATGAATGCATTCTATACATTGCATATAAATAATATATACGTAATATTACATATATATATAGATTATATATGATACACCAAAAGAGAGCCATTACAACATCAGCATGAATCAAAACTCAAGAGCCAACAAAAGCACGGAATGTTTGGTCATGTTCTAGACCGCACGGGCTTGACCCATACCCACGTGGTGACATTTTGTGGCTTCCATGCTGAAGTTCAGGGCGATATCACAGTCCATCGTAGTCCATCCACTTTGTCATACGTGGTCTGCAGAGTGTAACAGGCAAAATACGTTGGATAGAGTTGAAGGCTTTGATGGCTTCAAAGTTCATACCCAGTTTCAGACACACCTAAATCCTATCTAGTTGGATATAAAGTTGGTTATACATCTCATTTATATACCAGTACTGAGTAAATCCCGACTAGGACCATTAAATCCCTTTAAAACCCAATTAAATCCCATTAACTCTTCAACCTTCACTTCCGTTGCGAAAATCACAGGCGGATGAGTGTAGTTTCCTTGGTTCACTCCGCGCGAAGCGGCTGTTCCTGCTCCTTGCAATATGACCAGTGACTTTTCCATGAACAAAAAAACCTAATATCCTATATCAGGAACGCTATTCCAATGGAATTTGCAGTAGTTTCCAGTACTTTAATGTTTCTTGGTTGATGTTTTCGATGGACTTGTCAAATCTTTTTAAAGGAGAGCCAGGTCCCAGGTGGCCCAAAAAACGCCTGCAGCAATGGTTGAGAGATGCCCCCACAGGGAAGCAACCTGCAGCATGGTGAATCAAGCCATGCGAAAAAAGGCGGAAACGACCTGACATGACACGACGGTCTATATATGGGGATGGGTCAAAACCTTGTACCCCTGGTGAACCTCAAAATAGCTGGGATTTATGGATGTTCATCACCCTAAAAATGGTACTTATAGGTATTGATCCATAGCCATATTTCGTAGAATGGATGTGGCAAACGGAATGCTGAACCTATCATGTCGGGGTGGTTTTTACCATCCATTTATGGGAATATTGGACTTGCTGTATTGTTGGATTTATCACATTGAATGTGATAGTGCTGCTATATAGTTAAAGGGTGTTTCCGACCTAGTATGGTGGGTTTGGAACCAATAATGATGCCAGTTTTTCATGTGAATCTCAAGTAGAGAGCCATGACCCCTTGGTACTTGTCGAGAACCTTTCTTGGGTTTCTGCGACAATGCTTGTAACTTTGGGGTTTGATATCATTGGGGCAGAAGGTGAGTGTCAAACATAAGTGCCACGTTCACAAAAGGAATGTACCAGACGGATCCAAATCTCCCTTTCTGTTTGGGCGTTGAATCATCAGATCATACAGTGAGACCTGGCTTCCGCCAAGCCCAGGTGCCAAACTCGGCTCATGGCCCTGTGGCCTGCACCAACGGCCAGGAAGAGGTCATCTGTCACCGCCTTGCGGTCAGCAGAGTCAACCTATCCCTAGCATACTGTGATCAGGTATTGGGAAGGTAAACAATGGTAAGTAAACAATCAAGTGGAAACAGGCCATGTCAAGCATCACTGAAACAAAATAGTAAAACATCATTCAAAAATGACCATACCAAAGATCCAAAAGCATAGAACATCGATGAACATCGGCTTGCTGCAATCTCTCGCAGAGTTCGGGGTGTTCAAACCTGCTGCTTCCGGATGGTTGGCACCAAAAAATTGAAAAGGCTGGCATCTATAGTGCTACGCTTTCCAAACTCAATATACTGATTTTGGCGGAAAAGCAGGTCTGAAATGATCATTGCCAGCTTGGTTCATTTGTAGTGCCCAGAAAAACTGGCATCATAATCCCAAATGCGGGGCCTTTAAAGGACCAAAGCTTTGGCTTTGAATGATTTTCAGTAGATGGCTCTAACTGTAGTAGTTATAGTTAAAAAGCCTGGCCAGGGATTGAAGAAATAAACCCAGCGCTGCGCAAATCCATGGCGTCTCCTGTGGTTCCAGCAGATTCCTTTTATAAGTGGCGACTATGGTCACTGGAAATCCTGTTCCATCGTGGCTTCATCTCTCCACGAATGATCCGAAGGATTTCAGGCTACCATCCGGTTGATCTTTGTTCTGTTTCGGACATCTCTGTACTTGGTGGTGAGGGTATCAAAAAGACAATGTACATCATGTACTATGGTCAAAAAACTGCATGTTCGAGATGGTCATCCTGATTCCTTCCATTTCGGTAACTGTCAGCAGTAATGAGGGAATGGCAATGCCTTAGCACACAGGGCATCTTTGCATCTCAAGAACGTGATAAATCTGGGTAAATTGTAATATTTCACCAACCTGAATTAAAGCCATTTGGGGATGATTTCCCTTATTAACCATGATTTCCAGTGAGGGAGATCAGTGAGGTCGTTATATTTTACCCAGATAAATGAATATAAATGGCACATTCCACACCATCTCCCACTTCATGGCAGGGTAGAGTCACTATGGCCACCATGGTACCAGGTCCCCTGCGAAGTTGTTGTTGCCTGAAGGCACCATGGATGTGCACAACAGGTAATCACTTTGCTCTCCCGAAATAAACAACGCAAGTAGTCAAGAAACAAGCACTAGGTTCTTTGAGCTAAAGCCTATGAGAGTTTGACCTCGATTGACCTGAATAATTAATGTGGTTAAAACAACAATAAACTATACTCATTTGGGAATGGTTTATACCACATTTATAGTGATTTGGAGGATGGTTTATTATTGTTTTAACCACATTACTTCAAGAGCCACGTTTTTTGTTTCAACATGCTTCATCCATGCCCTGCGATTCAACCCAAGGGCTGGTCCATGTCCGAGATCCACTGAGCCTCCCAACCAAAACATGTCAACGCCTCGAAGATCGCCTCAACCGATGACACCAGCTGTGGCGTTGCACGTGCCTCGGCTGCGCAGCAAAAAATATTGCGTGGAGCAAACCTGAAAGAGAACAATGTAGATATGGGTCAAAATTATAGGTACCCCAACAATTAGAAACTAAAATTCAGATTAGATATTATAGATACTGAAAGACAATTAATTATTAGTATAAATTATTAGTAACAATTAGTTGATATAAATTATTGCTCAGCAAGTTTAGTAAACAATATTGTTACAAATAGTCTACTAAAATTGTTACTAATAATTTAACAATTATTACTGAAACTAAACTAAAACCTGCGGTCCCCGCGGTCTTAAATGGCTTGACCTATACCTACTGCATGCTTCGCCCTCGTCCGGTAAGGGACTCGCCATCGTCTCGGCGATGGCCTTTAGCTGAGCTTCTTCCTGCACCGTTCCGCTGCTTGCAGCGGGAATATCGGATAGCAAAGTCATGATCCAAATCAACACCATTCCCCAGCCATATAGAAACATCATCGTTGTATGGTCTTAAATTATCTTAAATGGTCCTCTATAAATATGTGATGTCATCCCCTACAAAACCATAGTTTCTGGGGGGTGTTTAATAGGATCAGGGTAAGGGAGTAGCATCCAGGTCCTATCTTTTGGATCCATTTTTTCGCCAACCTTAGATATCTTGTCATGACCAAGTTCACAGCATGCTGTCAACAGTGACCCAAGAACCTTTAGTACCACAGTGAGGTGGACCCGATGATGGGGAGAGTGTGGTTATAAGCAACCATAGTGGGGGTATGATCAGATATATCCAGAAATAGTTGGAATATGTTGGAATGATATGGAAAAACATGTGAAACATTGCAGCCGGGTGATTACTCCCGGTTTTTTTTTGGTAAACGATAGCCACAAGGGGGAAAGTGGCGATTTACCTTGATGCCTTAAAAAAAAACCTCGCATTGGGAGCAAACCTGCCTGGTTAAATACTGTCAAGAGCATGAATCTGAAATGTCACGCACTTTTTCAGATTGAAAGCTCCAAGACAGTGGACTCCACTCTGAAATATGATCCCCCAAGAAATCAAATACTTTCAGTGGATGAGACAAGGAAAACTAATCCATCATGGTACCAGAATTACCAAAGTAATTACCCTCTGGTAAACGAACGTAACTATGGAAAATCACCATTTTTAATGGGTAAACCCATTATAAATGGCCATTTTCAATAGCTATGTTAGTTTACTAGAGGATACTCCCAAGATGGTTTCCTCATCGCAGCATCCCGTGAGAAGCCGACCTCAGGTTTCATGAAGACCTTGGCGGACTCCAAGTCCTCAAGAGCCTGAGAACCATCAAGATGAACAGTGGCATCCGTGTTTTTATTCCATCTGTCGGTAACACATAAACATCCATAAACTGGGTCCAGTTCAGATTTCACTGATATCATTGATGTCATCAAGTTGAATGAATATGAATGAATCAAAGAAACACATCTGATTGATGTCTAAGGAATCTAAGGAAGCACCAATGAAAACACCCTTCAATTGTAAGGAAACTCGTGGAATGCCTCCTGTCATCTCCGGTAACTGAAACCCCATTAAACCCCGGGCCCCTACAACCACCCTTCAGGCTCTGGCACCGCTCGGGCCTGGCCGAGTCATTGCCTGTGTTTTTTTATATATATATCTATCTATCTATCAACAACTAATTATCAACAACTAGTACAAAACTTAACTGTCAACTTCTGTCAACTATTTTTGGCAAATGGTCATATATGTGTAATGAAAGGATGCAACTGATCTACATAAATTGCATCCGAAAACAACCAATAACTAAACATATACTACTCTCTTTCTCTCTGTCTCCCTCTCTCTCTCTATACATATGTATAAATATATATATACATAGTTGTTAATATATATATAGTAGAGTTATACAGTAGTTGGTGTGTATGGCAAGACTCAAAAACAACGAATAACATCAACATGATCTATACAATAATATATAGATAGTAACTCTGATGCTGGTTGGCGGTTTTAGTTTTAACCATCTTGGAAAAAATGAGTTCGTCAATGGGAAGGATTATCCCATTATGGAAAGTTTTAACCACCTCGAAAAATATGAAAGTCAGTTGGGATTCTTATTCCCAAATATTCCCAATATATTGGGAAAAAAAAACATATTCCAAACCACCAACCAGTTATATATAAATGCTGGATATATGGAGCTTTCCTAAGTCATGGGGCTACCCCCAGTCATCATATCATCCATTTTAGATTGGGATTTCCATATCATCCCAGTCATCATATTCCAAACCACCAACCAGCTAATCAGGAGAGTCAACTTGTTCCTCTACTCTACTCGTTCCTCAGGATGCCAAGATTGCCATGTCGGATGCTGCGGATGCTTTAAATGTGTAGAAATGGAGTAAAAATGAACCAAAAACATGCTTAGAGATTGGATCGCAAAGCTGAAAAAACATTGATACTTCTGGACTCTTGAGAATTTGAGAATGAAATTTCCATGATAGATTAGGATCATCTAAATAATCACTAAACATTAGTACCAATGATTCATGAAATACGCAACACAAACATACATTAACCCGTATCAATGATTACTCGCAGTGAAAAGAAGGTTAGTTTCAATCTACGTAGTCTATCATAATTATAATATATGTCATTGTTCAACAAGAGCGAGTTGCATTTCAGCCACACTGTGGATGGAAGAAATCCTGCACCAGTTCGTAGGTGATTTATCCATATGTGTCCCATCATAATCTATTGTCATCCCATAAAATAAACACGTTTTGATAGTTACCATTAGTATCCATTCGTTACCTTACCACCCTCTGAAACATATGACTTCGTCAGTTGGGATAAAAATATTCCCAATATGATGGGAAATTCATAAGATTCCATTGTTCCAGTCACCACCAGTCAGAATAGTTACAATGTGGGCGCCCCCCAGTGATGTTTGTTGGTTTATAAACCCCCATAACTTAGTTATAAGTACCATAAACCATAGTTATTGGAGTTATTTGCACCAACTTGGCTATCTTGGGGGCCCCACATTGTACCAACGTTGGATGGCTGCGAAATCCAGCACCATTCAAAGGATGGGCATCTCTACCACCTCTCAAGAAAAACGCCGCACCTTTCTCTGACGAGCTCCGGACCTGGGTTGAAAACGATATGAAAATCTCATTGAAACCACCAGCCGGTCAACATATTCAACAAAAACAAACTAATGAAAATGGGTCATTTTCGTTTTCTAAACATAGAAATAAGCTATCTAGATGTTATAACATGTTGTCATTAAGGCCTTCTAAAGCCCTTTTCTAAAAGCTCCGAAGGACAAATCATGACTTATGCTGAGATTGTTTAGGGTTGCTGTAAAGCGTCCAGAACAACAACTGAGGGTTTATCACCAAGAAGGAAATCCTGGGTTGAACACAAACAAACGTTTGACCAACAAATGCATAGGAATACTTGGTGGCTCATCCCACTTAGTAATTTGGTTATAACCCATGTACGAGCCGTGGGATGAGCCACCAAGTACATTCAACTATATTCTAGGTAACTTGTAATATTTAGGTCATGTTTGGTCATTTTTTGGGATGATTCCCCTATTCAAAAAAAACAGAAGATTCCAGGGAGGTCGCAGTGAGATCGTGATTTAATCTGCCCAGAAGTACCAGTAGAAACCACAAATCAACAGATGGAGATACTGTACCAAGAAACATTGGTTTACCACCAGACATCGGGACTGGAAGCGTAGAGAATAACCATCGGACAAAACCCTGGTACCGTGGGTTCTCATACCAAAATACGTGAGATTGGATATGAATCCCCAGAAAATGATGGAACATGATGGAAAATGATGGAACATGACATCTTTTGATGCATAGCCACATTTAAAAAAGTGACAGCTATGTTTCCAAATGTTTCGAACGCCAGGCAGCAATGATGCCTTTTTTATCTAAGGCACACATCTCCCAGCCAGAAGTGCGTCCTGTATGACGTCCGTGCCATGAAGAGCAGCGTCGGCAAAGGCCTGCATGATAGCAATGGTGATAATGATAGCAAACGCCCAACTGCATCCTGGCCGCCAAATATCCGAATGAAAGTATATGATTGCATTCAATTGGGGAGTGGTAAATCAACATGTTTTTTATTTTGGATGAACCAGCTTTGATTAATCGAGGGTTGACAAAAAAGAGCCAATCATGTAGCAAACCCCATCACGGTCACAAGTTGGAATGAGAAGTTCATGTATCTATATCTAGAATGATTTAGAGATGTTTGCACAATCGATTGAAAGGATCTGAACATTGCACGTCTAACATCACCAGATGTATTCATGGTACCACATATTCGGTTTCTGGAGATCAGCTTTGGGTCAAGATTAGGTCCCTATCAACATGGCTGATTACATACAAAAACGTACTAAAACTGATTTAAACAACACAAACATATGTGATTCCATGAATGTTCAATGCTGCCCGCGCAAAACACCAATGGTGATTCTCCAGGTTCCCGTGTTGTTCTTCATAAACATTAGCATGTGCCACCTTGCCGCTGCTCGTTTTAACGAGTTCTGCGATGTGTTTGCCTCCGCTGCTGGCTGTTTTCGCCAACAGCTGAGATAGTGACGAGTCGCATTGGGAAGAAATGTCTGGGCAAACGTCAATGTCGTGCCGTTTAAGGGTTGTATAATTACAGCTGACGCCCAAAATCAACCCGCCACACCATCAGTGGCATCGATGGGATCATGGTTTCCTGCAGTGTTCCACTAGACAGTAGGTTTCAAACCATCTCTGACCCAACAATGTGGGGCCCCCTAGATGGCCAAGTTGGTTTACAACTCGAATAACTATGGTTTATGATACTTATAGACTATAGTTAATGGGGTTTATAAACCATCTTATAACTGGGGGGCGCCCCACATTGTAAAGATTGAGACACTTGTGAACACTGCGACATCGTCCATCGTATGTACATGAAAGCTGCATGTTAGCAGCACGCTGAACCAAAGAATCCATGGCAATCTCTGAGATTTTGAGCCCCTATGCTGATAGATGATTCAATCGCCAGTAAACAGAGGGTTTTCTTTCGGCAATCGTTTAGCTACAATGTGGCCCCCCCCCCAGTCATAAGATGGTTTATAAACCCCATTAACTATAGTTATAAGTATCATAAACCATCGTGATTATTATAAACCAACAAAGCTATCGAAAACGGGGGCCCCACATTGTAGAGATCGCTTCAGCTCCCACTTCAGGGACATTTCACACCCAAGCCAGGCTCCGTTGAAGAAAATCATGCGCTGGATCTGAAAAAAAATACTCAACTGGAACGTCTGGGCAGCTGCTAAATCTAATCATGTGGGTAAAATAATGTCATAAACCATCCATGACTGGGAATGGTTTATACCACCTATAAAAATGGTGGTGACTGGGGAATAGTTATTATTGTTTTAACCACATTAGAGTAAACATTGGATATTATAATTCCTTGGCTGAACAATCCTGGACACACCTCTCAAACCCTTAGAACCTCAAATCTAAATGTAATTAAATTCAATGGATTGGTTTAAGGGAAAATCTACAGGAAACCATAGATTGTCCCATTAAATATGGGGGTTTCCGGTTTCAATTTTCCCTTAAACCAATCCATTGATAAATGTACATCAAGTCAAGTTTCCAAAAATCATCCATGCCCATCAATCAACTGCTCAGAAAGAGCAATTGATCCCGAGCAAAAAATGCATGATCCGCATCATTTTGTGCATCATTTTGTGCTACCTGTGGGTTATAAATCATCGAGCTAATGGGCAATCTCTCTCTCTATATATATATATATACATATTAACTACTATGGGTATATATATATATAGCTACTATGTATAAAATAACTATGTATGTATATATATATTATAGAGAGATGGCGGTATACCATTACTACATCAATATAGCTGGTAATCCATATATATATATATATTATACACCGTAGCTAGATGTAACAGATTACCAGAGGGTATATCCCATTACTATTTCTACCTCTGTAAACTCCCAGTACCAAAGGATAATTCTAATTTCATTTCCAATCATTGCCAATCTTAGATACCCTACAAAAGAATAAATTCTTAGCTGGTGAACGTAGATAATCCCGTTGATACCAAAAGACTCATTAGTTAGGATTAGTCTGTACCCATCTAAGATTGACCTAGAAATGAACCGTAAATTCACTGGTTGGTGGTTGAGCCACCCTCTGAAAAATATTAATCAGTCGGGATGATTATTCCCAATATATGGAAATTCAATAAATTCATGTTCCAAACCACCAACCATATGTAAATTCCAATGAAATCTCCATGAAATCACCATAAAATCCTCCAACGTCCCAGTCTCATCGCTTGCCGATCTCCTCCACTGTCGTCTCGACCCCCACCTAAGCAGTTTGGGACAGGCGGAAAGCCGCGTTGCGCTCCAGTGGCGGCTTGGGCTAATGGGGATTTGTAGCCAGGAACATGGGATGATGATATATGAAAATATCTAGAATCTATAATCTATCATATATCATATATCATATATCATCTATATATATATATATTCATATAATCATATATTCATATATTCATATATTCATATATTCATATATTCATATATCACATATCACATATCAAATATCAAATATCATAAATCATATATCACATATCATCATCATCATCATCATCATCATCCTCATCGTCATCGTCATCGTCATCGTCATCATCATCATCATCATCATCATCATAATCACAACAATCTCATACCTGAAAATGGAAAGTTTCACCTGGAAATCAGAAGAAAACTGTTACGGTTGTCACTTTTGGGTTTTGGGTTTGACTTGGACATGAAACAAAAAATGAGGAGGAGCAATAATCACAAAAATGGTGCATCTGCAAAATTCCAAACCTTGAACCAAGGTTGGGAAGCTGTGCCAAAGTGCTGAAGACCGTCCCTTCCCCTGTGGCAAGGCCAACCTGGTGTCATCACTTAAAAAGCAAGGCCCTGCATGGAGGATCGCCCCACTCAGAAACTGAGTGAATCATCATATACCATCTGGAAATTTGTTACATAGCCATGGAAAATCACCATGCTATTAGAACGGTAAACCTCTATAAATGGGCCATTTCCCATGGCTATGTTAAATAACCAGAGGGTAGGGTAGCCCACTTTTTCAGGATTTAGATTTGGACTGGTTTCCACATGGGATTTCTGTAAAATTTAAGGAATATGTTTTTTTCATAGTTACCAACCAACATGATCAACCCCGAAAAAATGGAGCTTTCCGTTTCGTCATAGGGGTACCCCCATTTAACATCATCCAGCTATTAGAGCTCGGATTTTCCCATGGAAATAGTCAGCATCCAGCTTTTGGGATCTCCACTAGACCACCTTGGGGCCTTCGAAAAAGGCGCCATGTTTCGCACCATGCTCACGAAGAAATGCATTGAACCACTAGCGGCGCCTGTGGCCACTGGGGAACTCGAAGAACTATAGTTATGTTTTTTTTTGTGGTTAATGGTGGTTATGGCTATCATTATGGTTGTTATATAATGTGGGTAAAACAATGTCATAACTGTGGTTATTAGTGGTTATATAATGGTTATTAATAATTGTTAATGGTTATTAATGGTGGTTTATGGCTAGTTAATGGTTATTAGTGGTTATTTAATGGTTATTAATAATGGTTAATGGTTATTAATGGTGGTTTATGGCTAGTTAATGTGGGTAAAACAATGTCATAAACCACCCATGACTGGGAATGGTTTTTACATATATATATATACACCACCTATATAGTTATGGTGATGACTGGGGGATGGTTTATGGCATTGTTTTACCCACATGAATGTACCATGTTTTGTTACTTTGGGGAAACAGAAAACATGTTTTGTTTCCTCTGGAATCATGAGACAAACAACTGAAAAACACCTACCTGAAATCAAGCGAGTCACCGAGTCATCTTGGAAGATAGCTGTGATCCATTAATCCAACCAGTAAAGTCTCAGTTTGGGGATGTGTTGGCTTCAATTTTTGTTTAGCCACCTGGCTGCCTGAGTCGAAAAGATTCGACTGGCAGGGGCAGGGGTCCTTATGAGCAAGGTCACCATCTCCAGATTTTTTGACCCTGATCTTCTATGCCTAATTACCCTCTGGTAAACTAACATAGCTACCGAAAATCACCATGTTTTTACTATGTAAATCAACTACAAATGGCCATTTTCAATAGCAAACTGTTAGAAATTACCAGAGGTATTCCTGCTGGGGATGGGCACGCCTTGGTAGCGACAGGGAACTGGGTGATTTCACTGATGGATCCCTAGCTTTGGAGTTGCATCCCCTTGGTTTGGAACCTGTTCCATTTGTAAATCCCCTATAAAACAGCATGCTAAGGCTAAGGGCTCAATATTAGGCGGATTAGACTGCTTAGACATCTCAAAGCTGAGATAAAAAGCTGGGCCATTTTCAATTTAAGTTCCCCAATCAACCGTCCCTGCTAAGGTCTTGTGAAGCTGCTGTAAAATCATCCAGCTGTGGGGTTGCTCCCTGCAATAGCTTGGAGCAAGCCTGATACACCATTTTCATACCAATATTTTCTGTGTGAAGGATTGTTTTTGGGCGTAGAAGATGATGTTCTGCTTACGTATAATCCATACCATACACGAGAAACCCATAGCAACAGAAGGTCTTGAAGTAACAGATTTGAGAGTCTTCCGGCACCCTACAGCAAGTTCGAAGTTCTTTGAGTTGTTGCTTGTACCCTGAGTATGGTACATATATATATATATATATATATGTTATTGTATATATAAATATCATATAGTAATATTATACATTGTAAATGTATATATATACACATATTATATGTTATGGGTACATGTCGAAAATCTTGGGGTCCTGTTCTTGTCTGGAAGAACTGACTAAACAATGCCAGGCTAATCCAATGGGTCGCGACTTGTTTTCTCCGCAATCCCAAAGAATTTGATCGGATGTCCTAGCAGCAGGACCGAACCTTCCAAACTGCACGTGCATCTCTACCTGTACAATTAATTTATGCTTGTATGTTTACACAACTTTACAGATATCTGCATAGAAGAAGTAAACGTACATATTTCCACATATCTGAGTATCTTGTAATATTTCACTAACCTGAAATGTTGGGCTATCTTGGGGATGATTCCCCTTACTATGATGATAGGCTTCGGGAGATCAGGGTTCGGTCCTGATCAAATTTACCCTGACGGCCGATGACGGAGGGAAAATCCTGACTTGACATGGACTAAGCCGTAGCCGGAAGGCTGGTGATCAAGTTACCGGCTCTCGGCATTCCGAGAGGTCCCCGCATGAACAATGACATAATGGTACCGCGATGTGTATCACATGTGTATCTCTCTCTATATATATATAAATATATTATGTATATATATATATATTGTATGTATGTATGTATGTATGTATGCATGCATGGATGGATGGATGGATGGATGGATGGATGGATGTATGTATGTATGTATGTATGTATTTATGTATATATATATATATATATTATATTTATGTATATGTATATATATATATATATATTATGTATATATATATATATATTATGTATATATATATTATGTATATATATATATATTATGTATATATATATATTTAAAAAAAACATGCACATATTATACGTAATTATATAAATATATACATACACAACCTTTAATATGTGGTATATCTTCATAAATTTGCATGGCTATAGAATATATGCGTGTGTGCACAATGCATGCTCTGACTTTCAGGGAGGACCTGAATAACTTGATCACTGTGAAATGTGGACACGGCATCACCCCTTGACCGACAGCGGAGGCGGAGTCATTCGCCAAATGATGATCAATCAAATGCCTGAATTGAAAGGAATTGACAATTTTTGGTAATTTAACATAGCCATGGAAAATGGCCCATTTATAGATGGTTTACTTATTAAAAATGGTGATTTTCCATAGTTATGTTAGTTTACCAGAGGGTAACTGATAGGTCATGCTAGGTCTATGATCTGATATGAAAAACGCGGATCCACACACCTCCCCAAAAAATATCCAAAAAAAAATCTGCCCACGAAAAAAAAAGCATTTCAAGAAGCTATGACGATGACAGTTTCAAGCACAAATTCTGTTGGTCAACTTACTGCCATGTGTCGAGTCAACTTCCATCAGATGCGTTGGAACTTGCGTTGGAACTTGTGGGGTCTACCATCTTACACAATTCCCAAGTGAAACATCTGCAAAAAGAAAAGGTTGAGCCTTCCATTAGAAAAGACAAGA
>Ga0126342_10012713_pt1 | contig 14981 bp, 15 predicted proteins | sample Cyp1metagenome_FD_92528 | JGI IMG/M metagenome (GOLD analysis project Ga0126342, IMG submission 92528) | Coral microbial communities from Lord Howe Island, Old Settlement Bay, Australia - Cyphastrea 1 metagenome | ecosystem: Host-associated > Invertebrates > Cnidaria > Coral ...
ACAAGCAAAAAAGCAAAAAAGCAAAAACGCAAAAAATCAAAAAAAGCAAAAAGCAAAAAAGCACAAAAGCAAACAAGCAAAAAAGCAAACAAGCAAAAAAGCAAAAAAGCAAAAAAAGCAAAAGCGCAAAAAAGCAAAAAAGCAAAAAAAGCAAACAAGCAAAAAAAACAAAAAAAAAACAAAAAAGCACAAAAGCAAAAAAGCAAAAAAAAGGAGAAAGCAAGATAAAACAAGAAACCCAAAAAAAAAATCCAAAAACGTAAAAGAAAAAAAATCCAAAAAAAAATAGGCCTCCAAAAAAATTATCCTCTGAGGATCTCTCTTGTCCTTAGCTACACCTTGTGGCGGTCTCTTGTGGGCTTGACCGTCTCAGGGGTTTTTCAAAATACCCAGCTGCAGTCTCAAGACTTCTGGAGTTCACATCGATGCCATCAGAGCATCCAAAAACTGCAAAATTTCAGAAGTGTCCAACCGTAAACGCGGTTGAACTACTGTGATCTCACTATCCGATCATGATATCCGACATGGAAAGAAACAAGACTTGTTTCAAGATCCCGAAATCAGCAGGCTTTGCCAGGTGATTTTTTGTTGGCAAGTCAAGCTTTCTCGTAAACATCAATGATATCACCGTGATATGATTTCACCCCATCCATAAAAACTACGCAAATCATGAGGCGAATGACCCGATATCGAGCCGAATGTGCTACGTTACAACAAGGACCCCGAATGTTAAATGTACCAGCCAAATCTCGGCCTTGACATCTTTTTGGCTTTGTGAGTCTCATTGAGTAATCACAGAGTTCTGGATTGTGATTCTCAACAGCACCATAGCTGTACATAGCTGTACAGCATATTTACAGAATATTTCCAATGCTAAAAATGAAGCTTTTTCTATGGATTAGTATAGATTAGTCGAGTAGGTCGAGTATAAATAGTCAAGATCTATCACTAGTCCGAAAAAAATGGCAAATAATGTCCATCCGTTGGATCCCCCCGATTCCTTCCCAACACCGAGCCAAGTCGTCCAAGTTGCTTCTTGCCCTGTCGCTTCAACTCGGGCAACAAGGTGGCGATCTGTCGCGCGCCCGTGGCTCCCAAGGGATGTCCCAGGGCGATGGCGCCGCCCTTGGGGTTCACCTCAGAAGCCGGGGATATGTCGTGGGAAAAATCATGGAATCAAAACGGGACACAAAACGGGAAAATTCATGGCAAAAAAAAAAGGATCTAATGGGATATTTCATGGGATATCTCAGAAAATATTGATATAAGATCTTGAAAATCACTTTTTTGGATCGTGGGAGATGAATATGAGCAACAATGTGATACATGGGTTTGTCTGAAAATGGAGTGCCTCCCAATTTATAGCATGTTGTTCTGGCAAAAGTATCATGAACCATGGGGGGTGGGCATTATGTTCAGGCAATCAACCTTAAATACTTCAACAAAGTCTTCAATAAACAGAGTGGAACCACGTTCTGGCCGGTAATCAAGCATGGCTAGTTGCAAAAAAACATCATTTGCACATGAATTTCCGGCTGTTTTCCTTCATGATCTTCATGTCATCATTCTTTTTACCCTCCTGAAATTCATTCATCGGAAAACTCCAGTGGCATCGGCATCGTTTCCATTCCTCATCCCACCTTCTCCATGGGGATCTTCAAGTGATCCACCGACATGGTGGCCTGCGAGGCAAAGGCCTCGTTGATCTCATAGATGTCGATGTCCTCCACCTTCAGCCCCGCCTGCAGACAGATTCCACGTCACTGGTCCCACTGGTTCATGGTGGGTTTACCGCTAAATAAAATGAGAATCCCTATGTGAGGAGATTCCTTTAAAAAAAACTTAGATGTAGCCTGAACCAAAAGGACTTGGACTTGGAGCCTTTATTGTAAGAACAAATTGGCATGTGTCAGACAAATCAGCAAGGATTGTTGTGGTTTAATACTTCAAAAGGAATGGGTTGAGTTCATAACTTCAAGACTTGGGTTTGTCTGAAAATAGAGTGCCTAAAAAGTTGATGCTTCATCGGTTATATCGGTTTATCAGTCTTGTCCCTATTAGACAATGCTATACCCCATTTTCAGAGAGACCCATTTCCACCCTTGCCACACGGCCTGCTGCAGTGCTGGAGGAATGGCGAAAGCAGGGCCAATGCCCATCAGTTTAGGATCCACACCCACCTGAAAAGGTCAAGGGATCAGAAACACAGGTGGGTTTATGAGCTATGAGCACCGGGGGTTTCCCTAATCATGGGCTTAAAAAATGTTGTCCAAAAGTGGATCTACAATGGGATCTCCAACCTGGACAAAAAACCAGAGATGGGAATGGCTGAAGATTTGGTGCCCCAAGAATGTGCGGAAGCGACATGTCGAGCAGCGTTTACTTACCTGGGTCTTGCAAATTTTTGCCTGTGCTCATTGGTCACGTGAAGCGCTGGAGAAAAACTAGACACACCGCAGTGACGAACACTCTATTCGTTGAAAGCACGGCGAAAATCACAAACACCCCAGGGCCATGAGAGAATGGCATGGTTGCCATATCCACAAAACTAGGTGGCATCTGGATTTGCCTTTGAAATGGATTCGCATACTCATTGCGAGAAAACCTATTTCTTTGTTCTATCTAGCTGTTTTAATCCTCCAACACCATCATAACAATAGACCAGCAAAACTGGGCCCTCCAGTTGAATCTGGTAACAATCCAATCCTGAAATCTGTGGTCAGAATTAACCGAACGTCTGAACCTTTTCGGGGCTTTTAACACTACACTACTACACATCTTCCCATCTTCAAATCTCCCAACGTTCCTTCGCCAAGCAACACAGGCGAAGCTACGGAAACGCGCCAGGATGGGCAAACCCAACTTCTTGGCCACCGAACGCCTGTGCGCCAGCGCTTGGCGCGGGTCGATTTCTTTCTCCGAAAAATGGCAACCCAAAAATGGCACTCGGTATTCTCCACCTTTTTGGGCATGGCATACCAGTTGACCAGCGAAGTTGCCGATGCCGCAGCAAAACATAGGGGAGATTTTCCCACCAAAAATTGACTCCACCGGGCCATGACCTGAAAATCCCCACCTGGCCAAGAGCACCATAGCAGCTCCATCGGTCACCTGGCTGCTGTTGCCCGCCGTGGTGCTGCCACCCGCCTTGAAGGCCTCGGATGTGGTTGTTCAATGTGCTTCAAGCCCTTCCGGTGGTTGGAATAATCCATAGTGGATAGTAAATCACCCGGTAATTTACCCTCTGTTCAACATAGCTATGGAAGCCATGGCTCATTAAAAAATAGATGATTCAGGAAGATTTACCTCTTAAAAATGGTGTTCTTCTGGTTCACGAACCGTTAAATAACCAGAGGCTAACAGTTTGCTATGCAGATCTACCCATTTCCTCCCAGGCACCGGCTTCAGCTTGCCGAGACTTTCGGCAGTGACCCCGGCGCGGGGGCCTTCGTCCTTGTCCACCACCGTCTTCTTGACGCTGCCGTCCTGGCCCAGAAAATCAGGGTTTACCCACTTTACACCAAAAAAGATGCCCTCAAATATTTCAAGGGACAGGTGGAAAAAAAGGAACGTTCTGAATCTTTTGGGGGGCAGCTTTACCCGAAAGTGAAGTCGAAGCCAAAAAAAGTTGATTAATGATTTTCTCCAAAGGAAATAGGATTGATTCTTGGCCCTGGCTCTCCTTTGCTTTGTGCACGAACTGCAGCTATAAAAGTGGCCCCCAAACTGACCCCCCAGGAAAAATGACAGGTCTCAGGTCCGGCAAAACTCTGTGGAATATCTGTGAAAAATTTCCCCATTTTTCAGGCGGTGCGCCTTGCCCTTGCTCTCCACGGTTACAGGGACGATCTCTTCTTTGAACCATCCTTGCTTTTGCGCCTCCAAAGCCTGCGACCAAAAATGCTGGAGATGTTTTGTGTATATATATATATACGTATATACATATATATATATATATACATATATACGTACATATATACATATACATATATATATATGTATGTATATAGAGAGAGAGAGAGATTTGTGTGCTTTAAACCCAATTTGGGGGTTCTTGAAATGGATGCACCCCCAAATCATCAAAAATTCGACCATCTTATGGAAAATCCATGGCCGGAGCCCACCTTCTTGTGGGAATCCGCAGCCATGATGTCCTGACGATCCCTGGGGATGCCATAGGCCGCCGCCACATTCTCACTGGTGAGGCCCATAGGCAGGAGGCACGCCTCTGGAGCTGGTAAACTAATTCCATCCAATTTTATAGGATTATAGTGGTATAACCATAGGAAAACCCATAGGAAAATGGAGGTTTACCCTCTGAATAAGCTAAGTTGATACCCTCTGGTTATGACTAACATAGCCATGGGATTTCGATGGCCCATAGAAATAGATGATTTTCCCAGCGAACGAAACCTCCATTTGTAAGGGATTTTCCATGGCTATGTTAAATAACCAGATGGTAAACACCCCCCTTCTATGATCTTAATCATATGGAAATTCCCTACATCCACCATGGTTTCGTTTGGGGATGTTTTGTATTCGGGGGACATTGAGTCTACCATGAGACCATGACCCGGCACAACACATGAAGACTCCCAAGCTCAGGAAGACACTTTTCCAGCAAAAACTGATGTGATAGGCAAGCCTCCAGTTGGAGACACTTCAGTTATCACACTGATAAAAACAGATACAGCAGGCCTCTGAGAATCCGAAAATGCCTTGATCACCCGAGCTCTGGGGGAATGGGATGATGATGAATTTTTGGTCTCACTACGCAACTTGAGCCCCGGTTGTCGCCTCGGCATTTGGATAATCCAAGACATCCTTTGAGAGCTTCGTAATGTCGATGGTGGCCATCATGGGGAACCTCCCCAAAAATGGCACAAGTGGCATGGCACGTCGCGTTGAGAGGCAGCGAAAATTGGAAGGTTTCAATATTCAAACATTGAGATCTGAGTATGACGATTGAACATTGCCAATTTATGACCCAAAAAGTTTGTTGTCTTTTTACCATACTCCTCTAACAAAAAGCCCGGTCACCCCATGCACTGCAGGGCACATGCTCATGTTCTCTACGCCACCAGCAAGGCCCACATCAATGACACCAGCCTGGCAGGGTCAGCCAAGATGATAATCATCTCAATAATAATTGGATATGGGTATGGGTCAAAATTAGGTACCTCAAAATTATGGATGGTTAATACTAAACTAGACTTTCACATCTGTGGTCCCACATCGATCTTCCATTTTGACCCACATCCATATGATGTACAGTAACCAAAAGTAGGATATGGGTTTGTCTGAAAATGGGCTACCACCAATGCCACCAAGGATCATCATCCTCCAAAATAAATTGCCATAAATGGGGGGCCCATTTTCAGACAGACCCACAGACCCATAGAATGGGCACAACCAAGATCAACCAAGAGTTCTCCGACCTGTTAGATGTAAATCTGAGCCACTTTTCGGTGGTATCTTTTTGGTCTGTTTGCCTCTTGATCTACGCAATGTTTCCCCAAAATCCCCAAACGATTCTGGGGTGTTGGGAGCAACCCTGATGGGTTTGGATCATGTTTTTTAGGCCGGGAAAGCAGCAGATTTTCAGTAGTATATAGCTCATTTAAAACTTAGACCACCCATATTTCCATTAAGAAATTCTGAATTACATGCCAATGTTGGGTCCTGTTCCTAAGTAGATCGCTGCAAGTGGCAGTTCCCCACTTTGAAACTGCCTCCCAGAACAGATTTGGGTGTGTCTGAAAATATGGTTGCCCTAAATCATCCTAAATCTACAGCTTTATCGGTTTATCCTAATTTTCCTTCAACAAGCCATACCTAATTGATCGGTTCTTGTCATCTTTGTCACAGCCGTCCCAGTTACCTTGGAGCCTTTTTTTGGGTTCTCCAAACAGGTCCCAATAGGTGGCCTTAATGAAGGCAGCAATGCTGGCTGTGGCTTGCAAGCTGCTGCTGCATTGACGGTTCACCTGCGAAGTGTGTTGGCAGCTGACTCGGGCGGCTTCAAACGGTTCAACTTGTTGGGGGGATCAACTTGACTTGCAACCCTAGAACGACAGGGGGATACACGTGAGTTTCAACCAACAACAATTGGGTTTGACTTTCAGGGGAAGACTCCATTCCATCCCATGGTTGATCATCATTTCCTCATCAAAATGTGGGAACCACATTTCCAGACAAACCGATGGGGGATAGGAACCATCAAAATAGAGGTATTAGGTACCAAGAAATGGAGAGATCAACTAACAAAAACTTGGGAGATTGTATCCAAGCAGAGTCTGATTACTAGTTGAGCCAAGCATAAAACTACCGATTTCACCAAGCTGGGATTCAAACAGGGTCGAAAGGTGAATGGTCAAAGCTGGCAGCAACCGGGGGTAGAACCAGCCTAGAAGGCCAGCCTAGAAGGTTTGAACACCAACCGGAACAAAGTGTAGGTAGGTGGTGTTTCTGAAACGCCAATGTCCCCACGTGTGCGACGTGTTTCATCCCAGTTTCCCCGAAGGAATGGGTCATGCCCAGTGATGTGGTCACAATGCCATAAACTATCAAGTAATCAACCCTGACTCGGAGTCATCTTTTTACATCATATACCGGTAGATTCCTAGTTTCATAAACTCCAATTACCAAGTACCCTCTGGTAAACTAACATAGCTATTGAAAATGGCCATCTATAGTGGATTTTCCCATCAAAAATGGTGATTTTCCATAGCCATGTTAAATTACCAGAGGGTACATCATTAGATTGCCCCAAAAAAAATCCTAATGGTGAACCCTCCAATTCTGCACACCTACTTAATTTCACTTAGGGATGGTGTGCCATGAGATTTTCCGCACAAGCCGCCACTTGGAGTACCTCATAACTTGGACGATCAACGATGGGATCTACAAGATTTTAACCCATCTTGGATGCCTTAGCAAACCAGGCCACAAAAACCACCCAAAATTGATCGCTTGAGCTTGTAGTGCCTTTTTTTAATATGAAAATATGCCTACACCCCATTTATTCTTGCAGAGATCAGTATATTATTTATATACACTGTATATATCCTATTAACCATTATTAACCGTGATTAATTAACCATCATTAACCATCATGAAACCCCATACTAAACCCATGTTTGAAACCACCACCCAGGTTTTATATCCCATTTAGCCATCATTTTTTCTGCAGACATCGCGAAGGGTGACGGTGCTCAAGGGAATCTCGTAGGGCAGCTCGGCAATGAACTGTCCCATGCCTCGTTGAAAATCCTATGGATCCCCATCGGGGACGAGCCAGTGGGATAAGGTGATTCTAGTTGGGACTATAATGAGGTGTATGTGTGTATACATATAATATATAATATGCATATACATCTACAGATACATACACATACATATATATATATATGTATATATATACATACATATACATATACATATATATATAGTCACTAATATATCCAACATATATGATTGGGTCTGTCTGTAAAATAAGTGATTCACCCTGAATTTTAAAGGCAGCTTTTTCATGGGGTCAATGCTGACTACGCAGCAATTTTTGTGGTAACCTGTTTTCAGACAACCTATGTACATTGGAGGGAAAAATGAAACAAAGGCTAACAGAAGATTAAAACATATGGTCATGTGGTAGTAAGTGGTCACCAACCATGGTTGCTTCCACTGTTGTACATCGCAGAACCTACAACTGCAAGTATGAATCATCTTCTCAAGTCTGCTGATGACCCGTGAACCCTTGTTGGCTTTGTATTGCCCCCAGGTTGATTATTTGATTTTAAAGCTGAGCGCTTGGAATGATCCACTTCTCAAATAGGCCAATAAACTAAACATGTCTTACCCCGGTCTTTGATGATCCACCAGCATTTGGGACAAAAAGGGGAGACTTGCTGCCAGGTTGAATTTCTGGAGGACTACCATGCCATTGCTCTTGGTTCATTCATCTCTTTATTGGATTTAACCTCCGTTTTCGTAGGTGAATCCCTCTTTTTTTGGTGAACCAGTGAATCCCCCTTTGACTTCATGGTTAGACCCTAGTTAAGTCATGGTTACCCTTTGGTAATTTAACATAGCCATGGAAAATCACCACTTTTAATACGTAAATCATCTATTTCCATGGCCCTGGCTTCCACCTCAATGTGACATGACCAGAGGATATATACCATGCAGCGGAAAATAATCCCCACGAAATCCCGTTACCCTCTGGTAAATTAACATAGACCCTGAAAATGACCCATTTATAGTGGAAACTAGTCTTCCAACCTCTATCTGCCAGGGTCTATGTTAATATACCAGAGGGTAAATCCCAGTTAGAAACTCACCTTTTCTCGAATCCAGGCCTTAAATAAGGCCATCCAAATCTTGTGTGCGAAACAAGCCACGGGAAGTGAGCCCACTGGCGCCGGGCTGCAACACATTGCCTCAGATTTGAAATCAAGTATGCCCGACATAATTTTGTAAACCCAATAATGAACCACAACCCCTTACAAATTGTCCCATTTTGGGGATAGAGGAAACAAAACCTATCCCTATCCCAATATTTTAGGCAGTCGTTATGTGTTTGCCACGTCACTATACAAGAACAATATCATTTGAGTTGAATCATGTCCACCGCCCATACTCCCTGCGCGCAGAAAACTCCAGTGGGTGTGGGCCTGGTGCAAAGCAAACAAAATATTCCCGCAAACGACTTGTGCAGTAATGAAGGTTGACAGTATGCTTGTAGCTCTTGGAAAAGGACACATGGCTAGTGTCGGGAGTAAAATGTAGATTTTAAAAAAAACGTTGTCACCCCAATTCCACAACTTGAGAGAACGAGCAGCCAATCTGAATGTCTCCAATGTCCTTCGGATTCACTTTGGTCCGAGCCACCACCTGACAACAACAATGCCACTCAGCAATCCCAGGAACAGGTTGTCTCATGTTGTCTCAATAACTGGAACCCAGTAAGACTCCAAAAAAGGTTTAAAAGTGAAGCCCTCATTGAATCCACATCAATATCACATAAATGTCATGTATATTCCTCTTCTTGAGATCGACCTACCAACCCCAAGTTGGGGGTCCAAAAATGGTGGCCCAACCCACCAAGGTCGGCTGCTGTCCCATCCCATGATATTGCCGGGAAATGAGTCATGGTGATGTCGCAAAAAAAAAATGGCTTAGTCACTTAGTTCGTAGTCCCCAATAAGCCAGGCAGGTTCATAACCGAAAAATTATATGGCTATGGATCAATACCTATAAAAATATAAATTCATCCATTGATCCCAGTGATTTTCATGTGTAAACCACGGGGATTCGATAGGAATTTCTCATCCCGACCCATCAGTGCCCAGTCCTCCTTGAAGACTGCTGCGAGCAAAAGTTCGGGGGCTGTGTCCTGCAACACGGAAAAAATGATCTTCCAAACCCAATATACCCAATAAAAATTCGGGTATACATGTAGGCAGCCCTTCAGATATGTTTGAGGGGTAAAATGTGTAGGACTTATTTTCCCCCTGTTGTGGCTATCATGAAATGTAATTCACCTATCATGGGGTGCAGCAACCCTGTTTTTTTTCGCAAGGATTTTCATGAACCATGAGATGAATTCGGCAATTTGAAATTTTGCAACTACTGTTTTCTTAGTTATATATATATAAATGAATTGCAATTTTATAACTGGATTGAAACCCCATGAAACCCCTCTTTGTTTGTAATTCTTAGCCCATTTGGTTCACATCCATGTGTCTCGACTAGTCACTCCGTATTTGGCACTTCTCATTGGTGGTTAAACACCCACTTGCTTTGGTATTTTATCACGGTGATGAAAAGTTGCATCGGAACAGCAACTACACATGTCAGTGACACAACAATCATCGGTCCCTCACTGATTGCAAGTGATTTTTCCTCTTTTTGGTGTTTCTTTGCAACAAAACTCACATTAGATTATTCTGGTGGGTCACACAGAGTTCCTTACATCTTCTTATCTAAATATTGTTTTTGGGAGGTATTCCCAATATCCAACTGTTTCTTAAAATATTCTTCAATACGTCACAATGACGAACTATCAGGTAAATCATTGAATTTTATTCACCAATTCAGAATGATCAGTAAATCCATGTAAATCCTATCCAAAATCCCATCTCCAAATCCCATCCAAAAAAACATCGTCGTGGTAATCCCATGCCAAATCTGGTGAAATCCCATGCCAAATCCCCAAAAAAATGTCGTTCTCATCCCATGCCAAATCGAAATCATCCCAAAATCCCATGGCCAAATCCCCCATCTTTTTCCGACGCCTTGAAGGATCCTCGCTTCGCCTTACACAGGGCCGTCCGCACGGCGCAGCAGATCACCACGTCGTCCTGGTAATGGAGATCGATCATCCCAGTGGGCGATAGCCCTGGGCCCCTGGAGATACCCGGCCTGGTCAACGTTTACAAAAAACCATGGAAAATGGCCCATTGATAGTTGATTTACATGGGATTTACATGGGATTTTTATGGCGGTTTAATGGGATCTAATGGGATTTTACCATCTGGTAAACGTTTACAAAAAACGATGGAAAGGTCCACCATTTTTAATGGGTAAATCAACTATTTCGACTGGGTCATTTTCAATAGTTTTTGGTATGTTTACCAGAGGGTATAACAGATCACTCACATTAATCTAACTGGGTTAATGATAATGTATATCCTGCGGTGTCACCAAACATGGAACTAGTGCTGGGGGATTTTGAAGCAACGTTTGATTGCTAGACGGTATTAACAACCAAGGCAAATTGCAATTCTTCCAAGGGTGAATTGGTACATGGGTAAATTCTGCACCTCCAATCTGGTAAATCAAAAAAGTGCAAAGATTGAAATGCAAAAATGACAGGAAATGATACTGCAGTGTTTCCGCAGATGGATATCCTGCAACAGATTTTGGGACCACTTTGGTCATTCGATGGCCAGCAATGATGACCAGTTTTTGAACATACAACTAAAACGGTGAAAATATAGCATTTGTTAAACCAAAAAATGTGGTTACAAACAAAATAAAGATGGGTTTGTTTGAAAATATGGTACCTCATACCTTTAGTGGCAAACTGTAATTTTACCTTCAGACACTATTTCGGTGGGTATACCTCATTTTCAGACACACCCAAGTATCACATGATTGGAGGGAACATGTGCCATGCATCCCATATCAATAATATCCGTAAAACGGTTCGTAATCCCATCCATGGGATTGCATCCATAAACATATTTCATACATCCATACATTAAAAACCCATAGGGACTGCATCCACGAATACCAATAATGTGCTAATTCCAATGCCAGAAATTATCCATTCACCAACCATTCGGGGGTCATAATAACCATACTCCCATTTCAAGAGCTACACCCAAGTTCATAAACCTCTATTGGCCGTGGTTTATTATGATAAAGTGTGATTGGTAATTAATCCCATTGATCTATTCCCTATTGAATCCCAATCAATTTTCCCCCATTAGGGTTGGTCAAATCAACATAAAATCCACCATTTTGTTCAATGGTTTTCCATGAAACCCCAGTTATATGTCATGTATGTATGTATGTATGTATGCATGTATATATATATAGATCGGTTGTTCAAAATTCCTCAAGTGGATTTTCAAAATTCCCCAAGTACCATCACGTGACCCAAACATTTCGTTTCAGCGTTTCTTGGGCCTCACCCTTCTCTGCTGCGCAATAGCCAGCAGTGGGCTGGGCCCCTGACACCGAGACTGGATCAAAACACAACATGTTCAGGTCATTTGACAATTTGCTATGGAAATCACCAGTTATATATATATATATAATTCCCAGGTAAATCATCTGCAAAACTATTTTATATGGTTATGTCAAATTACTGGAAAGCAAGAATTTGAAGTGGGAAAATAAAACAGATATATTTGCTTGCACATTGGAACTGTACGTTTTTGGAAAGCAATTCCACTACAATTTACTTTTATTACTAGTAATGAAATCAAGAAAAAACAGCAAAACCCACAATCATCTGAAACAATACTTGACCGCCTACCACACGGTGATATTTTGTGAGGTTGCCAGACGTCAGCGGGTTTCAAAATTGTCAGCCCATTCGCCGAATGTCATGTGTTTCAAAAACGCTGTGCCGAAAATGAAACGGATTGATTCAAATGTGTTTGCACCAGGATCGACAGTGAAAAACATATTTACTTATCAATATACATGATTGCTGAAATTGTCATATCCATTGTTAAATGGATCAAACAACCCCGTTTTAGTTCCGAAATTATGGAGCCAAGATGCCCAAACATGGTTCTTGTCCAGTCACACCCGAGTTCACATGGCCAGCAATGCGCGCAATGCGGTTCATGGCGTGAGAAAGTCTAGGAACAGCAAGAAACACGTTGAGCCAAGTAGTCTCAACACAACAATATTGGAATTTGATTCCCAACTTGCCTGTTCGTTTGCGAATTGTGTGATAGATGTCAAAACATTCGTTCGAAATTCGACATCGCAAATTTTGGTCTGCCAATGTATCACCTCAAACTGACATTAAAGAAATTTTGTCCAGGAATGACCAATAAATAAACTCAGGTGCTATCCCTAACAGTTTGAAAGTTTCTGCGTTTTTGCCATTAAAACTGTTTATGCCATAAAAAACATCGAAACCTCTTGGAGTTTCACAAAGCATCTGCACCGGAACCCTCCGGAACCTCACAAAGTATCTGCACCAGAACCCTCCGGAACCTCACCAAGCATTTTCTCCGCCAAAACCTCCCGGAACCTCACAAAGTCTCTGCACCGGAACCTTCCGGAACCTCACGAGGTATCTGCTCCGGAACCCTCCGGATCCTCACCGCGCATCTTCACCTAGACCCTCCGGAACCTCATCAGGTAGTTGCACCGGAAACTTCTGGAACCTCACCAGGTACCTGCACGAAAACCCTCTAGAACCTAATCAAGTATCTGCACCGTAACCCTCCGGAACCTCACCAAGTACTTGCACAGGAAACTTCCGGAACCGCACAGAACCATCCGGAGCACCTCACGAGGTATTTGCACCGGAACCTTCCGGAACATCAGGAAGTATCTGCACCAGAACCCTCCGGAACCTTGTCCGGAACCGGGTGTTGAAGCGCACCGGAGCTAATCTGGGCTAAAGACCCCATAGCAAAGTTTTGCTGTTGGGGAAAAACACAAGAGCTGATTTTTTTTGGCCAACAAAAATCAACCAAATGGGATTTTGCCGTCCAAACCACGCAAACAAAGAAGTTCCGCTTCAAACAATGGGTCCACCCCGCATGATCTACCCAAACCATGTTTTGCTGGTATTGTGGTATGGAACTCACGTTGTGCTCAAACAATTTTTGTTGTGAGTTCTTGGTTTCGATTGTTGCCCACACCTTGGTCTGTTCACTTCCAAGACCAAAAAAAAATGTCAATAAAAAACAAAAACCCCAAAACAAAAATCCTGGAGGAGGGTTCTTGATTCTGCAAAAGCCTAGGTTTTGTTGGTTGTGCCACCTTCTTGATGACCCACTCTGTTGTTGCAGCCTCGCTGTCGCTTCAAGTCCCAATTTTTTGTTGAATCATGTGGTATACATGTCACGGCGGTTAATATTTGTTGAAAATATCAGTGGTCCAGTTCAAAATCAATGTGTTTGCGCACTGTATATCTATATTTATATTTATTTTTAAATCTATATATACGTATATCTATACTTATATATATATATATTCATCTATCTATCTGTCTGTCTGTCTGTCTATCTATCTATCTATCTATTTATCTATGTATACATGTATGTATGCACGCATGTATGTATGCATGCAGGTATGTATGTATGTATGTATGTGTTATTCCATGTATGTATGTATGTATGTATGTATGTGTGTATGTGTGTATGTATGTATGTATGTATGTATGTATGTATGCATGTATGTATGTACGTACGTACGTACGTATGTATGTATGTATGTATAAGTGCGTTTTGATACGTTTCGTGATGCAACGCTGTGGATCTTGTCTGAATCGGGCAAACCACGCAGAACTTGTTACGCTGTTTTATTTCCAGCCATTGTTTGCGAAACAGTTGATTTGTCGGTGTCCCCTTTCATACATGCAGCTGGCCATGCTGATTGTCTTTAAGTCATCTCCTACTGCAACCTAGGAGCCTGCCTGCTGCAGATGAAACAGCAGGAGTAAAACTGATTCAAACTCCATGTGTTTCGTCCACTAAAGTTTTTTGGTTTCCCTTCTTGGACACATTGGGCCACATGTTGCTATGTCACAACATCAAAGCGCTGCGCCGTTGCAGCAGTGCCATGTGGCAAAAACAACGACGCGCCCATGAAACTTCTGCCTTCCTTGTCATTTTTTTTTTTGAAGCAGATACGGCACTTACATGCAGGAAATTGTAATTGTTGGTAAATCATCACGCACTTTTTTTTGTGGTCGGCGCCCGTTGCCTTTCGGCGGGTCGCACTTGAGACTCCCGAGTGGACCAGCAGGGATTCGAATCACCACCGGCAATCTGTCAGCGCTGGCAAGACCAACGCTATACCAACTGAGCCATCGAGTCGCCTGGTAAATCATCACGCACTGTGCCAAGGAGTTGGTGCCGATTAGTGCAACCAGTGTTATTTTTTTCCCTCGAGTATGGCCGATGTCGCACTGTGGCTCGGTCCTTACATGAGCATAAGCAGTAAAGCGCAATTTTGTACAAGGACCAAAAAAGGTCCAGAAATAAGTGCAAATCATAACAAACCAAACAACCCACAAACCAGCCAGACGACCCGCAAATCCTGCAGCCAGACTTGCGTTTCGTCAAGAGAAACAACAAACCAGACACACATAAGGGGCGGGAGCCCAAACAAAAACACCCACCAAAAAGATTTGCCAAAGGACACAGTGGTTTGACCACTGCATCACTCTCAAAAACATGCGAAAATGAATTAAGAACCACGACATTCAAGCAAACATGAAG
>Ga0126342_10012714_pt1 | contig 14979 bp, 9 predicted proteins | sample Cyp1metagenome_FD_92528 | JGI IMG/M metagenome (GOLD analysis project Ga0126342, IMG submission 92528) | Coral microbial communities from Lord Howe Island, Old Settlement Bay, Australia - Cyphastrea 1 metagenome | ecosystem: Host-associated > Invertebrates > Cnidaria > Coral ...
ATAGTTTGTTGCTCCAAAGCTGAAAGAGATGTTGGTTTCTGCTGTCTTCCTTCATGGCGCGCAAGTTCAATCCATTCCCGGACCCCAAGCGTGGCAAAGGCAGGTCGGTCTTGAAACGACCAGCTGCTGTGAAGCCAGCATCATGGAAGAAGGTCAAATACACCAGAGACACTGCTGGTGTCGGGCCAACTAGCCTACGACCGTATCAAGTGGAAAAGAACCATCCATGAGTTGCTGGGAGCTTTAGACCACAAGATCGTCAACTTGCTCTTGCAGGACAACTTGCTCTGTGCGTGGGAGGGCAAAGTCTGCCCTCGCTGCGGCAAGGGTTCGCTGTCCAAGCTTCAAAAGAGCAGTGGCCACTTGCCTAAGTACCGTTGCAATGCGAAAGCTTGCCATGTGTACTTGAACCCTCATCACCTCCATCCACTCTTCGTGGACGGCAGAGGCTCCGGCTCAACATCCTTGCAATTGCAAGCTGCGCTTCTGCTGCTCTTGCTGAATCGCGTACCGCATCCTGTGATTCACGGATTGCTGGGTGTGAACCACAAAGCAATCGAGGACATGGACAAGCGGCTACGGGATCCACGCATGAAGTGGGTGCAGGAACAAGAGAAACATGTCAATTTTGGAAATGGAAAGAAATGGTGCGATGTGGAAGCTGACGAGACGACATTCCACAAGCAAAACCTCGGAAACCATGCTTCGGAGCCAGAGACGCCAGTAATTTGGGAGCAATGGTGTGGGATAGTGAAAAGAGGTTGCCGGCAGAGCTTAGTCCTGCACCGCCTGAACCCAAAGATGTCTCAGGCTCCAGCGCTGGGGCCAGGAGCCATTCGCAAAGTCGAATGGGTACCTTTGGCGAAAACATCGTTGCAGGATAAGCAGGTGATCCTGCACACTGATGCAGCCAAAAGCTACAAGTGCAAGGTGCCGGGGGTCATTGATGACAATGTTATCCATGCCAAAAAGCGGGGGAAGAAGAACGGCAAGTGGCAATGGCGCGCCCCAAACTACGTACTGGCATAAGAATGCTGATCTTTGGGTCGCCACCGGCACACTTTGTTCCTGGGAAATGGCAAAGTTTGTGTCGAAGCGCTCTGTCAAGAAGTGATGCTTGCCCCCTGGGGAAAATGAGCTGCTTGTCCACTCATTCTGCATCCGCACTTCGTAGAACACAATGATGTCTTCCACTTCTGCACCTGTACATGGCAGCAAACTACTTTATTCACACCACGCATGCAAGCGTAAATCAATGAATGTCTGTTCACAACAACCACGTCTCGGCATATTCAAATGCATTCCAACACTCCACTTCAACAAACCAAGTGACATCTACTGGCATGTTCATATGCATTCCACCGCTCCACTTCAACAAACCAACTGACATCCGCTGGCATGTTCACATGCATTCCAACGATCCACTTCCACAAACCAAGTGACATCTGGTGGCATCTTCATATGCATTCCAACGATCCACTTCCACAAACCAAGTGACATCTGCTGGCGAGGGTGTTTTTTTTTGGGGGGGGTGGGTAGCATATATATAAATATATATATACATATGTACGTACCTAATGTATGTATGTATGTATGCATGTATGTATGTATGTATGTTTGTATGTATGGTAATATAATGTAATGTAATGCAATGTAATGTAATGTAATGTAACGTAATGTAATGTAATGTATGTATGTATGTACGTATCACTGTTATATCACCTTGCACTTGGTTGTGGTAAACCCAATAATATACTCATCTTTTTTAGGTTTGCAAGGACTTCCCCATTTTTGTTCAGATTGGGTATGGTTTGTGGCTTAGGTTAGATGCCCTCTTGGAATCTAATGAAAGAATTGGGATTTCCTTCGCGTTACAGGAGGGTGTAGCGTTTACAGCCCTAGCCCTGTCAACTACGCTCTTCACATCACCGATAATCACCGTGGCACATGATCGAACCATATCGAACCAAGGAGTTTGTTGCGAAGAACTTTGCTGTCTCCGAGAGTGCTCGGCATCTCAGGGATCAAACGGGGGGAGTGGGGCATGGCGACCTATCTGATGGCTTACACAGATAAGTCATTGACCCGGCAATGCCAATCGTGAGGGATCATCCGAGTTTTTGGGCAAATAGTTTTGAGGCATGGCCATTTAGCCACCCCAAATTAAGAGTCTTTGGCAATGACTGACCAACTCCAAAGGGAAACCAAGTAGTTTCGGACCACGCGGGTGTTGCGACCCGCGGTGGCCGTGGATTTGGGTTCTCGATCATGCCTGACCCACAGGCCACGTTCCATCAAAGGAACCATCTTGAAACATCTTGACATTTCTACTGCTAGTTGGATGGTCAATCTTTACAGTGAGTTGGTTGGGAACTGAGTTTATAACAACTCATTAATTTGTGATCATACGTGTCGGATCATCCCAATACCAGTGAATTCAGCTGGATCATCCCACTCTGACACCACTCTCCTACCAAGTCGGCACGGAATGTATGTAAAACAGATGTTTGAAACTGGCCTTTCCAAGCAGAATTTTATTCATGTGGTAGACCCAATACCAAACCTAAGAGTTGGGGATGGTCAGCACCCATTTATGGTGATATTGGGTTTTGTTATTGGATTTACCACAAAAACGACCATCCCAGCACTTCCGCATCTTCCGCTTCTAAGCTCCGCAGATTGGCACCGTCAAGCTGCGAGTGAAGCGAAAAGGAGACCTGACCTCCGAAGTGAAGGCCCTTCCGCCGTGTCTCGAGCCATGGCGGGATACACGGATACACCATGGCCATGGCTTGACATATTTTCAGCTGCAAACCGCGAGGGAGTTCTGGAAGATGGAAGAAGATGGTACATCTGGGATTTTTTTGGGGACTTAGATTCACGTCCATGGCCATGGATTCTGTGACCGTTTTCAAACTTCCTCATGAAACTTCCACCGGTTGAACTATCAAATGAACTCTCACAAAACAGCAGATATGAGCCATCAAACATGGGGATGTGACGAACAAATATCACGTTCTCCAGGGTCGTTCTAGATTTTATTAATCGACATAATACATGATTTGTTTCTCCAAACTTCGGGTGTTGGGTTGAAATTCCAACATTATTAAATATATATATAATGAGATCATACAAATCCCCATGTCAGTTGGTATCAGTTGGTTGTATGAATAATAAATCACTCTCTTCTGCAGGGCAAACCGGCATTTTTGATGCACCATTGTTGGGTTTCTTTGGGAGTTCGTCGGAGTTCGTCCGGACTCGTGAAGAGGTGCAATATGAAAGCGAAGACGGCATCGCGGGCTTCCCCAGTCGCGGGAGTGCTGTTGGAATCGAAATCTCAGACTCAAGTGGGTTTCGAAGTGGGTTTGGTCACTTCCCGCTCGAAACAAGGCCAAAGCAGGGATGGACTACCACGAGGCTCAGGGAACTGGGGTCCGAGCTTGTACAGCAAAGATGTGTGTTTGATCGACACATGGCATGTGAAAGAAGTGGCTCTAGACCGCAGACCGAGTCAAACACCACTTTGCTTCGCAAGCAGGTTTACTCACACTTCGCAGATGAATCGCAGATGAATCGGGCTCAAGGAAATTCAAGGAACACCAAAACCTGTTATCAAAGAGCCTCACATTTGGGCGCGGTGTGGCAAAGGTTTCACCGCGAAGCTGCTGCCGGGACGCCGTTGTGCATCCGCCAGGAATTTCATGTCGGGCAGACCTTGGAAGGGCTCAAGCGCTCTGTCAATGGGGTGAGACCGGTGCATTTTGACGAACACCACAAATGGGGGATATACTGCAGTATTTTCAACTCTGAATCGCCTTCTGTAGTTTGCAAAGATATTTTCCAGTTGCTTGTTGAGGTCAACATCTCAATCTGAACTTGTGCACTGTAGGGAGACAGTCCATGGGGTTCTGGGCATTTTCATCGTCAAAACTGGAACCTGAGTCTTTGCACGACTCGATTCGCGCAGATTCCCGTCAAAACTGGGGTTGATATACCTAATACGAAAGGGGATGGTCACCCCCCCTCACTGAAATAGGGCTTTGTTACAACTCATGTTTCACCAAACTGGGTCCCTCAAAAATGCTTGGAGTCACTGGGACAAGGATTGAACGACCAGCTTCCCCGGCGGTGCCGTTGAGGTTGATCGTTGAGGAGCGGCGCACCCAAGGATGCGAAGTGCCGAAGGAGATATTGACGATCAATGGCATGGATGGCCTAACATTTGAGATGGAGGTGGCTACAGGTCCAACACCATGACCCCCTGCACGTGGGTAGGGAAAACTTTCATTCTAAATGGAGTTAAATGGGTAAAACTCCGTCTTGAATTTGCGGAACCACATTTCAGCTCCAGGTAGATGAACGATCGACGGTGCCAGATGTCATAAAGCAGATTTCAGAGAAGATTGACATGAAACCAGAGAAAATTGTACGTGCCAAGATGTTCAAGAGATTCCAATCACTAAATTTAGATAAATTTTGGCTGATGCTGAAATACAGGGCTAGATACTTACTAGATATATCAACAGGCTGAAGCTGGAGTGGAACCACTCCACGGTTGACTGCAATCCTACCACGGCCAGTTCGTACATTCCCATTTTGGTTTCTGTTGAATTTATGGTCAAATCAGGTTACACCCCCTAAATTTGCAACATCAGCCCCCAAAATGAACACATCCAACAGGAACATCGTCTGAACATCACCTTTTTTTCCACATTTTTGGGGTTTCTTTGTCAGTTTCTGCGATGTATCTTTGGTCATCTTTGGTCTTTGGGTGGTTCAATGGGCAGGGCTTCGGCACAGACGCCTCCGGAAACAGGTCGCATCACACTCACTTCTGGTGACGCCGTCGTGCCGGACTCGGGGCCCTTGCTGCCGCAGGCTTTTGGGAAGCAACTGGCCTTGGTCTGCAGCTGAACATCACTGTGAGATAGTGCTAAAATTTCCCTCGATTTCGGTGATATTGACGGGGATTGACTGCTGTTACAATAGTTTTGAAGGGGATGCCAGGCCGCAAAGAGCTTTTGGAATCGCGACAGCATGGGCCCGACCTGAACGCCATCGATTCGGTTGGTTCGTTGACCTTTGCAAATTCGATGAGAGCTTGGTAGATGTTCGCCTGCCGCGCAACCTACAGACGTTGGTCTTTGGAGAGAATTTTAACCAGAGTTTGGAAGGTGTCGAACTACAAGGCAGCCTTCAGACCTTGAAATTTGGTGAGAGGTTCAACCAGAGTTTAGCTTGGGTAAGCCTCCCCAGCAATCTGCATGCTTTGATCTTTGACAATGATTTCAACCAGAGTTTGGAAGGTGTTACACTGCCAAACATGCTGCAGACACTGGTTTTGGGTAAAAAGTTCAACCAAAGCCTGGAAGCTGTCATGCTGCCAAACAGCCTACAGTCGTTGACCTTTGGAGAAAAAATCAACAAAGATGTAGCCGGCATGATCTTCCCAAGCAGCCTTCAAACTCTGGTTTTTGGTCATGACTTCCAAAAGAGTGTGGAAGGAACCACGTTGCCAAGCAACCTGCAGTCTTTGAAGTTTGACCGTCGATTCGACATAAGCTTGGTGGGCGTTGCTTTACCCAGCTGCCTGCAAACTTTGGTTTTTGGCTTTCATTTCAACAAAGGTTTCGAAGGTGTTGAACTACCAAGCAGCTTGCAGACACTGGCCTTTGGCTATAGTTTCAATCAGAGCTTGGATGCTGTGCAGTTGCCCAGCAGTCTGCTGCATTTGACCTTCGGCACTGAATTCACGCAGAACTTGGCAAACATGACATTGCCAAGCAACCTCTAGACCTTGACGCTGGCAGACAATTTCAACCAAAACTTGGAAGGCATCAGCCTGCCAAGCAGCGTGGCAGTTCATATCGCCTTTGACCTTTGACCCATTTTTTGACAATCGCACCTTCCCATCCACAGTGGAGAGCATAACCTTTGGTGAGGCCTTCAACCGAACCTTGGCTGGTGTCGCACTTTCCGGCGCAAGCTTCAATTAGAGTTTGGAGGATGTCACACTACCAAGCAGCCTGAAGACCTTGGTCTTTGATTCGAAGTTCAACCAGAGCTTGGCCGCTGTAAGCCTTCCTGAAAGTCTGGAGACTTTGACCTTCAGCTTTGACTTCCGTCAAAGTTTGGAAGGTGTCACGCTGCCAAGTGGCCTTTTGTCTCTAACCTTTGGCTCGCAGTTTAACCAAAGCTTGACAGACGTGGCCCTGCCAAGTGGCCTGCAGACTTTGAAGTTTGGGGACAATTTCAACCAGTAACCAGTCGCTGGAAGGTTGGAACCCGTGATTTTTTCTGGGGATACGGATCCGTAAACCATCATTTTGGAATCTTTCAATGGGGAAGATTGTAAACCATGTGGTTTTGGAGTTCGCAATTTTGAGATAAAGCCACATTAAGAATCAGCTGGCGCATTTTGAGGGTTTCAAATGGATTACATACAGACATTCAGACATCCAGACATCCAGAAATCAGTTGATCGAGTGGTTTGGTCCGTTCAAGTGCCACATTTTGAAAGTCTCAAGCCTTGGAGGTGTCAGACTGACAGCCTTCAGACCTTGAACTTGGGCCATGCCACCAGCAGACTTTGGCTTTTGGTTGGAATTTCAACCAAAGTTTGGTAGGTGTCATGCTGCCCAGTCTGAAGACTCTGACCTTCGGGGGTGGCTTCCAACAAGGCTTAGAAGGAGTCACAATGCCAAGTAGCCTTGAAGATTTGACCTTGGCCCAACTTGAAGTTGGAAGATGTCTCACTTCCGGCTTTGCGGAGATATTGTGGCTATGGGCTCAACGTTGAGTCCCTGTAAAAGTTTTTTTTTCCATCCACCTCCAGAAATCTATGCGCATTGCGAAAAGAAACAGGGTAGATGATAGATTCATAGATGGTTCACTTCATTGGTGTTTCATTCCTTGGTGTTTGCAAACCTTCTTTTTTCAACCGCTAAACGAAACGAATGGCTGTTTTCCCGTTTTCCGCGTCGACAGGTGAAGGGCGAGTTGGTGTTTTTACCTCAAGAAGACATGAAAGAGATTGAGGCGGGCACCGTGAGGACCATGATGAGATGTCTGCGAGATGGTCCGAGACCAGAAAGATTCAGAACTTGTATGGTAAACATGTGGGGGGGAGAGGGGACAGCGGGGAATAGCACGGAGGACAGGATGTGTATACATTCTTACGACTATATTTATCTCCATTCTATGTCTTTTCACGTATATCATATATCTATTTATTTGTATCTATGGAGGTTTCCTAAAATGGAGGTACCCCCAAATCATCCAAAATTGGACTATTTTTAGGAACACCGATGTATATTAATATATATATATATATATATACACACACATGTGATTTATTTTCACCTTCCTTTTTGCGCGACAATTTGTCCCGGTTGTGGCAGGTGCCCATTATTGATGATTCCACCTGGGAGGCACCACTTTTTTTCGGAGACAGGGAGCTCATCAGCAGGGGAAATAAGCAATATGATTGGGTAAAATTTTGATAGACACTTTTGATGCATTGAAAATGATAGGCCTAGGCAGTTTTGACAGGCACTTTTGCTGATTGGATATAACCAATATGATTGGGCACTTTTGTTCCATTGATTTCTCTTGATGGAACATGGAACATGGAGGAAGATTGAAGCCCAGAACCCGGTAGGAGATCAACTACATTTATCTCATCTCTGATGAATCCTCGTTTTTCTTTTGCATGGTCAGTGACAGCTAAGTTATTTGATAATGTCTTGAAGTCCTGCTAGGTTCGCTCGGGTCTCAGGCAAACAAATTGCTTTGAACAGCTGCAGGTATCCTAGATGCGACTTCCTGATATCACTATCACTATCCTTTGCCAGATTTTTTCCTAGCAGGAGTCTGTCTGTTTTCTGCACTGGGATGATCTTGTCAGGAAGATGAGGAATTCTACGTCCACCTCACTTCAATCGCTGCTTGGCATGGAAGACTTGTGACTTGTGAGAGGACCGCCTCCAGCATCAGCTTGTGTTACTTGGAATTCTGCCGATACCATAGAGACAGAGGAACCCAAACATGGATATTCTATGCGGGAAAATACATTTTTCCCGAATGCGTAGCAAGGGTTCCCGCTTCACTCTGGGGGTCTGGGGGTTGAGGGTGTGTTTGCCCGACGTTGCGCAACCGTTCGCAACCGTTCGCAACCGTTCGCAAGTGTCCCTGTGAGGTCCGTATGGCCGTGCCTATGGCGAGTTCTGCAAAAGTGGTCACTTTTGTCGGTTTCAGGCGTCGTCTAGCCTCGTTTCACGTGGCAGGCGTGGCACTTGGTGACATTTCAACATGTTTCATAGCGTGTCAAAATTCGTCTTGTGTGGCAGGCATACTTTGGCAACGTTTTCAGAAGATGCGTTGCATTTTTCGTGGCAGGCGCAGCACTTTGGTGACCTCCATCGTCATGTCGCGTGGCAGGCGCAGCACTTTAGACGTGTCATGTTGCGTGTTTTTGCGAATCGCATTGTCAGGGCCGCGTCAAGTGGCGACAAGGTGCAAATTGCGTGGCAGGCGTGTCATTTTGTGAGGTGTCATGAAAATTGAAGCCTCGCACGAAACATCGCTTTTGAGGCACCTGAGTTTAGGGTTCGTTAGGAAAATTCGTAGGAAAACGTCGATCATGAAAAGCTACAAAGTGTGAATATTGGAGGAAGTCTCGCAGGAAATGCTCGTTTTGATGCTCCAACATCCAACATGTCTCGTCTCGATTCTCTGACTTTTTCTAGGGTCGCCGTGTCTATGGGGGAAGCTGCAAAACTTCTCCTTTTCGAAGGTATTAAAGGTGGTTGTTCGTTTTGCATGGCAGGCATGGCGCTTCCTGACATTCTCACGTGTCTGCAAATAAGCCGAAAATCGTTTTGTGTGACAGGCGCAATACTTTTGCAAGATCTTCAGCACATGAGTTGCATTTTTCGTAGCAGGCGCAGCACTTTGGAGACCTCCATCGTCATTTTGCGTGGCAGGCGCAGCACTTCAGACGTGTCACGTTGCGTGCTCTATCTACACTCTACACTCCACACTCCAGGCTCTACACTCCACACTCCACACCTTACACTTTACACTCCACACTTTACATTCCACACTTTACACTTTACACTCCACAATCCACACTTTACACTCCAGACTCTACACTCCACACTCCACACTTCACACTCCACACCCTGCACTTTACACTCCATACTCCGCACTTTACACTCCACACTTCGCACTCCGTACTTTACACTTTACACTCCACACTCCACCTTTTCACTTTACACTTTACACGCCACACTCCACACTTCGCACTCCATACTTTACACTTTATACTCCACATTCCTTTACACTTTACACTCCACACTCTTCACACTACACTGTACACTCCACACTTTACACTCCACACTCCACACTTTACACTCCACAGTTTGCACTCACACTTTACACTTTACACTCTATACTTTACACTCCACACTCCACACTCTACACTCCACACTCCGCACTCTAGACTTTACGCTTCACACTTTACACTCCACACTCCACACTTCAAACTCCACACTCTACACTCACTCTACACTTTACACTACACTTTACACTCCACACTTTCCACTTCACACTCCATACTTTACACTCCACACTTTATACTCCACACTTTGCACCCCACACTCCACAATCCACACTTTACACTCCAGACTCCAGACTCTACACTCCACACTGCACACTCCACACTCCACACCCTACACTTTACACTCCATACTCCACACTTTACACTCCACACTTCGCACTCTGTACTTTACACTTTACACTCCACACTCCACCTTTTCACTTTACACTTTACACGCCACACTCCACACTTCACACTCTAGACTCTACACTCCAACACTCTGCAATCCACACTCTACACTCCACACTTTACACTCCACACTTTACACTCCACACTTTACACATTACTTTACACCTTACATTTACATCCCACACTTTACACTCCACATTGTACACTCTATACTTTACACTCCACACTCTACACTCCACACTTTACACTCCACACCCCACACTTTGCACTCCAACTTCTTCCGCATTCCACAGTCTACAGTGCACTGGTACGGTAACAGGGGAAACATGTACAAAACTGTTCAGATAACTTGATAACAATTTGTTTCACAAAAGTGTTCTACGTGACTGCATTCGGGTTCGTGGGCTGCATCTTGTTTTTGTTTTTGAATCACATATCTGAGTTCCATGATTTGTGCCATGATCCATCAGCAGGTCCCATCTTTGAAGCTGCTCTGAAATCCCGCCACGGTCTGTTGGTGGTTTGGCGATACCAGCAGCAACTGTCCACTTGTGAAACTTACAGAAGAAGAGATCGGAAAAAACATGCCGTTTGTTGCAGTACTCAGATTCGTCACCGGTTAGATGAATCAACCGCAACGGAAATCATGATTCCGATTGGCATCGATTGACGCCCCCTCGTTTGAAGATCCTGCTTCTGCCCAGAATCTTTTTGTGAGTTACAGTTTTGCCCCCCCAGTAGAGTGTCAAGTCCTTGGGTATCAACAGATGGATTTGTCTTCAAACTTGAAATGACCAATCTTTTCACCCTGAAACCCATTTATTCATGAAAACACTTGCTTCGTTATTGGTCTTTATCCCAATTGTGTCCACGGTTTTGAGCGTCTGAAAATCACTATCTCCCAAGTTTTCTCAGATTTTGTGGACTCCAAATCCCAATTGAACCCCTCGAGCGCTGGAAGATCTACCTGGCACCTGAGGTCACGGTAAAGGGTCAGGTGAGTGGCCTGGGCCGTGCCTCCAAAGCCAGGACAGTTCACTCCCTATTTCTGGCTGGATCAGTGGATTGGGGATCACTTGACCTTTTTTTAGTTTCATGGCACCATGGCACCATGGCACCATGGCACCATGGCACCCCAATTTTTCCCCGATGTTAAGCGTTCGCTTGCTGAAGGCTATCAGTTTTGGAAGACTTGACACGGTCTGACATGCCAGCAATTCAATCAACTCCTACTTCCCTCCACTTCTTGACACTTATGACCTCATGAAAAAAGGGATGTTCTCAAAATGTAATTTTGACCCTCATAATATAGTTTTCCTCCAGACAACAGCGGCAGCAACAACGATCCAAGACATGGTTGCTACGCTGGGATTCCAGCACAGTTTCTAACCCAGGATGCGTGAGAAAGAAGCACGCAAACGGTTTGGCACCTTTATTCAAAAGTCTGGAATCTCTCCGTTTTGGTTGGTTTCAATCTGATTTTTCGTTAGAATCACACAGTCTTGATGGGCAAGACTAGTTGGACAGCCATGAAGATCTCCAGCCATGTCAACCGTGCAGGATTGTCATCATTGACGATGACTGCCCAGGGGTCCTTTCCTTTGAAAAGGCACACTTTGGCGGTAAGTGGATCAAGTGGAACAGGATTTAGAAACTCAAGCCAGTGTTTCTATCCAAAACACCCGACTGCTAGAAGGGTAGGTATGGTAGGTGAAAATGGGATGATTTTTGAGCGGTGATTCTCTGAAATGCTACGTAGATGGGAGGTGAGGTGATTGTCAACTGATTCGTAAGTGGTTTGTGGCACGGTGTATACAAGGCTTGATTACATACAACTCGCTCACCAAGCACTTACGAAATTCCAGCGTCATCCAAGTAGAGCTGTTTGCAGATGCAAATTTTGGAAAAGTAGTGCTTGTGAGACCATGCGACCACGGCAGACATAATCATGCCAGATTTTTTCTATTTCACCAGGATTTTCTTGTCTTGGCTATCCAAGAATATTGGAGTGCTTGGATATGCATCCAACTTTTCTAAACGGAGATGAGCCACGATGAAAGTAAGTCCCTCCGGTGATTTCATCATGACAACCTCGCCAGGATGTGATTGAAGTGCAGGAAACTTCCAAAGATCAAGTAATCCAGGCCTTGCTCAGTGGACGTCCACGTGAGTTTGCCAAAATGAGGTATACGGTATACCGTTATACCCCGTTAGATCCATTGATTCATCATGATTTTTTTCAGACTTTTCCATACTTTTGCATCGTTTTCCACATTTTTCCCATTGAATTTGCCGTAAATGAAGATATCTTCGGGCAACTTCGACCAACTTCCGCGGCCCATTTTCCATGTCGCAAGACGACGTGACGAGGTGCTGGTCAATCGAAAAGGCGGCTCCAGTGGATCTGTGGCTTGGATGGCTTGGATGGCTTGGATGGCTTGGATGGATCTAAAGATTTGAAGATTATAAGATAATATAAGATATCTATATAAGATTATATAAGTAATTGACCATAATAAAGATTATAGTTGGTCAATCTTAGTGGTTGATATTAATAATAATCTATCAATGGTTGGATTATTAATGGGAGGATTATTAATGTCATATTACTATAGTTGGTTGATATTGATATTAAAAATCCAATCCCCCATGAAATGAAACAACACCATTCTATGGTCCCAATTATGTGGAAATTCCCTACTGAGGCATGTTTTGTTTTTGGGGGTGTTTAATACTAGGGGGGATGGGTTTATTTTATGATATGAATATTGACCAACTATAGTAATATGACCAACTATTCAGATTGACCGACTATTATATTGACAGTTATATCAATGATGTAACTATAGTTGTTCAATGTAATTGATACCATGATGTAACTGTTCTATAATGTCTATATTGACCAACTATAGTTAGATCATTATATCAAGACAAATTAGTAATATGATATCCAGTAGGTCAAGATAGCTATAACTATAGTACATATACTTACTTTCCTTTTGTTGATAAGTCAATATGAATCAGTTCCCCATTTTTTTTGGCACCTTCACCTATAGTTAGCCCCTGATTTTGACGCAAGTCTCGATAGCTGTTTAACATGATCTCACATGTTTTGCGAAATCTATCAGGCCGGTCGGAAGGAGTGATGCTTTGAACCTCTTTTGACTTGATATCGTACATATGGGGGTAAACACCGATGGGTGAATAGCTTCCAGTTGTGGCTCATCGTGGCTGGCTTTTCATCTGAGGTATGCTGGCCGATGTCCCAAGTTCCCACTGGTTGATGAAATCATGAAAAACCACAGGACATAGGCGGAAACAGGATATCCATCGTTCACAAGCCACCGGTAAAGGGTACCATTTTGCGACCCCTGGGTACTGCCGGTGCAGAAAGTCTTGTTAAGCCATTCTTCAGCACGATAAAAGATGCTTTTTTGATGTAAATACAATAGTCATTTAAAACATTTAATAGTAGTAGATGATAAATGACCGTTTATATCATATTTTATATCATATTATATCCCTTATTTATATCATTTTATATCTACATCCCAAATCTACATCCCAAACATAGGTATGGGATACTTTGCTCCAGATCCCTCCAGGTCAGCTGCAAGTTCCAGACTGAAGCAGCAAGCGCCACCCAGGGCGCGGATTACGTCCATACCGAGGTACCTCGGCCGGAGAGAACTCGCCGGTAAAAACGTCACCCGTTTTATGTGACTTCTCCAAGATAGGGAAACTGATGTGCTAATTGGTTTTTTTCATGAAGATTTGGTTTTAGACTATGCCAAAAAAAGCCTGATGGGATTCACCTCCCCTAAGAATCGGATACTACTGGAATGGTACAAAATTCGAGTAGGGAGATAATGGGGTAAACCCAATAATTGAAATCATCTACACCCAACTTTCGGTGGTTTCACGATCCCCTTTAAGTGCGGTCAGTATGTTTCGAGTTGGTGGGACACCATTCTGGACCCAGGCTGGTGGCTTATGATGGCTTCTCTGAAATCCCCGGGGTTGTGATGTGGGTCAGGGATAGGTGGAGAGCTATGATACCAAATGATACCGGGGTAACCAGGGCTTGATCTATGGCCATGGCGCTTTTATTAGAAAGATCATGGATGATAGCTAAGGACTTCTTACAATTCATCATGAATCTAGACCAAACTCCTGTGCAAGGCAACCCTGCACAAACTGGTGGAAAAAGGTCAACACTTAAAACAGTGTATCCAATTCATGAAACAACAACACATGTCAAGTCAAGAAGATTGAAAGCTGAATCGACATCGTATTCCTTCTAAGGATTTTCATAAATCACAGGTTCAGCAATTATTGTTTCGACAAATTAAACTCATATTGTTTCCATAAATTTGGCCTTTGGCCCTGGTTGTGAACCACCCCTCTCCATTGCTAGATAGATACATCCTCATCTTTGGTTGATTAGATTATATCGCAAATTCATCGTCTTGGAGTTGTTGAAACCCTTGTTTGCCTCATTGAATCCCATGTTTGTTGTTAATTCCAGCTTTTTGTTTGGTTTTATCCCTATCTTGGTTGCTGATCTCCGCAATCAATTGATCCAGCTACACACCAAAGCGACCCGGATTCTCGCAGGGAACGCTGACCTTTGAAGAGGGCGTGACGAGCCAAGAGATCGCGGTGACGATCATTTCGAAGGGCCGCGTCTATGGGAAGGACGACGTGATGTGCTGATGGGATGGATGGTTGGGAAAATATCCCAAAATGGTAACTATCCGGTGGTGAATGGAAGTAGTTGTTGCCGTTGTGGCTGTTGTGGCTGTTGTTGCTGTTGTTGCTGTTGTTGCTGTTGTTGCTGTTGTGGCTGTTGCTGTTGTTGTTGCCGTTGCCGTTGCCGTTCCGTTGCCGTTGCCGTTGCCGTTGCCGTTGTGGCTGTTGCTGCTGTTGTTGCCGTTGCCGTTCCGTTGCCGTTGCCGTTGCCGTTGTGGCTGTTGCTGTTGCTGTTGCTGTTGTTGTTGCCGTTGCCGTTGCTGTTGCGTTGCCGTTGTGGCTGTTGCTGTTGCTGTTGCTGTTGTTGTTGCCGTTGCCGTTCCGTTGCCGTTGCCGTTGCCGTTGCCGTTGCCGTTGTGGCCGTTGCTGTTGTTGTTGCCGTTGCCGTTGCCGTTGTGGCTGTTGCTGTTGCTGTTGCTGTTGTTGTTGCCGTTGCC
>Ga0126342_10012715_pt1 | contig 14978 bp, 12 predicted proteins | sample Cyp1metagenome_FD_92528 | JGI IMG/M metagenome (GOLD analysis project Ga0126342, IMG submission 92528) | Coral microbial communities from Lord Howe Island, Old Settlement Bay, Australia - Cyphastrea 1 metagenome | ecosystem: Host-associated > Invertebrates > Cnidaria > Coral ...
AGAAGATATGCCAGATAAAGTGCCAGAATGTTTGCCAGATAGAATGCCAGAAGATATGCCAGATAGAATGCCAGAAGGTATGCCAGATAGAATGTCAGATAGAATGCCAGAAGGTATGCCAGACAAAGTGCCAGAATGTTTGCCAGATAGAACGCCAGAAGATTTGCCAGATAGAATGCCAGATAGAATGCCAGATAGAATGTCAGAAGTTTGCCAGAAGATATGTCAGATAGAGTGCCAGAAGATATGCCAGAACATATGCCAGAAGATATGCCAGGTAGAATGCCAGAAGATATGCCAGATAGAATGCCAGAAGATATGCCAGAAAAAATGCCAAAAGACATGCCAGATAGAATGCCAGAAGGTATGCCAGATAGAATGTCAGATCGAATGCCAGAAGGTATGCCAGATAAAGTGCCAGAATGTTTGCCAGAACATATGCCAGAAGATTTGCCAGATAGAATGCCAGATAGAATGTCAGAAGATATGCCAGATAAAATGCCAGAAGATATGTTAGATTGCCAGAAGATATGTTAGATTGCCAGAAGATTTGCCAGTAACAAAACGTATAGATGTCATGGTGGGGATAACTCGAAGTTAAGTAATTTATTTTTCCATATATTGGGAATAATCATCCCAACTGACGATTGAGAACGCCTCCCGCCTTGTGTGCTAATATTTTTCAGAGGGGTTGAAACCACCAACCAGATTGACTTACCCTCTGGTAAGACAATATAGCATAGCATAGATAATTCTCGATGATATGGAACCATTGTTTAATACGGTAAATGATCCAACTACTGTAAATGGATCAAAAACGGACCATTTTCATCCATGTTCCATAGCAAAGACTTCAATGCTTCAACAGGGTGAAGCATTGTACACCATCTATTTTGGGTGCACACCCCTTCGGTTTGTAGCTCATCAATCTATCTGAAAGCCTCCAGGATGGCCACCTCAATGAGGATTGGTGGTAGTATATCCTCAACTTGGCGAAGGGTTCGGTGAATTCTCTTTGTCATTTTGTCCAATGTTGACACTGCCGACTCCCCCAAATGAAGTCACATCGGCGCCTCAAAGATATGGTGGTTTCCTGATTTATGGGGTACCCATAAATCATCCCCTTTCATGGTATTTTCCATAGCAAAAAACCCATCCATTTGGGGATACCCTATGGAAACCCTCATATAGGCCTTGGAAGATGAGTTGTGGACTCCTCTGCATCACCAAGGTCGGCGCTATGCACGGCTCTGCGAGGCTGCCTGTTTGATGCTGACTGCAAGGTATTTTGCAGTATTTTTCTTCATGGGATGAAGATAGGGATCGATAGGGATTTATAGGGATCGGTAGGGATTTATAGGGATTTTAGAGGGATGTATAGGAATTCACATCATGTTTTATAGGGATAATCATGGGATTAATGATTGGGATACAAATGGGAATATACCCTGCGGTGGAAAATCAAAAACCCCGAAGTAAATGGAAGTTTAAAGCTGGGAAAAACCATGGGAAATCCCGATGGGGATCCATGACTTGTAGAATTCATGACTATTAGCCATTTAGATCCATTTAATTAGTTTAAAATTCTATGGTAAAAGTATCATTGTCTTTTGTAATCTTACTATGTTAGGATATCATTTTTGAACAAAGTCACATGCAGATGGGTGCAATATTTGTACAACCACCGGGCCTGTGAGCCAGGACAGATTGCATCAAGTGGACAAAGCGTGCCAGCCCGGAGACCAGGACATTTTGTAGTGAATCTTCAGATATAATGGGATTTAATGGGATTTAAGCATTAAACATGGTGGTATGATGGGGATTATAATTCAGCCAGAGTGAATATTAAGGGCTGTGGCCAAGTTTTTGATATACCCAAACTCTTGCGAAGTGGAATGGGCTTGCATTGCAGCTTGGCTGAGAAGAACATGTTTCTCATACATAAACATTGGCCGCCAAATGGGCAAGACCGAGGTACTTTATATATGCTGCCTTTCTTCCTCTGCAGGAAAGTAAGCTTGCACCATTCAAATACCAGAATGCTTATTCCAAGATGGAGCAGCTTCGATACTACGGAGGACATGAATTGATATGTTTACGACTGATACAATCACCACTAATCTTCCAACGAGCCAATTGTTGATACAGCTCCTCCAGTAGCATGGTTCACCCCATCTGTTGTACCAACCTGCAAGAAAATGGGCCTTATTTCTGTCATATGGAGGGTCACAAAAACTCTGGCACAAAAAATGCTGGTTTGTTTAGTACAGTACTTTATCAAAATGGCAACGTGGGCCCATACCGAAAGTTCACCACTTGATCCATCCCCATTGGTTGGGGCTGGGTCTGCTGAGGTCGTTACTTGCGACATGGCAGGCGGGCTGTCGAGATGTGGGTCTCTTGTTGGAGCTTACGTCGGGCCCCTTGTTGGGCTTTCTGACCGTATGTTCACAGGTTGCTGGTTGAAGTATGGATGAAACTGGGGATTTGGGCAGGAATGGATGTACATGGATGTACATGGATGTACATGGATGTACATGGATGTACCCCGGCACTCGGGATTTTACTGATTCGAAGATGTTTTTCCCGACCCAGGTGAGGGTCTCTAACTCCGGATGCGGCCACGCCTGGACAGGAACATAGAATGTCAGAATAGATGCCAGAAAGACTGCCAGATAGAATGTCAGAACGTATGTCAGATAGAGTTCCAGAAAGAATGTTAGAATATATGCCAGAAAGAATGTCAGAATAGATGTCAGATAAAGTGCGAGAAAGACTGCCGGATAGAGTGTGAGAAAATAAGTCAGATAGAATGTCAGAGTATATGCCCGAAAGAATGTCAGAATATTATACATATATGTATATATATATATACACATTATATGCCATATACACTTCCAGATGATATGTCAGAAACTATGTCAGAATGATGTGTGGGTGGGCTCACTCGTAGTAAGATATTTTTTCCAGCATCATCGTAGAACAGTATCTAGTAAGACAATCTGTTGATTCTTGTCTATATACAATTCATGTATATACAGTAATACACTACTATGCATGTATGTACTATGCATGTATGTACTATGCATGTATATACTATGCATGTATAGATGTAGTCATAGAGCCATATATAATTACACAGCATATACATATGGAAATTGAACAAAGATTATTTCTTTGATCTCTCTGCACCAGGAGTGGTGTATTTTGGCTTGATGAGGGTGTCTCAGACAGCGTGCAGACCCAGGTCCCTTCTGGTACGCTTCAGCCGTGGTGAACAGAAAGGATCAACAGGCAAGCCATGCTGAGGGGCCATGCCAGGGGGTTGGGCCACTGGGGAGATGTACAGCAGATTTGGGTGTTCCGGAGTGGCATTGATATAGTCCAGATAGATCACCTAGGAGCATACATTTGCATGTCCACTTCAGATTTTGGTTTATCTTACTGGTGCTAAACGCAGGGAATGAGGGAATGATCCAGAATAACTATTAGTAATCATCCCAGCAACCCCCAGCAACCCATCCATTCCCTGCATTTAGCACCAGTAAGTTTATTTCTGCCAAGCCAGAGATTTACTTCCAAAATGCCTCAAAACCATCCCAGGGTCCCAGAACCCCAGCAATCTGCAACTGCCGCTGGTTTTTCAGGTCTTCCGTTGCGGCAGAGCTGCTTGCTCTTTGAGGAGGACCTCCGGCAAGTCTCGAAGATGGCCTGCCTGGGTAGGGATAGATACCCCAATAGCTGGATGGTTTATAAGGGAAAATCCTATTAAAATGGATGATGACTGGGGGTACCCCCATTTTAGGACACCTCCATATATTTACCCTATGATTATTTAGCATAGCTATGGAAACTCACCACTTTAATTGGGTAAATGCGGGTGTAAATCATCCGTACATGGATCATTTTCTATAGCTACGTTGAATCCTCAGAGGGTAAGGGATGAGGAATCAGAATGCCTTTTTTGTTTTTGCGATGGGTGGAACATGCTTTTTTTTTTGGTCAGTTTTCCATCATAACATGAGGTGGTTTTCACCAAACCAGGAGCTGGAGCGTACCCGAAGGGTTATCTCCCCGTTCTGTCAAACAATGGCCATCAGCACTATGGCTCTTGTTCTGGGTCCTCTGGACCTTCACTGGCCGCCCAAAAAACAGCATAGGAGGTGACCCAACATTATTTCGGATAGAATCCCCACTTCCCATATTTCAAAAAATGGCTTCAAAGGAAAAACACACACACAGAGATTTCAGATATTTTCACATCCTAGGTTGGTTCAGAGATTTTTTCGAGAATGTCAACCCCGTGTGCTAAATGTTTCAGAGTGGTGGCTTACCAGCATCACATGAGCAGTGTTCAGCAACTTTGCTTGACAACTAGTTCGAGGATTACATCATTACATCCCCACCCTTGGACAGGAAACTTTACTCAGTAATCCTATACCCTCTGGTTATTTAACATAGCCATGGAAAATGGCCCATTTATAGATGGTTTACCTATGTTTACCTATTAAAAATGGTGATTTTCCATGGCTATGTTAAATAACCAGATGGTATAGGTTTTTGCTATAAATTAAATAGAACATCAACAGCCAGCAAAAGATCCCTATTTTTTTGTGAACCAAAGATTGACCATGATTCTACTCGCCAATCCTGTTCATCAATCCATTGAATCTCAATTCACCCAGGTGATCGATGGTAAATCCCCAATAAAAAATCGATGGTAAATCCCATGGTAAATCCCATGAAATTCACCATTGTTAAGCCATTGTTAAACCACACAAAATCACCTGGGGTTAAATCCCCATTTATAGATTTTATAGTGGTTCAATCACCATTTTCCTATGGCTTTCCCATGGTTTCGTGTTTTTTTTGGGGTTTTGGTTTGCTCCAGGCCCTTCGTTGCCTGGCAAATGACGCCGGCGCGACGCCTTCGCACGTGGAAGCGCCGCTGCCGGAGGCTGGTGAAGATCTGATATGCGCCAAAGATGTAGCCATAAAGTGCCATGAACAGCTGGTTGATGTCTTTATCCAAATCGACTGGTTTTGCCGAGCTGACCGCTGTCCAATCCTGTGCTTCCGGACCGAGATTGGTATTGCTCAAAACTGTGGTAACATTGGATTACCACAAATGGCTGAAGATTTATTGCTAGTTGGTGGTTTGGAACATTTTTAATTTTTCCATATAATTACTGGGAATAATAATCCCAACTGACTAATATGATTCAGAGGGGTTGAAACCACCAACCAGATAATATTTGAATGATGTGGGAAAAACCATGCGTTTTTAACCATCCATTTGGGATTGGTAAACATACCACCTATAAGAATGGGTTGTTATTGGGCATGGTTTATGATTGTTTTACCCATGTGGGTATGGATCAATACCTATTAATACCATTTTTAGGGGAATGAACATCCATTTACCAGCTATTTTGGGGTTCACCAGGGGTACAAGGTTTTGACACACTGCCATGTGGAATCCATGTGGAGGCCTGTGAGCTTTGGTCCTGCTACGTGGATTTTCTCCTGGCGAATGGCGCTCCCTTGTCACAGCTCAGAGATGTGCAGGCGGCATCGATGTCGATGCTGTGTGGCGGAAGGACTGGTTGAACTTTGGATGTGAATCTGAAAGAGAGTACCCTCTGGTAATTTAACATAACTATGGAAAATCACAATTTTTCATGGGAAAATTCACTATAAATGGTGATTTTCCATAGTTATGTTAAATTACCAGAGAGTAGATTCCGGACCCATCGTTTCTTCCAGTGGTTTTGCTGATTTCAAGGCAAATTCACAGAGTTCCTGGTTTCAAACTGGGCCCCTCGAACCATCGAAAGGAGATAAGAAGCATCCTGGAGAGATCAACATAGACTAGTTATATACTGGTTGGTTCATAGGCATTCACCTATTGGATCATTAATATATTGGGATATATTGGGATATATTGGGATAATCCCCTATTATATATAGCTGGTTGGTGGTAACATTGTTTTTCCACAATATATGGGATGTCATCCTTCCCATTGGCGAACTCATGTTTTTCAAGATGGTTATTGCACCACCAACCAGATAATATACCCTCTGGTTATTTAACATAGCCATGGGAAATGGCCCATTTATAGATGGTTTACCTATTAAAAATTGTGGATCTTTCCATGGCAAACTGTGAATGTCCTAACCAGATGGTAACTAGCAACGATCGGATCGACATGGTAAAAGATGTACCAGTTTCACATCCAATCATCAGAGATGATGTGCTACAGTGGACCAGGCACGTGCACGAGCTTTCCGCTCCCAGGTGCCGGGAGTTTTGGCTGCCGTTGCGCCGTTGCTTTGATCGTGTTCGATAATGATTGAACAGATGTTTAATCGATATTCAATATGCTTAACATATGTTTCAGGTATACTCAATTATACGTCCTATATTCCATGTATTTTATATATCACAGAACGCCACATCTTCGCACTTTTTCGCTGCGCTGCATCCGCTGGAACGAGGCCTCCGTGCGGAAAGCCGATGCAGAGAACAGGAAACGAGGTGGATCCTGGATTGTGATGGGAAAATGCCGGGATTTCATGGGATTTTTCATGAGGGTTTCTATAGTCCAAGAATGGTCATGGTTACATGAGGTTACATGATTTTTGAGCATTTTGCCAAGGACAATCATTTTTTGTGTCATAATTAAAGCAGGTAAATCCTCATGTTTATCATCAAACTAAAAAGGAGCATGGCTTCCATAGCTATATATATATATGTTAAATAATAACCAGAGAGTATTGTGAGTACCCTGTTTTTCCCCACTTGCCAGGTGAGGGTCTCTAGATTTTATCAGAGTTGCTTCCTCCTCCTCCTCCTCCTTCTCTTTCTTCTCCTTCTCCTTTGGCAGCCTCGGATCTCAATGTCAGTGGACACTGCCGGACCTCAACGGCGCGCGCCAGAGCTCAGTGGCTGCCAGACCTCAACTGCGAGAGCCAGATCTCAGCGGGCACTGCGGGACCTCAATTGCGAGTGCAAGATGTCACATAGAATGTTAGATAGAATAGAATGCCAAATAGAATGCCAAATAGAATGTCAGATAGAATGCCAAATGGAATGCCAGTTAGAATGCCAGATAGAGAATGTCAGATAGAGAATGCCAGATAGATCCGATAGAGAATGTTAGATAGAATAGAATGCCAGATAGAATGCCAAATGGAATGCCAGTTAGAATGCCAGATAGAGTGCCACATAGAATGCCAAATGGAATGCCAGTTAGAATGCCAGATAGAGAATGTCAGAATGAATGCCTGAAAAGATGCAAGATAAAATGTCAGAATATATGCCATACATACTTCCAGATGGTATGTCAGAAACTATGTCAGAATAGTGTGTAGCGTCGGGATCACTCGAAGAAAGTAATTTTGTGATATATGTACAGTAGGTATCTCCCAGGGTTATAGCCAGCAACAATAAGTAGGGATTTATGGACGTCATTGGGATAATGATTGGAAAATAATGGGTTATTTTCTGGTAATCTATTAATAACAGGTTGCGTCATGGAAATCACCATTTTTAAAAATTGTAAACCATCGCGCTAAATATGCCATGGTTTCCACAGCAAACTGTTAAATTACCAAAGGGTATGTGAGCGTTACAGTACATGATTTTTGTTGATACCCTCTGGTATTTTTTGCACATGGCTAAATGGAAACTCTGAATTTTTCATTGGTCAAGAACATGGGATAAACATCGAACAACATATTCCAGAAATAATCACATGATATCTGGTTGGTGGTTTGGAACATTTTTTTTTCCATTCAGTTGGGAATTTCATCATCCCAACTGACGAACTCCATCATTTTCAGAGGGGTAGGTATACCACCAACCAGCAGTGATTGGCAAGTCTTTTGTAGTTGGACGAGGGCAGCAGCTGGGTTCTGTTGGGTTCGGCCTGGGCGGGGGTTCGATGGGTTCGATTTCGGTGAGTTTTGGTGGTCAAATGGCTGGAAATCGATAACCATATATAATCTGACTGGTTTCCGTGCTTGTTCTTGCAAATTGCCTGTGATTTTTTTTACCCCTATCATCTGCAACTACTTGGGATCATGGACTGTGAATCCAAACGAAGGACCACCGGCAATGGAGGACTGCAGCCACTAAGAATCCACCCGGTCCATCATTCCTAATCATGGGAAAAAACCTGGAAAAAACAAGAAATAGGAATGATTCACAAGAATGATGCCACATTCATTGCATTCATAACGTGGCATCATAACATGGATTGCCATGGCAATGTTAGTTTCCCAGGAATGATGCGCCACAATTCCATGCCACATTTCCCCACTGGGGGATAGGACATTTTCTTGATACTGATGGTGACCATATTCCAACTTACTGGTGCTTAATTCGTAGGGAATGGATGGGTTGCTGGGTTGGGAATGGGGGTTGCTGGGATGATTATTACTAGTGATTATGGATCATTCCCGAAAATTCCCTGCGTTTAGCACCAGTAAGCCAATCATGTCTAGATTTGGCACAGCCCTATTCCAACAATTTCTTGACAAGGCAGCCGCCTAGTGACTGCCAGCCTAGCTCCTACGCTCTGCAGGTTTGCCTGGTCCGACCGCAAGTTGCAAGCAGGTGACTCTGGGATGGAGCACGAATTTTTTCGGTGACCGCCGGTGAGATTTCACGAGTGATTTGATGGCAGTTTAACAAGCAAACATGGCGATTTAACCAGCAAGAGTTGAGATTTACATAGATTTACCATCTGGTTATTTGTTACATAGCCATGGAAAATCACCATGCTATTAATAGGTAAATCATCATAAATCACCAGAGGGTAATCAGCAAACATGGCATTTAAAACAAGCAAGGATTGGAATTTACCCAGCAAATCCTAGCAACAAATTGGGCCAAATCATCAGCAAAAATCGGTTTACATCCCTGAAAATCAGGATAGCCTTTGGTTATGACTAACATAGCCATGGTATAGATGGCCCTAATCGAAATAGATGGTTTACCTGTTAGTAGCATGGTGATTTTCCATATGTTAAATAACCAGATGGCATATGGAATCCCAAAAACTCGGTTCTGAAGTTTAACGTTTGATTTTACACAATTGTCCTGCTCTGCTTAACTGTTAATGCTTGATTGAGATTCACATTAAGTTTATGGCGGGTAAATACAGGGGCATTATATTCCCGGGTTTCAAGTTGAACTCCCAAAGTTGTTTGAGAATATACACGTGTATATATATATATATATATATATATTTGAATATATATATATAAAAATATATACACATATATATATACAAAAAAATATATATATATATATAAATAAATATACACATATATATATACATAAATAAATATACATATATATATAAATAACTATACATATATATATAAATAAATAAATATATATATAATTATATAATATAAATGAATAGAACAATTAGGTAGCTATGACATCACAAATATTTGCGGCTGCTCCAAACAACAAACAGAAACGCACAAAATCAGAGCGAATCCTACCTTATGTGAAAACCTATCATAATTAATCGATTAATATCGATTATAATTATTGATATACGAAGAGTTTGCACTAGTCAGATTGGCTTGCATGTTTGTTTCCAAGCTCAAGGGCTGTTGGGATGGGTATATCCTTCCTGGTGTATGGATACAACTCTTTTCGGTTCACTATGCTCATGTTTGATCTTTGACTTGGCCCCCACCCACCACGCGTGGCTCGTACGGTCAAGAGGGGAACCCCCAGTGCAACAGTGGCAGTGCGGGTTGAATAGCTTCTGTCTTCAAGTAAAAAACACATTCCGTAGGTACTTTGAGTGTTTTTTTCTTCCCTCCATCCTTTTTGCTGCTGATATTAGTTCTTAGTTGATATCCATAGTTTCGGTACATTGTTTGAAGGGGAAATTTGCAAGGTTTACCCTCCATTAAACTGACATGGACGTGGAGCATCTACGGCTTAGAACCATTTAGATAATTTCCGAGGGCAAATTCATGAATTTATTACCATGGTCATGGGGTACTGAGAAGTTTTTTTCGAGGCCAAGCTGGCAGCCTTTCAAACGGCACCCGGCCACTTGGGATGCTTGCCCGCAACGAATGGTTGGCATCTTGGGAAGTGTGGTTTATCATTTGATGGATTTGGAAATTCTTGGGATCTGTTTAAGAGGAATTTATCAATAGAGCCATGAATTTTTCACTGGATATAAATTGGGAATGTAATGGGATAAACAAACTTGAATGATAGTTGGGTCCATCTGAAATCAATTTATTGCAATCTTATATAATTAATCATGTGGATTTTTTTTGGTGCTGAATCATGAAAAATCTTGGGGACCATATTTTCAGACACATCCTACTGGTACCTTGAAAATTCGATGGTGAACAGAAGATGAGAACCAGACTCTCCACATGGGGCTTTCTTAAGTCATGGGGGATCTCCAAGTCAGCACGGATTTCAATACTACCCTCTGGTAAACGTACAAAAAGCTATGGAAAAATCCACCATTTTTACTGGGTAAATCCACTATTTCAATGGCCATTTTCAATAGCAAACTGTTAGTTTACCGGAGGGTAAAATGGTCAAATGATTGGATGATTTGAGGGTACCCCTATTTTAGGAAGCCTCCACATGAACAATGGGCGTCAGCCCAGTTTGGCGTGTGCTTCACCTATTTTTTGGGGCCGGTTTAGTAGGGGATTTGCACATATTTGGCAGGATACACTGGGGATGTTAAATATTAGAGAGATGAGATTATTTGGAATATTCCTCCAAAATCCATAATGTGGCTGCCTAACATATTCCTACATATTGTCAAAAAAAAACCATTAAGCCAAAATTACATCCCACATGTATTCCGATCATTTTTTGTATCCCCATATTTTACTGAAATCATCATCCACTGGTCTTTACACCTGGGGGTCAAACCCAGGTGGCTCGTGATCTGAACCCGCGGCGAGATGCCATGGGGATGGGCAGAACGGAAGCCAATGGGCAGTAAAGATACAGGAAATCAGGAAGATTCAGACCATTTTATGATAAAATCATATAAAATCAACATGGGGAGATGATAAAAATTTTGTGAACCTTTTTTGATGATTTAGGGGAGATCGAATCTTAGCCAATATTTAGATCATCCCCATTTATGAATCATCATTCTGATAAATGTGGCACTTGGCAATGCAGCAATGTTGTCTTTCAATACCCATCCTCAATGACAGGTCATAGTCCATGATCTAGGGCCGACCTGCGGGGAAGCGTTCACCCTGCAGCGCGCAGAAACGAAGGAAGGCCTGGAAAACTGTTTTTTCTGTGGGAAAATGACCCTGTGTTTATCAATCAAACATGGTTTGCTGTATTTGTTCATGTTCAATGGGTTTCAATGGGACATCTATAATCGACACATGGCTTTAAACGGGGATTGTCAATTGCCAAGTTAGATTAGCAGAAATACCTCAAAACCACCTCACCACCGTAAATGATGATTGTAGGTGATGATGTCGTGGTGGATCGCAAGAACTGGCGGTTTTTTATCAGTGACTGCTCCGAAAGTCCCACGTGATTTGCGCCGAATCTGCGGATTGACCATTGGTGGCTTCAATAATTGTCTGATTGGTGGTGACTGGAACATGGCTGGATTATGACTTTCCATCATATTGGGAATTTCATCATAAACCGTAGTGAAATTGGACTTTTATTTTTCCCATCATGTTGGGAATTTCCATCCATCCCAACTGACTTTCAGTCCATCATTTTTCAGAGGGGTTTTAGGTCAACCACCAAGCAGTTGTTGATTTTCCACATCGGGATGAGATGCCTGTGTTGAACGATGACTTTGTTTTCTGATGGCATCTACAGTGTAATTTTCTGGCCAAAAGACGTCAATTTTTCTGGTGATTACCCTCCGGTAAACTATAACATAACTATGGAAAATCACCATTTTGAATGTGAACATCAACTATAAATGGTCATTTTCAATAGCTATGTTAGTTTACCAGAGGGTATATAAACATGACTGGCAAAAGAAAACACATTTGTCATGCAATTGCAATGTCAGGCATATGATTTCCAGTTGATATTAATCATTATCGTTGTTTCCGGAGTATAGGTCACAGTTGCTTGTGACCCTGGGTCGAGGAATTCATGATTTTCATGGGAGAGATCATTCAATTTATATTCAGATTATGAAGGCATATCGGCATTCTCCAAACTTTGTATTCCAGGACTGTTACAGGCTTCATGTTTTCAGCTACAACATGTTTGGTCATTTATGGGATTGCCGAAGGTGTTTGGATGTGTTTGGGTGCGTCCCGAAAACGATGGAAAGGCAGGTTCCCCTTCTCTATCTTCACTGGGACACTCATCCATTTGCATCGGGAGTCACATACTCCGCATATTCCAATTAAGTGTAGCTCTTCTTCTACCGGGTTTCTCCGGTTCCAACTGCGGAGAAGTTACATTTCCTGGCCAGCACAAATTCAGGGGGAACCGAATGCACTGGGGCAGTGGATGCACCTTGGTACCCTACTGCAGTGCAGTGCATGGAAAATTCTGCAAGCGGCGACTGCCTGGTTTTGAGATGTTCCAAGCACGCAACGTGCTTGGAGGGTGCTGCCGAAAATGCATTGGCCGTTTATGGTATATACATCATGGTTTATAGTATAAAGTCATTCAATTCCATTTTCAAGAATGATTCAGGTGGTGTTTTCTTCCTGAGAGCACCAACAGTGTCCACAAACAGTGGGCCAACTTGCGAGACGAGTGTCTCAGGCGTGCGCGTGAAACGCATCGAAGCGCACTGAGCGGCGCCATGTGAAGGGCTGTGCCATGGAGAAAGCAGCGGTTTGGAGGAATGAGACTTAAGATTCACCACATCACATTCATAGATGGATACATACATATTACATATTAATATATATATTATATATATATACGCCAAATGCCTGGGCTTTGCCCGGACCCGCAATGACGACAGGCGACGCATCATCATCATCATCATCATCATCATCACCATCATCATCATCATCAGAATTAAACCCTTGTTGAAGATCTTCAATGAATGTAGAAGTTTAACGGGGGTGGGAGAATTAAACCCTTATTGAAGATCTTCAATGAATGTAAAGTTTAACGGTGGTGGGAGTTTAATATTCCCTAGTACCTTTGTTGTTTTTCCCATAGGAATTTTGTGAAGTTGCATCAACATTTGTTTGGGAATGGGAAGCCCCTACGCTGCAGCGTATATGTATATATATAATATAATATAGTTATCATATCTTATTATATGGGTGATGTTGTTGTTTATATATTTTTGTTTATGTTTGATATTATATAGTTTTCATAACATTCTTGTAAACCATCCCCAGCACGTTTTGATTTGAAAGGTCTCCTGTGCTGGTTTCAAACAGTGAATGGCAAAATCGGCATTTGCTCTTCACACAGATCATCTGACGACATGCCCGGTGAAGTGTTCTTCCAGTGGAATCTGGGTTCCCATCATTGGTTCGTTGTATGGTTTGATCGATTTGGACCCCAACCCCCAAAGTTGGTGTAAACATATCTGGAAAAATCATCACCGGCGACAAGGTCTCACCGCAGTGAGATCTTTTCAGTGATAAAAGTGCTCACGGTGAGGGTTTGTTGAACAAAGCCAACACTTTTTTCCAGTTTAACCACTTTATGAACTTTAGTTGATTCTACATTGATTTTTTTGAGGATATATGTTCTGGTTGGTGGTTTCAAACATGTTTTATTTTCCATAATATATGGGATAATCCTTCCCATTGACTAATATTTTTCAAGATGGTTAAAACCACCAACCAGTGTTTTATTGTCCAGAAAATCATGGTTGGTATGTCCACGCTCGCGGCATCCTCCATGCAGCAACGCTGCAAATTTTCGTGGATCCATGCCTTTAGGGGGACCATATTTGCGGGCTTTAACCCCTTGTAGCTGGGATGTCTTGGGATATACCTCAGCTAATAACAAGAAACTTGCCATTATCTAAGTATTCGTTCTAGTTTTGTATCTGTGCTGGGGCCTGCAGGTTTGGTTTGGAAACTTCAGAGTTCCCCAAATAGATTGAGCAGTGCTTGTCAAGAAAAACACACGCAAATTCCGGCGGCATTGCCAACTTCTATAATCCCACCCATATCAAATATATCCACTTACGAACCAGCTGATGGCAACATCTGAGTACATAGAACCACCAACCTCAGATTTCAATCGTACTTTTCTTGGACTTTGTCCTGGAGTCCTGGGTCATTCTGGTAACACTTCGCTCATGGAGTCTGACGAACTGCAGTTTCCATCCAGAAACTTCTTCCTGCAGTGCGATTCTCGACTTAAAAAACCACTAGAGAAGTGGTTGATGGGTGTTAGTGGGACATGTGCTCGCTATATGTATCAATGCTTTATTACACTATGTATGTAATATCTTAATACATGAATATAATAAATTTGAATAAGTAAATAAATACATAAACAGATAAAATGAAATAAATAAACTCAGATAAACTAATATAATTACACACAAAACACATGCACTCCTCAGTTTCAAACCAGTCAATTTCAGCTGCAATCCCAAGATGATCCCAAGCATATTAACATACCAAATTTATTGGCATATATATTCATATGGAGATGTCCTAAAATGGGGGTACCCCCAGTTCTCATCCATTGTATTTTAGGATTTTCCATCAAAAACCATCCAGCGATCAAGGGGTACCCCCATGACTACGGAAGCCCCATCTAGGATCTAAATAGACATCGAAATTTATTTCGATATTCTTTTGGAAACTAGGAAACTAATGGAAACTATAGCTGGTTAGTGCTTTGGAACATTTGTTTTTTCCCCACCTGCCAGGTGAGGGTTGTTAGATTTTATGTCAGTTGCCTCCTCCTCCTTCTCCTCCTCCTCCTTCTCCTCCTCCTCCGCCTCCTCTCCTCCTCCTCCTCGTCCTCCTCGTCG
>Ga0126342_10012716_pt1 | contig 14977 bp, 8 predicted proteins | sample Cyp1metagenome_FD_92528 | JGI IMG/M metagenome (GOLD analysis project Ga0126342, IMG submission 92528) | Coral microbial communities from Lord Howe Island, Old Settlement Bay, Australia - Cyphastrea 1 metagenome | ecosystem: Host-associated > Invertebrates > Cnidaria > Coral ...
GCCCCAATGGACGAAAAAAATCAAACCCCTAACATCACTTTTGCTAACACGCGCGCTGAAACATTGAGATTTGGGGGTGCGGGGGTTCAACATAGTGCGTGCTGCAGGGTTTGAATATTTTGTTCATCTACTGTAGTGTATACTAGGGTATACGTGGTCTGCGTTTTTTTTCCCACCTGCGAGTTGCGGGACTCTAGATTTTAATGAAAGGTGTGACTCATTCCTTCTTCCTCTTTCTCCATATCCAACAGCAAAAATCATCCAATAGTCTTCGGGGAAGCCATGTTCCAGCTTCCCTGGTTCGTTCTAGAGGGTAAAACTACAAAAGAATCCTGGAGACGCCGCAAGTTTCTTAGTTTCTTGATACCAGTGTGATCCAAAAGTATGATCACCGATGTGGGATGAGGGGGTGAAACCAATTCCACAGCCACTTTATTTCCTGATGTGCAAAAAACTCTCGTGCTTTGGCTCAAGCCCCAAAAAACTTTTGTACCTGCTGTCCTCTGCCTGCGCGGTGCGTTTTTGTTTATCCCATTCTGCCAGCTTTTCGCATACTGCCTTTTCCATTTTGGCAGGATGAAGACAACGATGAACGTGGACGAGGAGGAGAGATACCGCAGAGATAGCATACGATATCGCGCCCTGTGTTGCTGTTGTTGTTGTTGTTGTTGTTGCTGTCGCTGTTGCTGTTGCTGTCGCTGTTGCATGCTGTTGCTGTTGCTGCTGTTGTTGTTCTTGTTGGTGTTGCTGTTGTTGTTGTTGCTGCTGCCGCCGCTCAGCGGCCTTCTGCATCTGCTGGGCTCACCCAGTTGGCCGGGAGTGGGGCCTTGGGGAAGTAGAGCCATGCCAGTGCTGAGTAATTAATTCGCCTTGTGGCCAACCAGTTACGGGAAGGGAACTGATGACAGCAGAGCAGCTGGGTTAACGCGTCGGCTATCCCTAAGTAAAGATCGGGAGGCCGCTTTAACATGAGTGCATGTATAGTACTTGTGTACGGTATGTAAGATGTAGACATTATTGATGATTTTTTTGAATACACACCCCATGACCCCAACATATCAATGCCGTGAAAATTTGTTTCTAATCTGGGCAGGAGGCTTCCTCTGCCCGGATTATTTTCCCAGCCTGCTCCAATGAGTTCCACCACATAAATTTGAGGCTGCATCCCAATAAATTCTCTTGTAAGACAGTCTACATGGTATGGCATTGTGTTTTGTGCTACGTTTTGGCATGCTTACGCCAACATGCATAGGCTTGTGTACATTACATGTGTGTGTAATGCGCGCATGCATGCGTACACACACGCACTGCACATATGTACATGTACTAGGCGCATACTAGATGCATATATCACACGGCTGCAACAGGTTGCCAAAATTTGAAATGCCCAATGTCTCAGGAACAGCCTAGCTTGGCTGGTAGAATTAGAGCGTCCTGACCCTGTGTTCAGGGGTCCGATTCTGGGTGAGGACACGCGATGATTCTTGCATCACCGCAGCCTTTTTTCTTGATCAAGGGCTAACGCAGCGCACTCCACCTGACCGTGTGTCATGGAAACACCTAAGCCGTTAAAAAGTTAGCAATGAAGAAGCGCCGTCGCGCCAAAAACACGTCTACCAAGACGCAAAATGCGAGTAAGCTGGCACTTCGCAAGGCTCTGCAAGCGCCAAGAACGGAGGCTCCACCACTGAAAGAAGTTTCTTATGCGGAGTACAAGGCCGCGAAAAGGGAGGAGAAGAGGAACCCGAAGCGGAACCTCAAGGTCAAGAAGGTGGGCGAGAAAAAGCTCTACCTCCAAGAGCGCGAAAACTGCCCTGCTTTAGCCAAAATCAGGGACGATGCGGAAGACGCAGAGGGGTGCCACCTTTACCAATCCAGTTCTTCCAGAGCATGAGGAGGTGACGGGCCGGGGCTCGAGTTTTGCTGTTGTAAAAAAACTCCATTACATTGTAAGGTTGTTCATAATTCGGCTTCTTGAGTATAATTTTAAACTTGCCTGACTATTGTTAGCCAGAGATCCAGCAGCTCGCCCTCATAGTGTCGAGCAATTCATTGAACTGTCTCAAGAGACTAGGCCCAAGTCTGGTCTGAGCTGAGTAAGATATGTCTTGACCTGTCCTTTGATCACAATTGGGAGGGACGGTTAAATCTAGCGTGGCTTCACTTCTGTGTTTTGCCGTTTTTTCGATCGGTGGTTTACGTTTGCCGCTGCGAAGCGACTTGTTGTTTGATTTGCTATGCTCTAACACGTTTTCTTTGGAGTTTTTTGGACATTACTGGTGAGTTTTTTGGACATTATATTGGGGTAGTTTTTTGGACATTCTCCAGGCAATGTTTGAAAACTTGTTTGCGGTTCTTCTGGGGAGAAGTTCGGCCATTTATTGTACAAAAGGTTTGGACATTGCTTGGACCTTCTTTTGATCAACATGTTTTTTGGACATTAGCAAGTGGCAAACAACTAGTTTTTTGGACATTGGAAAGTGTCAAGAAATTGCCCAAAACACTACCCACAAAAGCGGTGTCAAATAGTTCGATAGCTTGGGGAGGAGGGTTTTTGACACTACTTCTCCAGACCAAAAGACTAGGTTTTTGACCGTTTTTGGACACTGAATGTCCAAAAAAATTGCCCAAATTTGGCAAACTTTGAGCAATGTGCGCAATGACTGCATCCAAATTTGCTCAAATGTGGCCTTAAACTATGTCCAAATCCACCACTCACAGCGTCCAAACTGACTTCCGTTGACTGTCAAACAACTGTCAAATTGACGCCCGCTAACTGTCAAATAACTGTCAAAATAACTGTCAATTAAGGATGTCAAATAGTTGTCAAATAAGTGCTACATAAGTGTCAAATAATTGTCAAATTGTCGCCCGCCAACTGTCAAATAACCGTCCCCATATACCCAGGATATAGGGTCTAAAGAAGAGACTAAATTTTGTGATAGAACTACTTCCTAAGCCATATGTAAAGCCAGATGGTATGTCAGAAACTATGTCACAGGAATTTGCCAGGGTGGGGATCACTCAAAGTAAAGTATTTTTTGGGTGGTGCTGCATGCAATCGCGGTTGGATGTTAAACAAGTTAGGATTTTGTTTAACCGTCAAAAAACTGCGTTTCGCAAAAAACAAAGATTGGGATTCAATATAGCCAGGCAAAAAGTTCATATCAGCCAGCAACCGTTTCGTCCTCACCAGAAAAAAAATAGATTGCACCAATACTTGTTCACCATTTTGCCTGCAAAAAGAAGATGCTATTCCCCTTGCGAATCAGTTTGAAACCACAAAACACACAAAAATATGGGTTTGGAAAATTCTTGGGCCCATAGAAACACATGTGAGTGGTGTGTACTGCTGTTCTCATCAGAGGAAGCGGGTAGAACACCATTCCCACATCCCACCCAATCTGAGCCAATCTTCATTTCGTCTAACCAGATCCCACGATAACCAAATCCCACTAATGTTAGAATCTTAAACTTATCAGATTCAGTATGATTCAGTACCAGGATTTTGGGCGATATTAGGAGAACAGGATTTTATTTCTTGGGTGCCAGCAGGCAGCGAACTGACAAGACTGACCCCTTTTTGTGTGGTTGGATAATGAGCATCCCTGATGGTATGATTTGCTGATCCCAATACAACCGGGATGATTTGGATGTCGTTTTGACTGTAACATCCTTTAAATGACATGTTTTCATGGAATGACATATGTGCATCAGCATCATATTGTTACTATTTTTTAACATAGATATATGATGATATATGTTTTTTTTGCAATGTAGACCTTGTTGTTTTTCAAGCAAACATATCACTGTGAATAATCATTATACATCATAAACCATCTATTTTTTGTATGAGTATACACGCATGTAAACCGTATTTGCATCAATACTCCCCCAGGAAAAAAAAAACTTCACAGAATTCAACGGTGAGATGCGCACCCGCCAGGTACACGTCTTGCCCGGCAGGACTCCTGGACTTGAATCCTACCTAGGCTCATCATGCGGTTGCGGCGGAGTCTCGGTTGTTTCGTTTCCATGTTTTACATACATTCACGTAAATATGTGATATGTCGAACATATAATATACACATATGATTATAATATAATATCTTGGTATATAGCTCCAAGTCATCACTTTTTGAAGAGTGTATTATCGTTTTTCAGGTTTTGGTATATATAAGTAAATGCTATCGTTTTTTGAAGAGTGTATTATCGTTTTCCAAGCCCCAGCTCAACTTCAAAAAAATAGAGACCGCTCGAACACTACTCTCCATGAACCTAAATTTTGGTTGTAGCTTATTGTATAACTGTAAAATACTCTATGTATATAATATACAGATATATACAGTATGTGTATGTGTATATACATATATATATATATATACCTTGTACGTCCTGAGTGGAAATATTATTCCCAAAAAAAACAGACCGGAATTATATTTATACTGTTCGGGACAGCTCGGATGTTCAAGAGTGAAAGAGCTGTTCAAAAACCGTTCAAAAAAAATCGAAAAGCGTTCGAAAAGCACTCGAAAGCGTTCAATAGCGTTCTGGAGTGGGAAAAAGGCTCAGGAGTACAAATAATCGTTTGGGAATTGTTGTCAAGTGAAAAATTAAGAAATTGAGAAATGGAACAATTTCAGTTTTCGTGGTTTGTCGTAATGATATTTCCAATCTCAGGTTGTACCAGGTATTTGTAGATATGCGTATATGTACATATAAATATATATATATATGTACAAGTATTTAGTTATATACATTCAGTATATTTCAACATGTATTTCCATGGATATGCATTCGCGTTTCATGAATTTCAAGGTTACAATATGGCATGGGGTCGAAATGAAGGATTGCTCGGGGTACCCAACGAAAATTGTGGATGTAAGTAAGATGGCCAGAACATGATGTTTGTGAATATACCTTCTGGTAATTTAACATAGCTATTGAAAATGGACCATTTATAGTTGATTTACTTTAGAAAAAAAGTTATTTTCCATAGTTATGTTAGTTTACCAGAGGGTATGTGAATATCAATTCGATTTTATGAAAATGGGACGCCCTAAATCAGTAAATATTTGTCCATTTCAATTGCGATGCTGGGGTCTACGGTCTACAGTGTTTTTGTACGAACAACATATAACTGGTTGGTGGTTTCAATCATTTTCCATAATATATGGGATAATCCTTCCCATTGACTTTCATATTTTTCAAGGTTGTTAAAACCACCAACCAGACAACATATCATATCCACAATTGACTAGTTCAAACCTAGTGGATGATGGTCAGATCCCCATTCCTGAACAAAACCGCTGCTGGGTTTCTTTGAAACTAGATTACCCCCTTCCATCCAGTGGTTCATCATGATTTTCCCTACGGAAATTGCTATTATGCCCCGGTATACCCGATGGTATACCCTATTGGCAGACACACACGTATCTAATTGCACTGAAAAAAATCTGGATGGCCGTCCAGCACTTGGACGACGATTTTTTCCAGGCCTCTTGCGTCAAGGCTACTCAGTAGATGCACGGCAAACCCAGTGGACGCAGTCATGGCATGGGCATGGTGGCTGGTGATGCAAAAGGACCAATGAAGAAAGAAATAGGTTTTTGCAACCCATCCAAACTTTACCCACAGACGCCGTGTGTTGCCCAGACATCAACATTGAGAATGTCGTGCTGTCGAATATATGATAGGAGAGATTGCAGAAAATACTGCATATACGCAGTGTTTTCCAGTTTAGGATTCAAAGTTTTCAGGGCCTAGGTTTTAGGGATTAGGGTTTTAGGGTTTGGGATTTTAGGGTTTGGGGTTTTAGGGTTTAGGATGGTTCAGGGTTTTAGGGTTTAGGGTTCGTTGTCTGGGAAATCTCAAAACACTGGCGCTGCGCAGGTGTTTGAGCATGTTGAAGGATAAAGTTTAGACATGTTTAAACGCCATTTGAACCTTGCGGGCAACACACAGCGCCTGGCCGAAACTTTACTTTCGGTTGTTTGGGAAAACTACAAAGAGGAACCTCCTAGTTTTCATTTGGTTTTGTTTTACCCATCCTGCAAGAATACCCAGCGTAAATCCCAGTCATCTATAAGCTTGGATGTTGATTAGTGGGATTTCCCAAGCGGATTCCAGCCCTATGTGATGATGCCATTGAGGTGATTTGTTTTGTTTTTTCAAGCAACTGATATAGCTTGAGTTACTTGGAAAATCATTCCAATTAGATCCAATTAGCAACTGCTTCGTAACCCTGATTAATAAGTCCCCCATTTGTGGGTTTTCCCGCCTGTAAGATATAACTATGGTTTTCAACCACTTCCGATCCGTGATGATCCTCCAAGTATCCCATCCTATCCCGGGCCCAGCAGCTTCACAGCTCTTGCAAGGCCGGGCGGCTTTGCACCACCACCTGGTTGTTGAAGGACGTTCGATTTTCTCGTCACGCAGCGTGTTCATAGCAGGCCATATCAGGCCTAGCAACCAGTGGGACTGAAGTGGATAGCACAGTTTTAGCATGTAATAGTGGGATATTGTCAACGGGAATAGTATGATGATATGATGATATCCCGATCTTTACAACCGACCAGAACACGGGCAACAATGATTCGGATGGCTTTGGATATAGACGACAACAAACACAAAATACAACGACCAAACCTTAGAAATGTAGAGAAATGTTAGGAAAATTGCGGAAACCATCCCCCAAATGACAAAGTTTTCAAGGTGATTCTGAGATTTGCAAATTGGAATTCCAACCGCTCCATGGCTGGGTTGCTGGTGTTTACATGTGTTTACCCTTTGGTCATCGCTCGGCTAAACCGCCCGGTTCGGGGATTGCCCAGCGGCCCGCGGGGTGGATGCAGGACCTGAGAACCAAGTTCGACGTCATGTTGCGCGGCAGGGAATTCTCCCGGTGGTTGATTTCATGGATCCGAAGAATGGAGGGGTACCCATATGCTCCATGTATGGTATATTTACCTGCATTTTGGTGATTTTTAGGGCCAATGCTGGTAAATATTCTATACATGGAGCATATGGGGTACCCCCATGGATTGGACACCTCCATATATTTGGGAAAACTCAGATGATTCAGATGGACATGCGGGCCACCCTATCTGGAAGGATGGTAAATCCAGAGCAAGTTCAGTTTTTTTTCAAATGAAAAATATTGTTTGTCTATTGTTTTTCTTTTGCCACTGTATGCCTCATATCTTGAAGTACGTATGCCCCGTAATCATTGCCTATCTTCAGCGAGTTGATTGCGGCAAAGGTACATAAACTAACAGAAGGCACATGGGTACTTTGAGCCCAAGGCAAAATATGTGTTGGGATTGTCAAAAAAAATGGGCTACATCAAAATCCCGTAGATTATCATCATGCTCCCCGATCATAACTGGTTGGTGGTTTGGAACATTTTTTATTTTTCCATATATTGTGAATAATCATCCCAATTGACTTTCAATTTTTTCAGAGGGGTTGAAACCACCAATCAGATAAACTACAGAGAGATCGGCCATTCTAGATAGACCATGCTAGATCCGGTGGCCAAGGACGGGTGCTTGTATCCAGGACCAGGGTCCCAGGGTGGAAGGGAGATTCCTCGATAAAATTGCCACAGTTGATGAAATCAATTGAAATCATCAATGTAAGGCTTGCATTTTTCGAGATGTTTGATTGAGAGTTGTTTTTTTTGTTTTGAAATTGTAAGCTGCGGGCGATTTGCTAACCGACCACCCGGCCTAACCACTTCAATGCTTGACATTTAGGATCACTAATCCCATTGCAAACAGTCTTATTTGCCAGATATTGCTAGTGGGTGCTTTCAAACATTAATACTTCCTATGTTCAATCATGTCTATGATGATGATGATGATGAGGAGAAGCATGATCATGATGATGATGATGATGTTGATGATGATGATGATGAGGAGGAGGAGCATGATCATGATGATGATGATGTTGATGATGATGATGGTGATGATGATGATGGTGATGATGATGGTGATGATGATGAGGAGGAGAAGGAGGTGGAGGACGACGATGACGACGACCACTGGTCAAACACCATGCAAATAGCATGAGCACAGTTCGGGGACTCGTTCGTTTAAATCAATACTCACTTATCCCAATCCGGACGTGGTTGTATTGCATTTAGTGTGGAGGTCAACCCGCCATTCTTTTCTGGCAAATCTCTGCCTATCGTTAGTTACTTCATCTTGTCCAAGTGCTGCGTTGAGATATGAAATGGAAGGAGTTTGATCATTTCTGCAACTTCACCGGCTGCGCCATAGGTGCCAGGGTTTTGCCAGGGTTTGATGACTGTAATTATATCAATGGATGGCAGAGTTTGCATATGTTGATAACGGGTGAATATTGTTGATATATGTTGATATCAACATATATCAGCAATACTCACCAATTATCAACATATGCATCCAACCTGTCTGTTGAATATTGTTGTTTGTTTTGAGTAAAAAAATGTATCCGACATCTGTCTGTCCTCATTCTTTGCTTCAGCTGAATCAACCCTGTGTTCAACCTCAGCAATCCGATGTCACACGCTAGCCGCTACTCGTCTTCTTCAGTCCATATGGTTTTGACATACCATCTGGTTATGACTAACAGTTTGCTATGGAAGATCACCATGTTATTATCGGGAAAACTCACTATAAATTTATAAGTGGCAATTTTCATAGCTATGTCAGAGGGTATTTGATCCCCTGTAATCCTGGTCAAGGATGGTCTAGACTTCTTTTGGAAGACCGTATGTTCCAAGAAATTGCAATGTGAAGTTGTCTGCCCAGAGATTCTGAGTATGGGTATCTTCCAATTTATGTACCAAACCATTTGGAAAGGTTACCAGCCGGTAATCAAACTTGGCAATTCAACATTTCGATGATGTTCCCACTTAAACCTCCATTTGAAGGTTTCCTAAAATGGTGGTACCCCTAGTTATCATCCCATTTTTAAAGGATTTTCCATGAAATAAACCATCCTAAGCTCGCTTGGGGTATCCCCATGACTACTTTGCAAGCAGCATAAAAATCCTGGATTTCTCAGCCATGCGGATTTTGTCCCAGGCAGAGGAAACCATCGCAGTTTTCTGCTGTTGGCCACCATAGAGCCCTGCACACAGCTCTGTTTCCTGGCCATGTGCGTGTGGAGCCCTAGAGAGCCCCGGGGAGCTGAGCATGATTCGTCAAGCAACTGGATAGGTTAGTTGGTCCTAACAGATTAAAGATTTTATTTATTTATTTAGTTAGTTTGAATAGTGATACTATTATATAATTATTATTATACAGATATAGAATGAGTTTCATGATTATAGGTAGTTCCATATCTATATAACTAATACGGTATAATATTTAAAAGTCCTTGCCGGGATTGTTCACAAAGGCCGCCAGTGTTACAACACGAGAGCCCGCGAAAGTTGCTTTGCGAAAAACATGTGTTGTTTGGAGGAAAGAAAAGGGCCAATTTTGTTCTTGATGAGTTGGTTTATCAAATTATCATATTGTTTTTTTCTAGGCGAAGTGACTAGGAAAAAGAATAGACTAGACCCATGCACTGGTTATATTGTCATTTTGTAACATTGGCGTAGCCTTAAATTCCACTGCAGTTTCTATATTCAACATCATGCATCAATTGGTTGATTCTTGAATTCTCAGTCATAAATGTAATTTATCTACAACACGTAATGTAAATAAATGTACATGATTATACGCAAAATACCCAAGTCGAGAAACATGGTAGCCGCTAGTTGTGACAGAAGTTCTTTTTTTTAAGATCGCGTGCTGTCAATCAAACGATCGGATTCTGACGTGATCTATCCACTGTAGCTCGCTCGATTCCTAACACATCTATCCACCGGAAATATGAATCAACAGTGTGTCTGAAGATAGATGAAATATCCCCCAAGATTGGTTACTGAAAAATCAGTGGGAGATCTTCAGGATCCAATTGATGGAGGTACTGTACCATATAAGACCATATTTTGTGGGGATATCTATATAGGTTCCTGAAATGGCCATTGATTTAATAAGAACAATGGCCATTTGCCTCTTGTTAACAAAATTGTTCGAAAAACATTAGCTCTTGTTCTTCAGAATGTGTTTGAATGTTTGAACATTAACCTCTAGGAATTCGTTGTTTTTTCTCCCCCAACATGTTCAATGTGGGGCCCCCCAACTGTAAGTTGGAGCCACTGATCTTTCAACTGAACGCGAGCTCGAACGGGGGCACCACATTCTTCAAACCAAGCCAGATCAGCAGGTCGTTGTGGCCTACCGGTGCGGCGTCCCAACGGGGCTAAGAGTCGCAGTGAGTCGGAGTGAGTCACAGTGATGGCCATGCCATGGCTATTAACTGGTGATTTCTATAGTGATCAATGGTGATTAATGATGATCAATAGTGGTTAGTTATGGCTGGTTAATAGTGGATAAACATGTGATTGATGATGGGTATAACTGGTTATATCTGGGATTATTCATTCTATAAATGGGGTTTTGTTAGTAGTTATAACTGGTATAACTCTGGCCATTTTTGTGTAGACTTTCCGAAATTGGTCATCTCACGCTTAAGCCAGAGGTCTTCCGAACCGGAGAAAACCCCTCAGACAATTTTCGTTCCAAGGCCCGTGGGGATGCCACAGGAGCCATGGCCCGGGGATGGGGGTGAAGCGACTGTGATTTTTTTTGTCGGCAGTGACGTAGATTTTTTGATCTGGGGTGTTGGGGTTGTAACCTTGCAGAATGCGCAAAAAAGAACAGGTTTTTTGATTGTGGTGGACCATGAAATGTCTACGGCTAGCACATACTGAGTCAGATTTTGCGATGAGTGAATTCTAAGGAGCAACATTTTGTGGAGTGGAACGGCCTCGGAAATTCCCATGGCCATCACTTTTTCATGTCTCTTGTGGTTGGGAAGCGCCTGTTCGAAAGGACATGGATCAGTTCTTTTGGTTTCCCTACAACATGGCCCGCGGCCTCAGTTATGAAGTTCAACTGGTCGTTCAACTGGTCGGCCCAGAAGCAACATATGAAGTGTTTTTCATGAATGCAGTTCTTCTTTCGGTGATTTGCCATTTTTGATGCAGATTTTCGGGTGGCAAAAAGTGAAGAGTCAAGTTCCAGTTGGTTTTGCTACTAAGAATGTGATTCACAATAGCGGACAAACCACTGATTCTTGCTTGGCCATTGTAGATTCTGTCAACGTAATGTTGTCCTATGTCAAACTTGCCAGTCTGGATGATTTTTCAGCTGTTAAACATCCAATCTATTGATTTTCAGATTTTATCCACATTTGTTTAAAACAAACGCTTCACTTAAGCTTGAAATAGTATAGGAATTCTTCCTGTTGAACCACCCGTTACAGTCCCTGTAAACTCCTCTGGGGCCATGGAAACTCCACGGTTTCCGCTGAGGCGCTTCATCTGCCGACGGCTGCCATGCAGTATCCCTTTATGGCACTTGACGCTCGGCGCGGCGTAAAAACGGCTTAGACTTGGAGGGATCCATCGTGGGCTATGCAGGCTATGCGAAACATTGTGTGATTAATGGTGGTTAATGATGATCAATAGTGGTTAGTTATGACCATGGGTAACCATCAATGTTATGGACATTTTAATGCAAAACATGGGTGTGTCTGAACTCTGAACATGGGATAACATGGATATACGTCGACGGTATACCATGGAATACCCATCCTTTGGAACATTTTAAAGACCGGAAAAGGATGAACCGTGGGATCTTGATGGATCATTGTGGGTTAGCCGCTTAGCCGGTAACCCAAAAAATTCAAAGCCACATGAAGCAGCTGTTAACACTTGAGCAGTGTCAAAAAATCAGAGGCTTATTGTTAAATATGTGTATTCTATGAGCCTATTGAAAAGGGATCATTGCAACGCATTCTTGGGATGGCCTTAAACAAACCAGCAGACCCAGTTTGCAACCATGGAAATTGATGTTGGGATCTCAGTTTTTTTGATATAAGCATGCTCACTAGAATATACTTTATATGAAACTTAACCCATAGCGGAAAAAATGCAGCATAGAAATGGCAAGGCTCTTGTCATTGGTTTGGAATATCCTTGCATCTGTCAGAGGTAATCTTTGAGAATGGAGGGTCTTGGACACGGAAGTGGTACTCGTTGGTGCTTTAAACATATCCCGCATTCACCGCTCAGAGATTTTTCACCATATCTATGGGAAAAATGCAAAATTGACTATATGTTTCATTGTTTTTTTCGTCAACCACCAACCAGATATATATACCATCTGGTTATTTAACATAGCCATGGAAAATGGCCCATTTATAGATTATTTTCCCATTAAAACCCCATTTATGAGGGATTTTCCATGGCTATGTTAAATAACCAGATGGTATACATATAATTATATATATATATATATTAAATGTTCGAGTCGCCTTAAAGGGATGATATTTGAAGATCCACCAAGCAGCAGTTATCCCAAAGTCCAACAAGTCTTATCCCTTAAAGTTACCACGGAAATCACCGGAAGTCATCCTGGGGATTTGAACCACTTTGTTAATGATTCTCTGGCAGGATTATCTGGTTGGTGGTTTGGAACATGGCTTTTATTTTCCATAATATATGGGATGTCATCCTTCCCATTGACTAATATGTTTGAAGATGGTTATTGCACCACCAACCAGTTATGTTCCAACATGTTCCAACATGTTCGTCAGTGAAGTCACCCCATTTTTATTAGAATGATAAGCCTATTCTATTTGTAACATGTTATAAGCCAATAAAAATAGAATGATAAGCCTATGTGTAACCATAACAACATATACTATGTGGGTCCCAGTTATATATTGGTTTGTAAAACCCCATTAACGATTAGTTATAAATCTCATAAACCATACAATAGTCATTGAAGTTATAAACGCACCAACTGAACGCGGCAACGTGTGGGAGCCCCACGTTTTTTTTCTGGTAAAGGGCACTGAAGGAGACATGGATCGCCCATGACTTAGGTCAGTATCTTAAACATGGCCACAGTTCCGATGGTCGTCTATCTTTGGATGACTCAGATCCTGATGATCAGCCGCTGTCCTGCACGTAAACTGCAGGTTAATATCCAAAAAGCAACCTTTCAGGCGCATGTAAAATCCATGATCCATGGCTGGGTGCAATTTAAAGTGTTATATTATTATATGTTCTCATGTGTTGTCCCAAAAAATAAAAATAAAAAACATTTATGCCTAGTCTGAGTGCCTACACATTGCCCACAAAGCAAGTCATACACAAGAAGGTCCAGGATTCCTCAAGTTTTCTCAAGTTCACTCTTGGTATCTTGGTAAAGCTTGGTGAAAGGCAGTTCTAATCGTTGCCGCATGAATGGGGATATCACTACATAGTATTACCAACCAGCTCAAAGCATAATGCTTGTGCAGAGTATTTGTTTAAGGTTGGCTGTGCTATTGCTGGAGTTGTCAGTTTTAATTGTGAAACAGGAAGGAGCAGGGAGTGGAAGACTTCAAGACCACCAGCAATGTGGCTCATGACCCAATAACGGTTTGCAACGAAAGAGTTGTTTATTGCCAAAAAAGATGGATGTATAGAGCCCCAAAAACTGCTTCACCACTCAATCATTCAAAACGTTTCATGTTTCAATTCCAGGTGATTATTGTTCCCAGAAGTTTGTTGAAAAAAGCAGGAACCTCCCATATTTGATGGGAAACACTTTGAATTTCCTGTAGAATTTCCCTGACACAACTAGAAATTGAAATCTCAGTATGGCTGGTTTCCCCATATAAACCCATTTTTATCCCATGAAATATCTCCATAGCATCCCCGTGTAAAAAAAAAACGCTGTGAACGTGCATTGATGTGATTGTCGTCTCAGCTCTTTTTGAGGCATGAACTGGACGGTGAACGAGCAATTCGGCGAAGTCTGCAACGCAAAAGATGAACGGGTTTTGAGCAATTGAAACGGGAAATTAACCAATGACTGGGGAAATATGACATATATCATACACAGTAAGCACATGCTATCAGGATATTATATTGTAGCTTCATTTATCAATATACAATTTGATTGATCAATACATTATAATTAGTTTGGAACATATATTCATTAATGATAGGGGAATATTGTCTATATATACATACATATCTAAAAGTCTGGTTGGCGGTGTTAGCAAAATCCAAACCACTAATCAGCAAAGAATTTGGGAAAAAAAAACGCGAAATCCAATTGATATTGTAACCGAACTTAACTAGACTGGAGAGAAAATCGGAACGCCAGTCCCAGATTCCCGTGGAATTTGTAGAAAGCACCAATGATGGGACTATATGGGACCTTCATTCCCACAATCTTGCCACACTATCATTGGGGGTTCTTGTAAATTCCACAAAAAACCAACGAGATTGAACAAAGACAATCCCATGAAATTTGGTAGTCCATGCGCCGATGCAGTACTGATGCAGTTGTGTCTAACCACCTGGTATCCTATTTTCCAGAAATGAAGAGGCCAACAGCAACTGTGGTGCTTTCAATCAGACTTAGATCGTTTTTCATTTCCCATGACTGTGGTATATGATTCTGGAAGTACAGAATCCTTCTGAGGCACATCAACTGCACGCGCTACAGCCATTTCTGGGTCTTTGATTCCTATGGCAACAGGCGTGGATGCCTGCGCAGAGGCGAAGTGATGCCAAGTACATATAGATTAACATATTTTGTTTAATACATATATATATGTATAAAATAAATATAATATAATATATGTATAGTATAATTTAATATAATATTTGTATATAATATAATAATATATAATATGTATATAATATAATATATAGTTTTTTTTTATTTGATGTAGTTTATAATATGTAATATATAACATATAGTATATAATATCTAATATATAATATTTTCAATAGTTGATATAATATAATATATAATATATAATATAATATACAATATAATATATAATATAATATATAATATGATATATA
>Ga0126342_10012717_pt1 | contig 14977 bp, 10 predicted proteins | sample Cyp1metagenome_FD_92528 | JGI IMG/M metagenome (GOLD analysis project Ga0126342, IMG submission 92528) | Coral microbial communities from Lord Howe Island, Old Settlement Bay, Australia - Cyphastrea 1 metagenome | ecosystem: Host-associated > Invertebrates > Cnidaria > Coral ...
ATTCTAGATAAACGAAGTTATATATACATATGAGGATGTTCAAGATAAAGATAATGGTCCTATCGTAACCGGGCAGTCTACATTAACATACATGTCTAGCAAGAACGTTACATCAACGTAGCATAGCGTAGATATGCAAGTGTGCAAGAATGCTAAAGAACACTACATCAACGTAGCACAGCGTAGTTCCGCAAGCGGGCAAGAACGTTACATCAACGTAGCACAGCGTAGATGTGCAAGAGCGCAAGAACGCTAAAGAACGCTACAACAACGTAGCACAGCGTAGCTGTGCAAGAGCGCAAGAACGTGACATCAACGTAGCACAGCGTAGATGTGCAAGCGTGCAAGAACGCTAAAGAACGCTACAGCAACGTAGCACAGCGTAGATGTGCAAGCGTGCAAGAACGCTAGCTCAACGTAGCATGACGTCGCTCAGCAAGCGTACATGAACGTTATTACCCCACCCCACCCCACCCCACCCCACCCCACCCCAACAAGGACAAACAAAGACAAAAAAACACCAAAAAAAAGCTTTCACACACAGGCCACGCGCCACGGCGCCACGGCGCCAGCAACAATGAACCTCCGGTTTTTGTCCATTTGGGGGGATACATGCTCCATTTCCACTGACGGATTGCCGTTCTTTGCAGATGGCAGCACTAACAGGTGATGCGAATCACTTAACACCAGTACTTTTTTGTGATCTTTCTGTTGTTGGTTGTTGTTGTCCCATTCTTGAGAAGGAATCATGGGTTGTTACAATGGTACTGCATCCACCCCTGCGTTGCCCAAGACCGTTAAGTCATGTCGCCGATGTGGCAAACGGGAAGAAGTGACAGAAGTGGGCGAAGTGGGAAGAGTGGCACCACGGGGAACGGTACAGGAAACAGAAGCAGAGGCAAGAGGCAGAGGCAGGCTTCAAGGAGTTGATGACTTGGATGTGTGCCTCTCTTATTGAAGGCCTCGGGAAGCTGTATGGAGTGAAAGTGCGAGCGGCAGTTGTGAAGAAGGTGGACGATGACGAGGTTGCTGCTATGAGACAGGACCCGGATTTTCAACAAAGGGCGCGGTGTGAGCTGTGGTATGCCCTCGACTCAGCATCACTGGAGACTATTGACTTGGCATCCTTGGCTCAAAAACTAGGGTGTGGTTGGGGAGGAGTTTCTGGCTGATGTGACTGGGAGGAGAGTGGAAGCGGGGGCAATGTCGAAGGTGCTGAGGCACCTGACGTTAGGGTCGGCAACACTACATATTCAGGAAGGACATTATTCCTGGACTTCAAGGCCAACACCGTCTTTCGACAAGTTTGGGTTCGCAGCATTGGAACGGAGGTGCCTTGGGCCTAAGCGCCCTGAGATCAAGAAGGTGGACCCTTCAATGCTACACTGACCAGCCCACATGTAACTGGTAATCTTTGATTAAAATCCTGGACTTCATGCTTGCCACTGGAGCTCTTGTGCTGCAAATCCTCGCGCGCTTCAGGATTCATAGGGGTGGACCGGAACTACTTCAGGTCATGGCAAAACGTCCTGTGGTTGGATGTGGGCATCGCGCGGCAAGCTCCTGCGGTGTCAGCTTCGGGTGCCTGAGGCCGTGTTTTTGTTTGAGGTGAAGGTGAGTTTGAACAGAAGTTGGTTCCAGCAAACGGAAGGAGAACCAACCGCAGAACTAAACCCCGAGTCAGTTTTTACAATGCCCTAAGGCGATCCATGGTCACCCTTGGCACTCAGTGTTACTTTTGCTGAAACCACATGAGTGAAAGCTTGGACGCCTCCGCACTTGGTGCTACATGAAGGAAGCACAATTGCGGTCATCTGTGCGAGCTACAAGGTATACAGACATCGATGGAAGTGTCCACACATATGTAGTCATGCAATCGTATTTATGCATAAAACATCATAAAACGGTGAATAATACCAACTATGTAATTATATAAACGTATAAATATATATATATATATTATATGTATATTTTTGAATATATCCATATACATATGAGTATATATATATATATAGGTATATACATTGGAATCTACCAAACAGTTGCTATCTACTCCCAGTCGCTTCAAAAACAAGCCCAATGGAAGATGACAAGGAAGGTAGCCGCCCTTGATAGCAATGAATAGAATCGGGAATAAAACCGCGTAAAACGATCAAAACTGCGCTCTTGAACTATTTGAAGGATGTTTCTAGTCAGGGACGTCCATCCCATTTCCCCGGGACTTGCCGCACTTGCCGCACTGAGGTTGCACGTGAATTTCCCTTATCCAATAAATCCTCCAAGGAGAATCTTGGAACTTAATAACTGGTTGGCAAATTTCTCGCTGTTGTTTTTGAGTACTTCAAGATTCCGGCAGGGTGTGTCTAAAAACAGGGTCCGGTCCTGTAATTTGACCTTTTTCTATGGAAAATAACTAATCTGTAGATGATTGACCTGTGGGCAAAATTTCCGTAGCTATGGCAAATATCAGATATTGCAATTTTCATTGGGGAATTTTTGATAAACATTGATAAACCATGGCACGGATGTTTGGTTTACTTCCATTGGTCGTTGAGTTCCATCGTGTACATGCAGAGAGAGAGAGAGGAATATCGCCATATTAATTCAGCACACAACTGCCCCCTTAGATGCACTATTTGGGGATACAGTTCCACCTAGATGACAAATTGGTCTATGGCCATGTTTGTACAGGTTATATCAGTTATATCTCAGAGTTCTGGGTTTGAAATCACCACACATTTATGGCCATTATTCCAACTAAGTTGGGTTCCATATCCCAACTAACTATTGTCCAACTATTCTAAGATCATACAATCAATATCTAAGTATTATAGCACCAATATCTAATTAAGTAGCCGATGATCACCTTAAAATTGAATAATTAAACATGGTCCAACAACTCTCGCAGAAAAAAAAACGTGCAGGTCATCAAGGAGGGTGCCATCGCGTCTCCCATGTATGGCCTCAAGGTTGGAGGGTCTTTTGGGGATATTTTGATGGGTTAAAAAATACAGTATGGGATTTTTTTGTGATATTTTGATGGGATATTTTTGGGATATTTTGTATGGCCTCAAGGATATTTCACAGTGGGTTCTTTGACCATCAAACATAGTGGGATGGCAAAAACATCAAAAATAGTGGGGCAACCATCAAAGATCGATTTTAACACCAAACATGTTATTATCACGGGATATCATAAGGATATGATAGGAATACAATGAGATGAACTTTGGTTTGAATTGTTGAGGCGTTGGGGGTCATCAATCCATCTTTTTTAGGGTTTCATATATCCAGTATACGCCAGTATACCCATTGCATTTGGAATCCCATTCAGGATGGTGGGATTACCATAACCCATATAGAATGTTTTGAACATAGCACATACACTCTTAACATAGCTATTGAACATGGCCAATTGCCAATGACAAAATGTGTTTTTTGATAGTTATCCCAATGTTTACCAGAGGGTATACCAATCTCAAGGTGTTCATTTTCATTCCCCCAGCTGATGGCATGACGATCCCCATTGACCAGCTGACGGGGCCGTACTATCGGGTGGGGTATGGCCAACTCAGGGCTGAGGTGTGAGCACCTACAATGCGCTTAGCATTGTAGATCCTGTTACCATCCGGTAAACTAACATAGCCATGGAAAATCACCAATTTTATATGTAAATCAACTATAAATAGCCATTTTCAATAGCTATGTTAAATTACCAGAGGGTATCATTTGTTATCAACGTAGCAAACATGAAATCCGTGGCCAGTAATTCCTTCCTTTTTTTTTGAGGGACAAGAAACAAGGGCCAGGCGGCCAGGGCGAGCCCTGGGTTATCAGATGAAGCCTCAACAGTCCCGTCCAGCTCTGGACTGGTGACTCTTGCTCTTTGGATTCAACTTAGTTTTTTTAGATAAAGATACAGACTAGGGCGTATTTTCTAGACTAGTTGACGTAATATCTATTCAAAATCTTTACTTTGGACCATGATTTTGGACTGGTGTCTCTATGGTGCATGGAAATAGAGATAATGTGGTAACTTTTTTTTTGGTAAACCTAATGCCAGAAGCAACTATCATTGGACACATAATTTTGCCGACCATTAAGGAATGTTGGGGGTTGTTTATCATTGGGCTTACCGCATTAGCAGTTGTGAAAATTTCCGACAGATGCGGCATGGAATCTAAGTATTGTGATTATGAATTGGTACCCATTCTGGGAATATGTGATTATTAATTATAGTTGTTAATTATTGTGATGATGTGGGTTTCTCTCAACATAGGGTATCCATTCCCATTCCCTCCCATTCTTTATTATCGTTGTGCCGATCAAAATGGCAACGTTGCAGTTGCAGGTATCCCTCATTTTTGGACAAACCCAAAATCCCATGACCATGTTCATAAGGGCAAACAACTCTCGGTATTTATCCCAAAAAATGGCCGGTAGTTGAGGTTGGTGAAGTATTCTCAGTGCATTAGCAATTTAAGATATCCCCATGATTCACGAATGAACATGTTCAGATGATATATATATATATATAATATCATATACATATATATATATACACATACAAACGTATGTGTATATATATATATGAATTATACATACACATATTGCATAATAAGTTAAGATATTTCCATAGTTCTGATCAACTAAGGACTAAGATCAATAAGTTCTGCATGATATAAGTTGGTTTATAAACCCATCCAACTATAGATGCATGCCGTAGAGTGGAAAACCAATGGCTTCCGTTCGGACAATGATCTACGAATAGTGGGTAGTCCACATCTATGTAAACGTTTACAGGAGGGTCGATACTGGTATATATAAATAATTCAACTGGTAAGTTCAGTAATCAACCAACCACTACTGTACTTATCAACTATATCAATGATCTTCCCATATGTTTCCCATGAGCATCTTCACTGTCCCTTCGTGACACCAATTTGCGGCCCCTTCTTTAGGGTCCCAAGATGTTGGAGGGTGACTTTGCGCCCAACTTTCCGTTGAAGCACCAGCAGAAGGCGTCACAATTGGGATTAACCACGGAGTGGAGATTTAATGGGATATAAATGAGGATATAATGGGGCTATATATAATATATAATATATAATATAATACAATACAATATAATATAATACAATACAATATAATATAATATAATATAATATAATATAATATAATATATAATATTTTAATATAATATAAAATAATATAATTATATATATATATACAAAATGAACACTTGGATTGGATTATGTAACCCATGACTTGGGTAGATTAGGGATTAAAGCACCAGACATAGAATGCGATAAAACTTGCTGCCCAGTTCTTGGGGGAGCAGATTTTTTTGTGGAACGAACATCCACAGGGTACCAGCTATTCTGATTTGAGCAGAAGGGTACCCTCTGGTAAACGTTTACATAACTATGGAAAATCACCATTTTTAATGGGAAAACTCACTATTTCTATGGCCATGTTCAATAGCTATGTTAGTCATTACCAGAGGGTAGTGATCCGGTGATGCGACGCAGTTCGTCAAACGGATGCGGATTGAAGGGAACCAGCACAGTTCGTCGAACCAACACAGTTTGATGGTAACTGGGTTTGCTGCCAATTCCCTGGACCCAATCCTTTTTTTAATCGGGGGCGTACCGTTTTTTTGGCGAGAAGTGAGCAGCAAGAGTGAGTCCAGTAGCTGGTCTGGTCCAGTAGCTGCTGAACAAAAGATGTAACACTTCATGGGGAACATATTGAGATGTTGTATATATACGTATTCTCTGAATTTCCATCATTTGGTTGGTAAAAAAATCAATGCATGGTTTCGTTGGAGATGTGCATAGTATTGCATAGTCATAATATGTTTATCCAACTATGATTTTTCCAGTTGTAAAGTAAGTGTCATAACATCATGGCCATGTTTTCCACTATGATATTATGTTTTTCCAACTATGATTCATTTCCACTATGGCCATTTTATGTTTTTTAGACCAGCTACAAGGGCCGTGAATAAACTTCCCCACAAGCACCAGAAAGATCGCACCCCAGGATGTGCGTTTGGCTGTGGACATGGGCGACAAGGTGGGCCAGTGCGGGTGCCAATTAAAACTTGGTGGGCCGTCAGATGGGGGTTGAACCATGAATTTCTTGGGAGTTTTACCCTCTGGTAAGCTAACACTCAATTATGGAGAATCATCATTTTTACTGGGTAAACCAACTAGAAATCACCATTTTCAATGGCTATGTTAAAGTACCAGAGGGTAAGATGTTTCAACAACCAATCAAACACTATAGTAACTCAGCCATGAATTATGGGAGTTTGATCTATTAAAAAGCAGGTTTCTTAAGCATCAAACATGACCATAACTTCAATTTGTTTAGGAGTTTTGTTGACATGTTTGAACCATCAAACATGCACTTGATATGGTCAAGTCACGTGGGTTTTGTAGTGGTAGTGGTAGTTGTAGTTGTAATGTAGCGTAGTGTAGCTGTAGTTGTCTATCTGTCTATCTGTTTATCTCTCTATCTGTGTATCTATCTGTTTGTCTATCTATCCATCTCTCTGTCTATCTATCTATCTGTCTATCTGCAAGCTTGAAAACGAAGCTATTCCGCGAGAGATCCTCAATTTTTTAACTTGACAAAATCAACGCAACAATTCTGCGAGACTTCCTCAATTGTTGAACTTGGCAACGTCAAAAACGAAGTAATTCTGCGAGACTTCCTTCAAACATGGAAAGTTGTACCACAGCGGCAAGGACCACTATCAAGCCTACCTTGGGCATGTGCCTCAAACTATTTTGCAACAGCCTACTAGGCCCCTTGCTGCGGGCAACCGGGGGGAGCTGTCTCGTCCATTGCAGGACGCACGCGAGAGTCCGCCTCAATTGTTGGGCGCACTCCCAGGAGAGCTACAACGAGTTTGAAGAGATCTCGGGCATCTTCTGTTCCATTTTTTTTGCTGCAAACGGGAAAAAGTGCAAGGACAAGGATGCCAAAATGTTGCAGACATGTTTTTAGCAATATCGTGCGGCTCAATCAAAAGAATGCCAGTGATTGGAAGGCGCGCCATTCAACTGCAGGCGGTTTGGCCATGGCGCTGGCGGAATTTCCACTGGCGACAATCTATTGGTTTTGCCCGGCATCTACATCGATGTCTTCAAACGTTGGAGTGGGATTGGCCCCAGCTGGACCTACTACAGTTTGCAGATTTGGAACCCATTTCTCTCATTTCTGTCAGTGCTAATTACAGGTGATGAAGAAGCTGCTAGCAAATATGCTCTTCGGGAAGCACTGCGCCTTTGGTGGTGGCATCATCATCTTCCGGACGGCCCGGTTCTTGCTGGATGTGAGTTAGGAATTGACCGTGCTTTGACCCTTGCTCCTATCAGAAATCTTGTCAACTTCTGCGCCTTGGTGTGGCAATGATGGCACGGACGGCGCTCGTTATAAAAGATTCGTTGCCAATGCCTTGTGGTCAAAAGATCGGTTGCACCATGCAGGGAAAATTGACTCTACCAGGTGTCTTCGATGCGGCGCTGATGTGGAATCAGTCCATCATGTGTTATGGACCTGTCATGCTAATAGCATGGTATTGGATCGCTTGCGCAGAGCTTGGGTTGCTTTGGAACCATCCCACGCGGAGGTTTTCACTCTGCCGGATGATTTCCCATTTTGCATCACTGCTTGTGGTTTGATTCCTTCTCCACTTCCTACAGGTATAACGGTATAACTGTTTCAGTGCTCTGTTCCTGGGGGCACGAAAGGAACGGATGATGTCCGTGCTTGGCAATGGATCTTTTTGGTGGTGTACCTGGCTCATCATGAGCTGGCCTCACTTTCACATGTATTCCAGAGCTGACGGTCTCGTACCATTGCGTCTTTCAACTTTTCCATTCCATCTGAGTGAAGTACGGCGCTTGCCACGAAAAGTGATGCCAGGTCATACGAAGTGCTGCACCTGTCACGCAAGATCATCTTAGCAAACCTGAAGATCTGATGCTCCAAAATGCAGCCCTCTCAGGAAATCAGCGCCACTCATGTGTCTGTGGTACTGCGCCTGCCACGCGAAATGCATCTTTGCAGATCCTCTTCAAATGTCCCACGCCTGCCAACCTTTTTGAAACTGCTACAAAACCTTGATGTTTTTCTCACTTTTGGCCAGGTGCCGAATCCCTTGTGCCTGCCACACGAAAGCACATCCTAACCTCAAAAAGTGATCCGAGAATGGTGTGCTTTGTACATGTCGATTTCGAAATCCACAAAGGCGTGCACTTTTTGAACATCTCAACTTCCAAAAGGGCTCCGACACTGAGGCGTTTCGCGCATTTTGACTTCGAAATGTGCTTCGCGCCACAACGCCGTGCATTTTTTCAACAGCTCAACTTCCAAAAGTGGTCTGAGACCCTCAAGTTTTTACCCTTTAGACTTCCAAATGTGCTTCGCGCCGCAACGGCGTGCACTCTTTCATCATCTCAACTTCCAAAAGTGGTCCGGACATGTGGTGTTTTTAGCATTTTGACTTGGAAATGTGCTTCGCGCCACAACGGCGTGCAATTTTTCATCTCTCATCTCGCTTTAGCGAGCCTACTTTTCGACCCTCTCTTCTCTGACTCTTCCCACTTCTGCTTTTGGAAATTTGACTTCTATCATTCCTTCGATTATGTTTCGACCATCATGTAATTGCATCCCCAATCTCACTCATTGGATGTGTCAATTTATGCATGACAAAAACATGTTTTTGGAAGATGAACATCCATAAACGCGATTCAGCATCATCTATTTTGCTGTGAACAGAAAGTTGCTAAACTATGACTTTGATCTTTTGCGTGTCTAATTTTGCCTTCAACCAGCTCTAGAGCTAAAACATGCTGAAACCCACATCCATTTGGTCTCCCCAGTTATGTTCCCTTTGTATTCCCATGATATTCCTATTGTATTCCGTATTCCTATGATATTCGATATTCCTGTGATATTCCCATGTTTTTCCCATTCATTTCCCTGTTTCAACGCTGGGAAAAGGTCAATTTTTGAGACGAAACACGGAGAGTTTCCACAGTGACTCCAAGGTCGATGCCCCTAGCGGCAGCCTGCAATGAGGCCTTCAAGGCCCTCGGCCCCTGGGGCAGATTTTACTAGAATCGAAAATATTTGGGGATTATCATATATTATCATATTGTCATATAAATATATAAATATATGTATATACGCACTATATACATACATATTATCATATGATCATACATGAACATATCATATATTATCACAATCCATGAACTGACAATCAATTTTGACCAAACAGTACTTGTAATGGAACGACATTTCGGGATTTGAAGACCTCTAATTTTGTTGCCCTGTATAAGTTGACCAATATCAAGTGGCGGTAGATGTCCTTCGAACACGAACTTCATTGAAAGTATGGGTAGGGGCTATCAGGGCCTAGTTGCTGACCAGGTGCGAAGTTCATCATCTGAGCACTTGCCACTAGAATATAGCGAACAAGCGGGGGACAAATTGAAGTGGGGGATATGAATCTTCAGAGTGCGAACACTGAAGCTGTGATTGGAATTATACCTGAATTTAGGCCAATGATGGTAGCCAAGGAATATGAATCATATGATGGGTCAAAACCTCTAAATCCATCCAAATCCATATGTAATCTAAGTCAAGTACGCATTTCAGGGTGTGAATATCTATGTTTCACTCGTCTTTTGCCTCGCCGGGGTGCCATTGTCTGTTTTAGCCATTGTCGCTATCTCCACTGGATGCCACTTTACCAAAGCATTTTTGGTTGGTACCACTTGACCCCTATGAATTTATGAATTTATGGCTTCATCCCAGTTCATCCCCATCGTCCCCAGGAGGCTTGACAATGGTAAAATTTATCACGTAAAAAATCACATCGTTTCTTTCTATAGCCATCTATATTTTATATATTTTTTTAAAGTTTGCTTGAGGGTAAATCCGACTTTTGGATGATGAAATCATGTTCAATAGCATTTTTTGGTGGTTACATGTTAAACCCATCGTTGAATCGCATCAAAAATATCCATGAAGGGTACTTAGTACTTGGGGTATAACCCCATTTACTAAGCAGTCACCAAGTGGGATGAGCAGTTTTCCATCCCGTCAAACACGCAGGCAGCGCGTGCTGCTGGGAAGGGAGATGATGATTTCAGCGCAGTGTATGCGACGGTCACTTGGAAACAAACGGTGAAGGGAGGAACCGTCAGGGCTCCCCTGGTCCTTGCCCTGTACGATGCTATACTAATACGTATGTAGTACTATTACACATGTTTTCTCTTTTTAATATAATTAGTATATATATATATATATGTAATTATATATATATATTATTATATATACACATGTATATCAAACACATAAATACACTTAATGTCTACGTATATGTCACATGTACATATACACATATATATATATAATTACATATACATATATGTACATATATTATGCATATACATATACAGTTCCAGTTGCGATAAACCGAATGTGAGTAGTTTAGCTCATATGCTAGCTTTGCCATTTGGACGATGTTGGTGGAATCCCCATGTTCACCGACAAAAACTCATTCCTTGGAAACTCTCCCCACGACTTAGGTTCCCCCGCTTCCCGAAACAGGCCCGTTTCTCTTGAACTATGGTTGCTGTTTACAAAGCCTGTTTTCTTGGTTGTCAAAAATGGTTTAACCATGGCTTTGTCATGCTTTCTCTAGAAATTGGGTACACTGGTGAATCATCGTCCATTCCAGAAACACACTAGGTGGCCAGGTGACAGTTCTAACATCTGACATAGAACGCAACAGTTCAAATAAGTTCTAAGGTTGAACGTCAAAAACATTTCTAGCACTTTTTTCCCTCAGAAAAAGACCGATAAATGGACAACAAACCGGATTAAAGTCTCCTTCGCGAGCAGTGTGGATCGTGAAGTCAGGTGAGCAAACCTTGAGGCTCGGCTGTTTTTTTGCGGCGGGTGATGGGACCTTTGAGGCTATGGGATATGATATGCTACGCTGCTACAAGGATTTGGTATACATCAAACGTCACCTGCAAAGATGTGGATTCATGATGATTTAAGAGCAGGTTAAACGCCATATCCAATCTGTTGTTGGAAAATTTTGACAATGTTTGACCAGCAGTTTTTTTGTGACATTCTTGGGTAAACATTTTGGGGAAGTTATTGATAAATGGTGTGCCTGGGATACCCATCCAGGGCCGTAGGGATACCTAGGGAACCAGTGGTCTACGATGGTTTTTCGAGGTTTTTCGCGGGTGAACTGGAGGGTAAACCTCCGTTGATAGAATCACATCATCAGATTATTTTGAAAGGGTTTGATGAGTTTGATCATGTTGGATCCATGGAGTGGAATGCATCGACTCTTTTTGACATATGAAATATATCCTCAGGTTATGACTAACATAGCCATGGTATAGATGGCCCATAGAAATAGATGGTTTACCTATTAAAAATGGTGGATCTGTCCATGGCTATGTTAAATTACCAGATGGTATCCTCAATATGTGAAGTCGACACGATGATCCCGATAAATTTCCTGGACATCTTGGGATGGCTTGGTTCATCACCACCAGTAGAGATGTGCGGAGAATCGGATAGGTGGTCATACAGTGATGGGCCTTAAAATAAGAGTTAAAACTGGCTAAAGAAACCTCATTTCAGTGATATATTTACAGATATACCTCGCTTCTAACCTCACTAGTGTTATACAGTATATCTATTTTTACCTTAGTTGCAAGAGGTATAATCCCATGGCCATAGTTCTTAAGGGCACTGTATGGGATCATTGGTTGACCGTCATGGCAGCCAACCCAGATGGCAGGACACTGGACGTGGCGAAGAGTCATCGGAGTAGGAGTAGGATCTTGATTTTGCACACTGTCTGCGTGGCAGTCACTCCCACAGGGAGACTTAGGCCTGGGACACAATGGAGTACTTCTGCAGACCAAGAGCAGGGTGGTAAACCTTGGGATGGGTGATTTTCTTTGCCATTGGGGTGATTCTTTGTTTGGTTGTCTTTTCCATTTCATAACCTTCCGACATCCTTCAGCAGTGGCATTCCAAAGGGAATAAGCCCGGGCACGCGCGGGAGATCGTGCCAGCGAGACTAACGCTTTCCGCCAATGTGAGTGGCATAAATGCGGGGTATATTTAATAGACATATCCATATAGTAATTAATTACCAAACTATATATATAGATAGTCATCATAGTATTATATAGTTTTTGTATTTTTTTGCATGGTATCCAAGACTAGCCATCGAACACATCTTTTCCAGCCAGTGAACTGGGCATTAAGATGGCTCATGGCGCAAGGAACATCCCCTAATTGTAGATGATGACTTACCGCTACGTAGAATGGCCGACTGTCATGTTTGCCGGGTTTGTAGCTTTTTTTAGGTGGCCTCAAAGTGACGAAGATATGGTATCCAGTATGTAGCATCAGAATGTATAAGAATCAGTGCCGCTTACACCAGTTTCATCCAGTATGCCCCCAACTTTGGCATTTCAAGGGTCACACCATGTTTTGATTGGGACAAAACACGGCAAAACCCAAAGCTCAACTGCAGCAGGGCATCCGTTGAGCTTGTCCCAGCCGGTCCCGACCCAGCCAAAGTGCCGCGTGAAAAAAAAAAGACCAAGCTGGGACTTTTAGGGACGGAGTCCAGTTGAGATCATGGCATGGATCTGGATGGGTGATTGGGACTTTTTTTTTTGCCATGTAAAATACCAATGTTGGATCTTGTCATGGCAAACATGTCATGTAAACTAGGGATGTTGGATAAATCTTATCATTGGAACATCGTTGGATCATTGGGACATTGTTGGGATGCAATGTATACCAACAGCCGAATAAAAAATAGCAGGGTATCTAAGGGCAGTGAGTTCTGGAAAGACATGTTGCAGGCCATGGCGGACCACTGGAGACCAGAAGTTGATCTTCAGATTTCATCGTGCCTTTTAAAGACAGTGACTATGATTTTGAAGCATCTCCAAACGAGGTTTTTGCCAAAGTCCTGAAGTAAACATACTATCAGATCTATCAGCAGATAAGCAAAGTGCTAGGGCTTCTGAAAGGTCATTCCGTATAGCTATGGAAGCCATGGCCTATTCAGTTGGATGATTTACCCAGAAAAGGAATGGTGATTTTCCATAGCTATGTTAGTTTACCAGAGGCTATTCTAAAAATGTGTTTACCATTGTTTACCTATTAAAAATGGTGATTTTCCATAGCTATGGAGGGTGAAACTCATCCTAACTTTGACCATCACCAGCCTTGGGTCCATGGGTGGTCCACGGGTCGGGTGAAAATTCCCCCATCGATGATTTTTCCATGACCCTCTGCTTATTTAATGTAGCTATGGAAAATCAACATGTTTGAACCTGTTTGATAGGTACATTAGGTACATCATAACATCATAACTCATTGAAATGGGCTAGTTTCGCAAAACAAATCACCAGAGGGATCAGAGGGATCCAATATCTCGAAAAGCGGAACTTGCCAGGTCATACTGTGGATGGGCCAGCGAAATCCTGCACCACCAATCCAGGATGGTTGAAACATGTTGAAACCCAAAGAAAATCCTGGGATGTTTACCATCAACTGGTGCAGGATTTCGCTGGACCATCCACAGTATTGATTACCCTCTGGTAAACTAACATAACTATGGAAAATCATCATTTTAAATAGGAAAATCCACTATAAATGGTCATTTTCAATAGCTATGTTAAATTACCAGAGGGTATCAAGAATCAATAGTGTCAATTCTGTGTCGGTGATGCGGGGCTCAAGCCTCGGCCGCTGGCACTGCCAAGAGCGCCGGCCACCGCGGGGTCTACGCAGATGGCTTTGGTCCGTGCGCGAGTGACCCCGGGACAGTTTGGGCCGGGGCAAAAATCAGGCCCCAAAACCATAGCTGTCCGTCCTCAACGCCAAAATATACAAAGAAGCTAGGGAAAAAACAGATGTTTAGATGCCGAATCGCTAGACTCCTTGACTACTTTTGATCCATCATCTATATACTTAACCCAAAAAAGATATAAAAAAAAGATTAAGAACAAGTAAAACATCATCAAATTAGTAGGGATATGTAGGGGTTGACTTTTTTATTATTTTCGGGGATGAAAAAGCTGAATTTGCCTGCGGAATTCGGCAGATTCCTCGATCCAACGATTTACATCTTGGTTCCAGTTCGAAAGTAGCAACCGAAACGCACAGCGTACCGAGGGCAAATCCTTCTGTTTTTTGGTAACCTCACCATATGGTGTTAAGAAAGGGAATAAAACATGGGGGTTACATGTTTATTTTATAGAATGGGCTAGCGCCCTGGTGCCGCCGACCCCCCCTATTTGGGGGTCCTGTAGAGAGATAGATAGATAGATGGATGGCTTGCGGAAGGGTTTGAAGCATTGTCTGGGGCCTGTAGCTGCGAGAGTTGCCTTGGAAAGGCCTGCGGAAGGGTTTGAAGCAGGCTGGAAAACCATGCAAGAAAAGTAAATGGCACGTGCCAGAACAGAAAGCCCATGAGAAACGGTGAATCACAGGCACAGGCTCTTGTGGCCGAGAGTTGCCTTGGAAAGGCCTGCGGGAAGCTGCGAGAGTTGCCTTGGAAAGGCCTGCGAAGGGTTTGAGGGGTTTGAAGGCGGGCAAACGGCAGTCTTGAACGCCCTTAAAAAGAGATGGCTGAGGCATGTAGCAAACGGCAGTCTTGAGCGCCCTTAAAAACAGATGGCTGGGGCCTGTAGCTGCGAGAGTTGCTTTGGAAAGGGTGCGGAAGCGCTTGAAGCATTGTCTGGGGCGTGTAGCTGCGAGAGTTGCCTTGGAGGCCTGTGGGAAGCTGCGAGAGTTGCCTTGGAAAGGCCTGCGGGAGGGTTTGAGGTGTTAGAGGGGTTTGAGGCCGGGCAAACGGCAGTCTTGAGTCTTGAACGTCCTTAAAAACAGATGGCTG
>Ga0126342_10012718_pt1 | contig 14976 bp, 16 predicted proteins | sample Cyp1metagenome_FD_92528 | JGI IMG/M metagenome (GOLD analysis project Ga0126342, IMG submission 92528) | Coral microbial communities from Lord Howe Island, Old Settlement Bay, Australia - Cyphastrea 1 metagenome | ecosystem: Host-associated > Invertebrates > Cnidaria > Coral ...
CATGCAGTCATGCTCTGGATAAAATCATCTTAGACTGCGCAAAAACGTTTTTGGTGTATCATCTTAGGGGCGCAGCATTTTGACACCACTCCTCTCCCACTACACTACCTTTCGTCCGCCTCCACCTGCTCTCAAGTTTAAGGCTGGATTGCCACATCTTGTGGAGCATGAGGACTATGGAAGCTTTGGCTTTGCCCATATCTACACCGTCAAAAAGTTTGCCTTGCGCGCCACAGCCGCTTTCGAACTCTTTGAATTTGCAAAGAAGAAATTCAAGCTGCCCAGGGAGGCTTGACGTGGATGTGAGTTTGGCTCAAAGGTGGAGTACCATTTTGGCACGCACAAATCTGGTCATTATTTGCGCGTACAACCATCTGCCAGTTGTTGACCATGCGAGTAGGTATGTAAGGAGACACAGTTTTTCTGATTTTCTTTTACCATCTGGTTATTTAACATAGCCATGGAAAATGGCCCATTTATAGATGGTTTACCTATTAAAAATGGTGATTTTCCATGGCTATGTTAGTCATAACCAGATGGTACCTAAACTGGTGCAGTTTTTCGCGCCAAGGATTTTGCTGCAGAGATCTTCGACTTTGGCGCTGCCACCAGTGGGAGCCATGCATCTCAGCGTTCCAATGCATGGGTCTTGAAGCCCAATTTGAAACTGGTTGGGGGTTTAAAGCATTTTGTTTTTGTTTGAGTCCTACTTTTGGAAGAGCATCTATATAATCTATATATTTTTTTTCACCGGCCAGTTTACTAGAGATTACCAGCCAGGAATTGTGCAAAGATTTGCAGAGCATGGTGAACACCTTCAAAGTGCGAGAGAGAGTGACGCTCCTTTGATACTGGTCCTGAGCCATGTTTTGAAGAGTTTTTCAGAGAATCTCCAAGATTGGTGGAAAGCATTGCGTGAAGCATGCAAGAAGAATACGGTTTTGGTGCTGGTTCTCGAAAGCACAGAGGTGAGTAAATTCATACCTCATCTTCTTCTCGGTGACCAGAAACCAACAATCGGAAAGTTTCCGCCTGACTCTAGCAGTGGCAGCTTTGGAGGTGCTTTCGTTTGGAATGCCAAGATTCCAATGCCGCTGATGCATTCTCCTACTGCAAAAATTCACCCGTCACGTGACTTAGATATTATGCAGAGCATGCCTGCAGTGCCCACTCCAGCGCATGCTGCAGTGCCTACGTCACAAAGTGTGTTGGGTGGCTTGTGTGCTGGGCATGTGCACAAAAGTTCAGAGTCACAGCATCCAGTCGCAGCGACGGGGCCATATTGCCCAGACTGCCAATCCCCAATGGTAATCAGAACCAATAGGAAAGGCTTCAATCCAGGTTCCAAATTCTGGGGGTGCACACAATATCCTCGTTGCAAAGGCCCCACCCGCCCTGCTTAGATGAATAATGACTAAGCCAGCAAAAGCGACACGCTGATCCTTGTGCAGATGTTTGCAGCTCACAAGGATTTGGAAAAAATGCTGCTGACATTTGCTGACTATCCCTTGCATTTCATGACAGCCTGACAGCCGGTCGTGCATATATGGTGTTTTTTCTAAAACTCGGAACTGCTCCATCCCATTCCACATCATTTCCCCAACTTAGAACTTTGCTACGACTTTGCCATGACTTCGGGGCTGTTCATCTGCAGGTGCTACGATCATACTGCCAAGCAGCTGGTGTGTGAAGCCCAGAGCATATCCCAGACATGGATGACACGGGTCACGGCTGGGTGAAGATGGTGAAGTGTCTTGGCCTGTAAAACCCACTTAAACAGCAACGGTAGCAACGGTAAAGACTCACCATACTCACCTTTGAGAAGATCAACCCTGGGTGGTGTAAACAATCTCATGTCTTGAGACGGGGTTTGCCGTTTGATCCTGGATTTGCTGTTTGTGGCAATATTCCAGGATCATCAGGGTATGTCAAGGCGGATTCAAACTTCATTTTTTGCCGCTAGCATCAGATAGACCCCAGAAGTGGATTCACTACGAAGTAGATACAGCCAGCCATGGGCCATGGTTCCAAGATGGCAGTCTTCCTAAAATCAGGTGAAACCAATGGTTTTTGCATTGGACAGAGCTGTTTTTGGGCCGTGTGTTTTCATTAGTTTCATGGACGTGCACCATTCTGACATACCATGCCTCAAGGTGGAATATCCCATTGACCATTGGAGTTTCTACACGGCCTTTGCGTGCTTTCGCTTGGCTGACGCTTGGTGAAACTGGTGGCGTACAGTGGGACAAGTTTTATTACACTCGTCACACTGACATCGCGGCATCTTTTCCGTTCATCTGAATGACATAGTGATCAGCAGCACATTGGTATCAGGGTTTTGACCTGTTTTGACCCATCGATCTCACGGGAACAAGGAATGGATGGAATCCAGACAGGTTGTGACATCATGGCATGGCGAACAGCAAAGTTACGAACATGTTGAAAGTGGCACATTCTCTCAAGTGTCTCTGTTAAACTTTTGAATAAACCTCAAGGTCGTACATATGTGGCTAGTTTCAAGTTGCCATATTCATATCCTGGTGTTGAGTACGTGCGTTGCTCTGCCATGTTTTGAGAGGTTTTGAACTAGCTGAGAAAAACTAGCCCCATCGAATGGTGCAACAAGGTGAGGTGTCCAGTTGGCTTTGTATTGCTGTTTGTCTCCGTGTCTGTAATGAATGCCCCAAGCTTAACCAATAAATATGGAACGATGATTCCAATGAGCACTTTCCATATTTGAATCATCCGCTAGTGATTCATGCGCATCCCTGCAGAGGTCATTATTCAAGGCGTTGCCATGAGGCCAGGGTGTCTCGGGGTTGTTTTCTTGGTGTCCCCATCTCAGTGTTGTGGGTGTTGCCCCTTGATGGGGATGAGATACAGCAATATGATGCAACTTGAAGTTGGGATGTAGACCTATACAGACTTGGATCTAATCATCCATTTTTTGGTCGATACTTAGCCCAAATATCACTGATCTGACTACCAAAAGATGTTTTTTTTTTATGTACCCTCTGGTTATTTAACATAGCCATGGAAAATGGCCCATTTATAGATGGTTTACCTATTGAAGATGGTGATATTCCATGGCTATGTTAAATAACCAAATGGTACCTCAACTCTTGCCCCAACAGTCGTGTCCCATGGATATTTCCAGAGCGTGACCAAGCAACAAAGTGATCCTTCTTTTTGGTGACCTTAAACCTGGGGATGGAGAGATTTTGACTGGCTGGGCCATGGTTTGTTGATGTACCCTCTGGTAATTTAACATAGCTATGGAAAATCATCATTTATAGTGAAATTTCCAATGAAAAATGGTGACTTTCCATAGTTATGTTAGTTTACCAGAGGGTAGTTTCTATGTTGATCTTTATGAAAGCCTCGAACCCGCAGATAAAAATATGCTTTCTATTAACCACCCAATTCCTGAGGTACCGGTACTACTTCATCACAATTAGTCTTAAAGTACATAAGTTACATAATAATCATTAGGGAACATCAAAATCAGGTGATTTATTGGTGATATTTAATAATGATAATATGATACTATTATACATAATAGATACATAATAGCATAATAGTTATTCAACAACAACTGCTTATTGTTATGTAAGCATATCAAATACATCCCGTACTTAGTCCAATAATTTCATATCAAACCCGCTGGGAAGGACCTCCAGAGGTTCAGCTAGTGATGGCACCGGCAACGTCCAGACCCTGGTGGATGTTGGTGATGCAAATTGAAGAGATCATTCACATAAATTCGCTCTGAGAATTGCTTGGTTTTCTCATTCGTTATCTTTATATGTGCTGATGAACGTCTGATGTTTTCTGGTTGAACTGCAATGTTCATTGATGAAGTCCCCTTCTGTTTCTAGTGTTTTCCGGTCTTGCTTGTCACCCGAGTCATAAATGATAGAACCAAATGATAGACACCATGGAATCTTGTGACTAGTTTTTCGTACTTGTGTCTTTGCCTACTTCATGAATATATAATATAAACATGAAAATATGCGCGTATTCCCTGTCTGCATGTGGAGAGTGCCACAGATAGTTGTTGCATCTGTCCTTGAAAGATGACCCTGATTGCTTCATACTTTTTGGCCGCTCCACTACATGCACCATGTTTGAGGCTGTTCGATCAGGATTGGAATAAAAGGTTCAGCAGATGTATGTAATGCATGTATGTGGTACATACCATGCTTACGAATTGGACTTGTAGATGATAGCAAACGGCAATGTACGTATATAGAACCAAAATTTGTGATGATTTGTCAGGTTTTGCCTTGTTGCATCATGGAAATACAGCCAACATCGGCCAACCTTCCAGAGGTGAAACGAAAGCTGGTCCGGATTCGCCCTTACTGGTGTTTGGTGGTCAAGAATCCGCAAATTTCGACCCAAAAATTCTTTGGAGTGTCACAAACTAGGGTAGAGTATCCCACGACATCCCGAATGATATCTCAAACTAGATGCTTACATATGCTTACCCAATCTAGCTATTAGTGTAGCTACAGCTATTGGTTGAATCATGTTTTTCATCCAGCCCCAGGTGAAGATGCAGTCGGAAGCTGCTGACTCGATGTGTTCGCTGGCCTTAAGCATCATGCGGAAGGCCTCGAATGGCTTATTCGTTGCAACAAGATATGGAAAATGGGGTGGTAACCAAAAAAGATTGGGATGTTATCACCAAAATATGGATAAACATTGGCTAAGGGAAGCTTTATTAACTTAATACACCCATAATACCATAAATGTCACAAATTGGATGATTTACTGACCAGCCATGTTTTCTGCAGGGTATTTTAGGTTGACCATGATTCGAAGAGATGCTGTGACATCTTACAATGTCCTCACAAATCCAGAACAGGTGTAGAAAACATTTTATGCAAGGAAGCTATTCGCGATTCTTGGCCTGAAACTCTTCCATCTTTGCGATCACGTCCTAAAGACCATAGCAGCCATAGCAGCCATCTACTGTGGGTCCTGGATTTTCCCGTAGATCATTTCGCGACCTGGATGCTGCCTCCAGTTTTAACATGTTTTACCCCCGTCCAATGAACAGCCCACCCGGCACTGCTTCGCAAGGCCTTTGGCTCCCGTCTCTGAGCTTGGCCTGCTGCTTGGTCCTCCTACTTCCTACATATTCATCATAGATTAGATGATAACTTGGTGCATATACAATAAATGGTATAGATAATGTATATGCACTATTTATTTTGGGAATCATACCTTTATCCTACATGTTCAACCCCAAAACTGGAAGGACGGGTGACCCCAGAAGCTCTGAGATGCTGGACGAGAATCCCGACTAAGTGAGCTAAACAGCCCATTTTTAACCCTAAGCGTATTCATCTAGCATCATGTCCTGGATGTTTCCTGGATCTTCTTATGAATAGTGAATCTAGTACTGAATGTACTGTGTTGAACCATGGTTTTTCTATGTGATTGCCAAGGTTTTGGACATCCGATGGCCGCTGGAAAAAAGTTGGTTGGTCTGGTGACCAGTGATTGGTGCGATTGGATTCCAAAAAATGGAACCTGGGCGAAAATCAGCACGGAATTGTGCAGAACTTTGGAGAGTATGGTTTTTGAGGGTTTTTGGCCATTCCATCTGGTGATGGCCAATATGGAGTTGCAGGACAAATGCCATGCAAAAATTTGAAATATGTGGGAGGATCATGTCACAAAAACATTCCCACGGTCCACGGTTCCTTATATTTTGCCTATAATCATTATGCCTACATGGTGTAGGCAACATTTGGGACCGTTGCCATTGGTATATCCACAGTCTTCTTTATTCTGTTGGCCACTGTGGGCTTTGTATCCGTATGGCAACGGTGACACACGCGAAGACTTTTTGAATCACTCAAATCATTTGATAACGGGGGTGTCCACAATTACACGATGTATATGTACAGTTATATATATATACATATGCATAGAGTTTATGTCACGCAGAGTTTTTTTTCACGAACATATCCCTCTTGTTTGGTTCAAGCCCCGGATTGATGTTGATTTCATTGCCTTCACCCACACCCCAACCCATGGTCCAGGCCATTTATCCCGCGAGGAGCGGGAGCATGGCAGCATATGGCAGCATGGATAGGTGATGTTTGCCAATCCAGATGTGTTGAGACCGGTCTCCCCATGGTCCAATGGTAGAGGGTTCCGATGGTTCCATCCCGTTCCCGGGAACGGCCAGGAGTCGCGCAACAGCTGGTGTGAGTCGCTTCGGCCCGAGACGTCAACGTCTCAGATGGCAACTGATGGCAGCCGTTGATGCGCACCTTTTCCAATGGCTGTTACCCTCTGGTAATTTAACGTAGCTATGGAAAATCACCATTTTTCATGGGTAAATCCACTATTTCTATGGCCATTTTCAATAGCTATGTTAGTTTACCAGAGGGTAAAAGGTTTGCCATTTTAAGAAATGGCACATTTCTGTTGGGACGATTTCTCCAAATCTCATCTGACCCAATTTGGATTGACTCAACTTTTGGGCGTACCAGAGATGCAATGTTTCGACGAAAACAAACCTGCCTGTCCACGAAAACATACGAAAACATATGGCCAAAAGTCCCATTGATGTTGATTTCAAGATTTCAAGTTCTAAGATTTCTAAGATTCTTCAGTTCTTCCCAAAATTACTCACCTAATCTCACTTTTCGACTCGACTCTACGTGACTAATAGGATCCTTGATCCAGAGCCCCCCCCACTGGCGCTGGAAAAAATGGCCCCCAAAAAAGTGGAATCCGTTGGATTCATGACTACGATTCCATACCTATAATATCTATCATACATATATATATATATATATATATTATATCATATTACATACTCGTACAGATGGATAAGCCAAGAGTTGCTTTGTTTGCACTTTGACGGCAGGGAAGCTTCCAAGTGGTGCAGAGAGAGCAAAGAACTCACGGTCTGCTGCCTCAGATACGGTGAGCAAACTGTCGGGATGCGTGCTGTCCAACTTCATGTATTCTGATATTCTATCTCACATATATTCTGACATTCTAGCTCGCTGATGGTATCTGACGATTTTAAAGCCCCAAAACCGATAAATGTCCAAATTCCATGCTTTGGAAAATCAAAGTTCATCATTATTCCATATCATTCCTTTTCATGTTGGATCATTTTGGGGCGGGGTATCTCCTGTGAGAAATGGAGCTTTCAGCCGCATGTTTGAAAAACATGTTCCGGGGCTCTGCAGGTGCCCCTGGGACCAGAACTCAACACCTCAAGGCCACGGCGGAAACCAACTGGGTCGTGGCCAGGCCATGTTGGCCATGTTGGCCATGGAGGTTCCAATACTCAGCTGACTGTCAGCTGACTCAGCTTTTATGGATCCATTGGTCCATTGGTACCCCCATTGGTACCCCATTTTTGACCCCCGGAAATTGGAGGAGGAAAAACCAGCTGAAAGTTCCAGAGAGTAAACTGTCATGTAAGCTGCCTTGTTTTGAGACATCAGTTATAAAATGTTATAAATGTTATGCCAAGTACTGGCTGACGTGCAAACTGTATTGTCACGAAAACAAAAACATTGTGACTTTGATCCCGGAAATGAGCGCTCAAAAATCCAGTTGCTTTACCACCAAAAAATGGCACCGTCATGAAAGAATTCGCGTACCCAAAGTCCATCGAAGTTGGTCAATGGCCGCCCGCATTCCCGAATGAATTGAATTGGCGGTGTTTCCTATGCTCAAGTTAATGATCGTCCCTTTTTGCTGGTTGCATTTGCATTCCGATTGTTGCAGGTAGTGATGACAATGTTTGTTTCTGTGGCTTCCTCTTGGTCGGTCATAATTTCTATCCAGGAAAAATATTAAGAAACCAGGTGTTTAATCTGGTGTTTATTGATTTTTGGGTTGATAGAAAGCATCAAAAAAAACATCATTGGAGCATCTCAGAATCGAGGCGAAGCTGTTCTCGGGACCGGGAATCTTCGCGTCAGCCAGGGAGACCCATTTTTGGGTGAAGCGAAACCCGTTTTCCGGGAAAGAAAGCCAAACAATGCCAAACATACAGAAAATTTTCTGCGAAATTCAGTTCCGACGATCGGATTAGTTACCCGATGTTCCCCAAAGTCATCAAACTTGGGTGTGGCTCCAATTCGTGCACAAAAAACTCTTGGACTTTTGTTGCCCAAGGCACACTAAGTTGGTAGAAAACTTGAAGATCTTGAATGATGTTGACCAACTTTTGGGCTATGTTTTCCATTTTTTTCCGTGTTCCAAGCGTTGTCACCATGAGGCGCTCTATCTCCTGCCAGCGCATGCCGCAACGTGTGACTCGGATTGCTGGGATTGCTGATCCATCCCCCCTGGGGATTGCCCGACCAGCAGATGACTAGAGAATAAAAGGCTTTTCTGAGAGTCTGATGGTTGCAATTTGATGATCTTGGATAATTAATCATTAAATTGATTATGTTTATTCAGCATCTAGCAATAATCTAAATCGTGTTGTTGATTTGGATAGCTGAATATTTAGATGGCTTCTTCAGCCACTGCGCATCCAATATAACTATTGATCTACACAACACTCAAATGACCAAAAGTGAATGGGCAATGTGTTTCATATTGTTTCATATGTGTTTCGAATACCTATCTTGATCATTCTTGATCTATCATCCTATACCTATCATCCGACTTTTCTTGGGCATTGTGATGTCCGAAACGCTGTTTCGAAACGCGACATGTCAGCTGAGGAGCAGGAAGCCATTGCCCGACACCTGAATCGCTCAACGAAGGAGCCGGATCCATGAAATCGGTCATGATGGATTAGGACGGTTAGGATTACGGAACCGTGCCAGATTGAAAAAAAAGAAAAACACATCTATTGGTGAATTGGGTGAGTTTGGTGATGTGTTTTTCAACTTCAGCCAGATATGAATCATATTGAATCACGGTAACAAGCCCGGTGCAGGCGCTGAAGGCTCCAGTGGACGTGAAGGTGCACCTCCCCAGGGATTTTTGCGCCGGGAAATACCACACCACTTTAAAGGTGCTTAGATAAGGCAACTGTTCATGGAGGGAACATCATGTTAATTCACATCACACTAAAAAAACATTAATGTCATCACACCATTATAATCTACATATATGATTATATATATATATGATTTTATAGACTAATCTCTTGATGCTGTTTCGATGTTCTTTGTTGATTGGCGAAATGTAAGGAAGCAGGGAAGCCTGCGACTCGCAGATGTTTTTTTTTAGGTTGTTGATGATGGTTGTTATGGATACTTTGAGGAATGATCGATGATCATCAAGAGCTGCTGAGGAACATAATCATGAGAACATCAAGTGAAGAACAAATATTATATACATATACATATCTATTAAAATTACATTTCTTAATGATTGTGCTGGTGATGATGCTGGCAGGGTACCTCAGGGACCCCACCATACAGGTGCAGTTGACTGAGGAGGATCAACGTTGGATTCAGGTGCAGCGGCGCTCTGTCGTGGATAAATTTACACGAATTTAGACGTCCATCGAACCCAATGGTCAAGAGATCATGGGAAATGGCCCATTTATAGATGGTTTACCTATTAATGGTGGTTTTCCATTGCTATGTTAAATAACCAGATGGTAATGAGGTTTATAAACCATTTTATAACTGGCGGGTTGGCAACCAAGCAACCTTTTCATTGTGTTCCTATGTTTTCCTCCTGGGGGAGTTTGAATCCCATGTTTCTCTTGTGCGTTTCGTAGGCTACTGTACGATCACAGGTACACAATAACTTGTCTTGCGCCCTTAACCAGCTGACTTCAAAGACAATATCAAATCATATACAATGCTGAAAGCATACAACGTGGAACCCTCACGCCGCTGTCTACCCACATCTAGGACGCTGGCAACGCCAAAGCCCGAGCTGCTCGCGCCAGGACAGAGCCTTTAGAATTGACTGATTTGTTCACATATGCTGTTGTTACATGCATCCTCCTTGATGTGTTCTTGATTGGGCTTGGCTCTCGCTCTCTCTCTCTCTCTCTCTCTCGCTGTCTTTCTTTCTTTCTTTCTTTCTTTCTGTCTTTCTTTCGTTTCAACTTTCATGCAAAAATGTGGATGACTTGGATGTCTTGGAGCACAGAAGTTCCAATGAAATCAATAGACATCTCCGTGTCCTTCGATACCTTGCCATGCACAAAAATACACAAAGTGCTTCTCAAACCTTGAGTGAGAGACGCTGTGCCCTTGCCATCCATTGCCGCTCCCCTACGTATGTTTTACAGTCATTTTTGCTTCGCTATGTTTAGCTTTATAGTCGGATATACTGGATAATCCCTTCGCCCTATTACTAACCCCCCCCCAAATAACAAAAACTAGGGTCCGTCTCCAATTTTGGAAAATTTGAGGTTGGCCAATTTGATTTTTAATTGATCCCCTTTAAAAAAGTAATAAAATGAAGCTATGTACCATTTCAGGGTTTCACCCCCTAATAATAAAAACTAGTCAACCCCGGGGTGTTTTTTATTAGGGTCCATCCGTCTTTTAAGGTCGAAAAAATATTGTATTTTATATCATGGTTTTTAACTAAATATTAGGGGACAGCTCGAAATCAAATTTTTGGCAATATGTTAATTAGATGTTAAAAGGAAATCTAATCGATTTTGGAATAGAACAAAATAGTGTGTTATATTAGGGTTTTGAATTTACTATTAGGGGGAAGCTTCGAAATCCAACTTTTGGCAATATTTTAATTAAATTTTAATAGGGAAATCTAATCGATGGGGAACCCTAATAATAAAACCCCCCCTAATAATGAAAACTACCTGAGGTGTTTATTATTTGGGGGGTTAGTATTAGGGGGAAGGAATTGCTTTATTTATGGGACAGTTATGTCAAACATATCTACAAATCGATTCTAGGTTTTGAGATATGCAGTGTTTGGTTTTGCCGTGTGTTTTTCAAACATGTCTAATGCGGGAAAAAGGACTGCTATGCAGAAGCGGAGCGAAGAGGTGAGGATGCCGTTGAAAAAAATGCAATTTCAATGGGGAAAATTAGGTGTTATGATTAAACCATCAACTTGCTGGTTTTCCTATTTTCAAATCCTGCAATTGTAAATAGGCTTAAAAATCGTAAAAATGTACCCATTTGGGATGTTAATTAAAACTTCGGCAGCCACTCCGACACAGAAATCAAACTCCATGATGTTTGCCAGTCAGATGGTTGCAGGGACCCAATCATTGAATCATAAGCTGATGGCTTTTTCACGAAGTGGGAGATCACTAAAAATGAACAAATGATGTTGATTTCATTGAAGCCATGTGAATATCACCAACAGATATAACTGATATAACCATACTATACCATACTTGTAGTGTACCTTTTAGATCTTTACCTGGTCCCAAGTGACTCGCGGAGACGGGTTTCGCCCTAGAAGCTGACTCGCGGTGACTCCGGTTTTTTCAATGGGATCAATGGGATCAGACCAACGCGAGGCGTATAACGAGCAAAAGGAGAAGCTCTTCGTCTTCGCTGCCGCCGGCAGCTCAGAATTGGATATGATGGCCATGGCCTGCCATGGCCATGATGGCCATGAGTTTCCATGAGAATCCTTTCCGAACCCATTTTTAATACCTTGTTAGCGACCTTGGCTTAGTAGTGCCGAGATATTTTTAAATGACTGGCCAATTTTGATGCTTTAGGGCCCGAAGGAATGAGGATTGCCAATGGTAGGTCCGGTCCCAATTTCCAACAAAATCACGCCATTCAATGCATGCAGTTCGGTTGCCTCTGAGACCTTTCAGTAAAAACACCAGATGGTAGGACTTACTTGCGTCACCCCTAAGGTTTAGAGGGTGCGATAAATGCATCAAACAGAAGATAAATAGCCAACACCATTCCACATGACTCCTACCACAAACTCAATAGGTTTGCCAGGTTAGCGCAGATTGTGCCGAAACAGCCACCACAAGAACAACATTAAGACGGATGAAGAACAATGACACAGCTGAGGGGGGAGGCTTTGTGCCATTTTTGTGCCCTCCCCGTCGACTCGTCGACCTCCCCCACCGCAAAATCTACACCATCATTCCACAGCACTGCAACTTGAGAACGAAATTGACAGTAGAGCCGTAGCAGCGCCCAGCTCTTGTGCACAGCTGCAACAGCAGGAAGAACAACATAGGACAGCAACCAGCAGCAACTGATCACAAGTAGACATTGCCACAAAATCAAACAATGTCTGCATAGCTCCACTGATTTTGATGCTGATAACTGCGGAAGTTGGCATAGCAGTGAGGATTTGGGGAGCCTCACTACTTGGGACTTATGCCATGTCCACAGATGGCTTTGTTTGATGGGGGATAGCCCCAAAATCACCATTTTACCAGGGAAAATGATGATGGATCAGTGGATTTGCCTTTGGGCTGTCCAATTTTCAGACACCAGATGTTCTCAGCTTACGTTTCCTCCGTGACTCAACTCAGCCTGAATCTAAGGGATTTGGCAAGGTCGGAGCCCCAGAAATCTGAGGAACTGGCCAAGTTGGGGATCATATCACTTGCAGAGGGATTTGCCAAAGCTATGTTCCATTCCAGGGCAATAGGAATTGTCACTACACAAAATCAGAGAATCTTCAAAGGGGTAATCCTGTTGGCCAACATGGATAGATGGTATGACATATCTCCCATGATCTTGGGAATCTTGGAGCATTTTTCCCCAACAGCGTAAGCTAATAGGATCTTCAGCCCAGAATAGCTCCGGTGTGCACTGGTGCAGGCGCCGGGCAGGTTCAACGAGGTTCCGGAGAAGGTTCCGAAGGTTCCGGAGAAGGTTTTGGGAATCTTTGGTGCAGAGCCAGGTCAGGTTCAACAGGGTTCCGGAGCAGATTTTGGAGCCGCTTTGGTGCAGAGCCAGGTCAGGTTCAACAGGGTTACGAAGAAGGTTCTGGGAGGTCAGGTTCAACAGGGTTCCGGAGAAGGTTCCGGAAAAGGTTCCGGAGAAGAAGGTTCTGGAGAATGTCTGGGAAGCTTTGGTGCAGAGGCAGGTCAGGTTCAACAGCGTTCCGGAGAAGGTACGCAGAATGTTCCTGGAGAAGGTCTGGGAGGTTCCGGAGAAGGTTGCAGAGAAGGTCCCGGAGAAGGTTTTGGGAATCTTTGGTCCGGAGAAGGTTCCGGAGAAGTTTGTTTTTTTTCTTTTTGTTTTTCAGGCATGTGCGCAGACGGCATAATTACATGGATGTTATTAGAGCAGTTGTGCTTTCCTGACTCTTTCTTAAGATTTGTTTTGATCATGCCGATTTTAACTACACTTTTGCCTCGATGTTGTCTTTTGGAAAGATTTGTAAAAATAAAACGTTGCGGCTATAGGGGATACCACCGAAGCATTATTTGCTCCAAGGCCGAAGTTGTGACAACTGGTCCCCACAATCCTGACAGCGTCATGCTGTCGTGCAATGGTCACTTCTATCCACCCCGGAAGCCCCGGGAGCCGTGCGTCTTCTTTGGCTCTGCATTGGGATGTTGGAAAGGAAACAGCTGCAACTTCCGTCACCTGATGGTGAATCAGACCGGAACTCGACCCACGAAGGCTTCACGAGATCAAGTCAAAGAAGAGCTCAGGAGACGGGGCTGGGCAGGTCATGACATGTCAGGCAGGTCACGACTCATTTGGTCCATGATGTCCATGGGTGATTCTGGTTGAGAAGAAAAAGAGGTGGCTTAGCGGCTTAGCCGCTTTGGTTTTTTTTTGAATAATCGTTCAGGGATGGTGCATGATAGTGGGCAGAGTTCGAGAATAGTTGGGGAAGGGTTTTAGCGGCCATTGCCACCCTTCACACAAGGTGTAGACACGTGGCTTGATTTTAGGCGCTTTAGGACCCAAGCTTGCTCATTTTGAGACCGGATGAGGATATCCCATGTAGGCAGTGGCCAGTTGCGCCCTGTTGATGGTTGATTATCCTCCAGTAAGATTTAGCAGAAAGATGCGGAAACCCACCAGAAATGTAGATCGTTTTCCGAATTGGAAACAATGGATTTCCATACCCGTTTATTGATTTACCGGAGTGTACACCTGGGTTTTATCAGGACCATATCCTCCTTGGGAATCTCTGTTTATGTGTTTTCTGTTCAAAACGAGGGTGCAAAAACTAATACTTAAAGGCTCACAATTATGAACCCCAAAATGGACAGTGCCGTAATTGAATACCGATGGCTATACGAATGAAATTGAATGAATATAATCAATAGTAATTCATAGTACATACAAATTCAGTTTTTTGTAAGGTATTGAAGGACTAGCACAGAATGTGTTTTTGTTGAACGCCGAATTTGTTCTGGCACAACCTATAGACCGTTTGGCAGGAGATGTTTTGTGGAGAATGACCCGGAGCCTTCTCAGCAAAGCAGCGAAGTGAAGTTCAAGTCATGAAATGTCATGAAGAGGAACCCCATTGGAGACTTTTTTCCCAAAAGCATCTCTGATTCATTCATTCGTTCGTTCGTTCATTCATTCGTCCGTTCATTCGTTCATTCATTCATCTTTTCGTTCATTCATTCATTCATTCATTCGTTCGTTCATCCATCCATTCATCCATTCATTCATTCATTCAGTCATTCATTCAATTGTTCATTCATTCGTCCGTTCATTCGTTCACTCATTCATCTATTCATTCGTTCATTCATTCATCCATCCATTCATCCATTCATTTATTCAGTCAGTCATTCATTCATTCATTCACTCATTCATTCATTCATTCATTCATTCAGGCAGTCATTCATTCAGTCATTCATTCATTTATTCAGTCAGTCATTCATTCATTCGTTCATTCATTCACTCATTCATTCGTTCATGATTCATCCATTCATTCATTCAAGGCCTTCATGTTCATTTCATTTCGTTTTAATTTCGTTTCATGTCGTTTTTATTTCGTTTCATGTCGTTTCATTTCTTTTCTTTTCATTTCAATTCATTCATTCATTCAATCATTCATTCATTCATTCATTCA
>Ga0126342_10012719_pt1 | contig 14976 bp, 15 predicted proteins | sample Cyp1metagenome_FD_92528 | JGI IMG/M metagenome (GOLD analysis project Ga0126342, IMG submission 92528) | Coral microbial communities from Lord Howe Island, Old Settlement Bay, Australia - Cyphastrea 1 metagenome | ecosystem: Host-associated > Invertebrates > Cnidaria > Coral ...
GATTTTCCATGGTTGCTTTGTTTCTGCATTTTTCTACTGGTGATTTCATGGGTGATTTTTGCAGCTGCAGCATGGAAAGCTTACAGATGGTTTATCAACAGCGCTACAACCATTGAGCGAGAGCATTACCATTTGTCAGTGCAAATGGCTGAGTTTGATACAGCTTTTGGTGAGATTCAAACTTCTCAAAGTGACATTGGTCGAACGTTGCCTGACCATGACAGGAGACTTGCGCGTCTTGAACATGGCTTGGGAGAAACTGCACGTGACCTCGACTTTGTGCAGGACTACTCTTCAAGCATCCACTATGGCTTGGTAGAGATGGGTGGCTTTCGCCGGTTTGGCGAGTTAACCCCAGATCAAAACAGAGCCATGTATCAGAGAGAACGTGGCAACATGGTTTCCTTCAATGTCATGGGAGGAGAACGCTATTTGCGTCTTGCTTGTCAACAAACTACAGGAATCCATGCTCATACAGACAACACTGATGACAGAAGAGATGCAGATGAAAATGAAGAAGGAGGTGAATCAGAAACTCCAATGGAGGTGGACAATGAGATCAGAGATGTAAATACCCGAGAACACCTGGTGAACCGACTGCGTGCGCTTCTCAATGAAGCATTGGCCAGAGAGGAATTCCGCGATGGTGCTGTGATCCAACAGCTGATCATGCAGGTTCTGGATTTGGAGCCAGGCAGACCAATTGGATTAGAGAGATTCAATCAGTTGCTGGAGAATGTGATTACAGAATTGCAGAGCAGGCACCAGAGAGCTGTGGGACATTCCCAATCAACAATGGCCGATGTGTATGAAATTTACATTGGTGAGTTCATGGAGCAGTTGAGTCACAGGTGAACCCAAAGTCTTGCATGGAGCAATTTTTCACTGTATGGTGATTGCTGGAATTTGAGGACGAAGAGTTTCGATGAGTGCTCAGCGAGAAAACGCTGGGTGCTGGTTGAAAATTTGGAGCTAAAGCTCTACAATTTTAGGAGGAGTGCGAAGAAATTTGAGTAGCACCCATGTCTCATTTCATGCTTGTCAAAGCACATTTACCATTTCACTATCATCCAGGCCCTGAGGCTCAAAACAGTGCTGTGCGTTTTCCGTTCAGCTTCGCAGTTTTAATCAAAGGATAAAACCCATCCAGGGAAAGACCAAAAATGGGAACTGTGTGTGGAATGAACCGAGTGCATCTGTGCATCTATGTGCTATGGCTATGACTCAAACATCTTAAAGTTCATGAACTGTACCATTGGACCCATTGGACCCATTGGACCCATTGGACCCATTGGACCATGGATGTTTGACGATGTTCATGGCGCAGCTCCACGTTTTTTCAAACGTGGTTCGTGGCTGATGGCTATGGTTCAAAATAACACCTACAACATCCTAAAACTGGAAGGTTGCCGGAATAAGACACATGAAACAAATACCTTTGAATACATTTCATATATTTTCATATTATGTTCCGGATTCCCGATTGGTTTTATTGGTTCACAACTATATCATCCATCCCATCATGGCACCATGGCGGAAACGCTCCAGGACTTGCTGTTTCGGCGCCGTGGACGCAGGAAGAGCCGGAGATTTGATCGAGATTTTGATCACTTGGGTTATGGCAAGTTGAAAATCATGGGCGAAACTGACTTGATTAAACACCAGACATCATGAATTCTGATGAATTCTGATGAATTCTGATGAATTCTGATGAATTTGGTGGATCCATTGCTATCTGAGCCATACCCAAATGGTCGACAGATCCTACGAATCAGATCTTTGTGAAGGGGAAACACTGATTTGGCAATGCTCATTGTTAAAACATGTTGAAACAGTTGAAACATGTTGAAACTAGCAGATTTCAGTCCGAACTGAAACATGTTGAAACATGTTGAAATTGTATCAAATGCATCTTACTCGCAACGCGCACGCATGGCGCTTTTGTGGCGCACGCGTGGCGTACTTTCACCACACTAAGCAGATGTGGTGCTTTTCAGCTGGAGACTTGACCTGAAACATCCTGAAACTCGGAACCGAAATGCGGATACGTTTTGTACAGGCCATGATGGCACTGGTGATGGCATTTAAATTAAAAACTTGGGAATTGAGTAATTTAATTTGATGATTTTTGATGTTTGATGCCTGATGTTTAACAATTCTGATATATTTTGATGTTTCCGGCTTCAGTCAGTGGTACCCTTGCCTGCTCAGCTTTTCTGCGTCGCTTCGCTTTCTGCGTTGACAGAATGACTGAGTGAACAGGAAAGCCTTGGAGCAGGGGCCACATCTGTAGCTTCGGGCGCTTCCGGATGAGCTATCCTTGGAAGCTATCCACAGAGTGGAAGTTCTGGAAGTTCTGTGCTGTTGATTCTTTGCGATAGTGTTTTTTTGACGACTTTGGGACAAACACATGTCATAGTGTTTCATCGTCATTCTCACCGTCCTTGCTATCCTTCCTAGTTTGATGGTGTTTTCTCACATTCAGCTCGTCGAGTATTCTCGATTGCGGTTCACTGACAGAGTTACTTCAGCAGCCTCAGAAGGTCAGCACCGTGACACTGACCAGAGATAGGTATCTGACATGTTAACAACATTTCAGAACATGTTGACAACACGTGTCGCTGGATACTTTGGATGGTTCTTAAGATAGCGCAACATAAAATTACGAGAGAAGGTCAGTAGCGGTGCAGCTATCTCAGCAAAGCTGATGGTGGAAATACAAAATCTTTATACATCTTTGACGGCCAAACAAGACCAACTCAAAGGTGGCCAAGTCTTTTTTGGTGCATAGGCGACACTTTCTGAGGTTCATCCCCAGTCCGTTGTCGCAGAGAAGAGTCATTGGAAAAACCTTCGAGCGCTTAAGAAGTCATGGTGATGGAATATGATGGAGTTCACGTGCTGAAGTTGTTGCCATGTTGTGAAATTGTGGATCTTCTTGATTCTTCTTGCAGCCTCCCAGATCATGATAGATCATGGATCCAGGGGCCATCTGCCGAGTTTGCTCGGAGGGAAAAAGATCTTCAGAGAACCGTCTCACAGCATGTCGTGTGAAGAAGGTTCAAGTCCCTTTCCTTTCAAAGTTTTGGATCGTGTGCTGTTGGGATCTGTTGAAAAATATTGGGTCGTGATAGCCAGCATATAGCCAGCATAGCTGGCATAGATTGTGATGATTGTGGCTATCTGTGGCTATCTGTGGCTCAAGAGCTTCAGGATCTTCAGCAATCTTCAGGTCTTGTGCAGCAACCAATATTTTCCAATGGCAGGTGGACTCTGTGGGAGCACAGCACAGATGTGTTCCAGATGTGTTCCATGACGTACAAAATGTGTTGCCTATGCTGAAAGATGATGAAAGATGCTGAAAGCATTGAGAGAATTGAGAGCTGCGGAATTCTTTGGCAGGTGTTACCACTGAGCCTGTGCCAATCACCGATGCTGCCCCTGTGACCAGTGCAGCGCCTTGGTTGATGGTGGAGGTTGGAGGATGGTTGTATGGAAGGTTGTATCAATAAATCTGCACTGTTTCTGGCACACCAAGTTCCATTGGAATTTCACCGTTTCACCTTGCCTGTTTTGAACCTCCAAACCTTGACAAAGAGTGGTGAAATAAAGGCCGTCAAACCGTCCGTGAGATTGTCAGGAGTGCCAGATCATTTGCCACTCCTTTCCTGCCCTGATGTTCTTCGTAAGTTTACGCTCCGCAAAAACTTTACGAAGATCATTTTCAGGACAGAATCAGATGATAAGATGACAAAGGGATGCACCGATCTTGAAAGCAGTTGAGGTTCAGATGGGCACTGGAATGCCGATCAGCACAACCTATCCTATGGAGCCTATGGGTGCAGTGGCCTATACTGATGCCGGGTACGGCATGGCAGGTGCGCATTTATTGAAGTGGATTTGTCAATTGCAATGTGAGACTTGGTCTTCCCCTGCGACTTGAAAAATTTGGCGCTGTTGTTGAAACATCACATTTTGAGCCATTTCACGGAAACTTCCCACTTCCCGTCATATGTCAAACCCTGTAGACCTTGCGAGATGACAGAGACGACAGTGACGCAGTGACGACGTTGACAGGCGCCCCAGTGGTCTACTCCTCGCCCTACATGCCCGGAGCCGAGTCGATTGGTGCCATGCCCATGATGGCGTACACCACGGAGATGCCATACCCGGCCTACAGCACCTGGTAGCAAGTTGGGGGGAAATTAGGAGGCACAACGAATCTGCAACACCATTGAAGACAGACCAGTTGGTTTTGGCCTTGATTTTGTTGCCATTCAATTTGTTGCGTGCGATTTTGAAGCGTTCTGAATACGGTACAAAAGATACAGCTTGAACACTTTTGAAATCAGGAAAAATCATGGATGGGAAGAAGCCAATGCTAAGCCAATGGAATCATTTCATATCGCTTCGGCTTGTGAAGCTTTCTGCAGTTTCCCCGTGAAACGGCCAGGCAATTTGGACCATTCCCAGGGCAAGTGGTTCGCCCCCGGCGAGATGTTGCCTGCCGGCTACATCGTCACAGCGCACCCTGAGGGTCACACCGCGCCGCAGGAAGGCCACTCGATGTCCGACAAGGCCAGGCGTTGAAAAAAGTGGTTTGGACATGTTTAGGAGTGTCAAAATCTATTGGAAAATCCCGTATGATTGTTGGTAAATGGGTATTCCCATCGTGGAGGAAAATGTATGGCGTTTTTTTGTCCAAAAAAACAATTGAATTTAGTATTGCTATGCCAAGGAGTTTGTCAGCCGCCAGGCACGTGAGAGCTTTGTGATCACCACTGGCACCAAGCTTGCATCTGCTCCCAAGGTGGGTGTTTGCCGTTTTGAGCCGGAAAATATGGACTGCAGATTTTCAAAGGCTATTTTAAGGGATATTTGTAACAAATTTATAGATGTTTACCTCCTCGATTTGTACAGATGCCATGCTTCGCAATTTAGTTCTCGTCTACCCGACTATATCTCAATCTCAACCGTTTATCTGTCTATGAAACTTCTTTCTACCACAGCAGGTCTTTATCATAGCTCATCTTTACCAAAACTATTTCTGCCTCAACAAATGTCTATCATAGCGGACTGTACCAAATTTGTCTCTAGTACAGTTTATCTTTATCAGAACCCATCCCTAATACCAAACTTATACAACTCTACCGTGACTCTAACAAACTTATACAAAACTTATCTCTATCAAATGAAATGCATCTTTACGAAACTAATGCCACCACAACTCAACATGTCTCTATCATAGCTCACCTCTACCAAACCCATTTCCATCTAAAGCAATCTACATCCCAATTTTGTCTCTATTGCGACTTATTTCTATCATGACTTATCTCGCTTGTCTCAACCAAACTCATCTTGTCTACATAAACCTCTTCCAATTGAGCCTTGCTCTGAAAAAAACCCTGTAAGGAAGGCGGTGAGGATCCGCCGCGTAAATCGTCGCATAAACCTCCCGTACGGAAAATCCTCAGGCTGATGCAACGAGATGCAACGTGTAAGCAACGTGCTGCGTGCTGCGTGGCACATCCTTACGATGCAAAAAAGACGACCTCTGCTATCAGGAAGGGCTCAAGGGTTTTCAGAAGTTTTCAGCAAGGGCTCAAGTCATCTCAAGTCCGTATCGAACTTCTATCGAACTTCTATCGAACTATCTCCATCATTCTGCAATTTATGTCGGTCCCAACTTTCCCATCCCTCTCTCTTTTCCTCTACTCTGATGTCTCCATCCTGCCAACCTTGTCTCTATCTCTACTTATCTCTACCAAGCTTACCTCCACCAAACTCAATCCTTTTTCTTTCTCCACCAAAGACTTCAAAAGTGCTTAAAACGAGGGTTTATGGGGTCCTTCAGTTTTCGGGTGACCATGGTACACTTGATGATGGAATTGTCAAGCGTCAAACACATTCTCAAAAGTCAGTGAGGCACCTGCTTCCAGAGCTTCAAATTACATACTTTTTCTCAGATTTCCATGATTTCTACGCAATATGAACGGTTCGCATTTGGGTTGATGGACGCTTGTGACGCTTGTGACGCTTGTGACGCTTGTGACGCTTGTGACGCTTGTGACGCTTGTGACGCTTGTGACGCTTGTGACGCTTGTTCTGATCGCCAGGCTAAGAAGAGCAAGAAGAGCAAGAAGTCCAGCTGCTGCTGAGCCTGAAAGGCGATGCTTTTTGCCGTGGCTAAAAGGGACGCTCTTTGTAGCCCGTTCAGTGCGGAATTCACCGATTTGTAGCGAGTTCAGTGCGATGTTTTGATGATTTTTGATGTGTTTTGTGTTGCAAGCGGACTCCCAAAAAGCCGAATATACCATATGGTGGTGGTGCCCCTGGCTTGTTGGGAAGACATTGGCCGTCTCCCTGCGGAGCAAGGCAAAGGGCACACATTCTCCACCCGTTTTGCCAAATGATCCATCCTGACGGCGGCAAAGTACAGGTCCAGATGCCAATTCGGAAGATCACATGATTCATGCATTTTCATGCGATTTCTGCTGCCGAACAATTTATATATGATAATATCATATAATATTTCACTATTTGCTGGCGATTTAAAGTCAAATGTCAGGAGCCAACTTTGGGGTACCAAAAAAAAAGGCACCAGAGAAACTCATGTAAAAGAAGCGCGGGTATGTCATGCAAACAAGAGATGTGCCAGGCAAAACATCTCATTCTCATGAAACTGTAGTGATGGGGCACCAGTGCTCAATATCGTTTTTTGTTCATTCCTCTTCTATTGGCGCATGGGGTAGCCAGACAGATCCATGGCTTTGCAATGCTTTGCATGTGCATTTGATTTATTAGACCCCACATAATCCAAGAAGGAAACTTTTGAGTGTCATCCGTCATCCTGAGTTCCGGCTCTGGATCTGCATTTTCGCAGAACTTGGACTGAGTGGACTCGCAATCAGAAAGAGACCGGAAACGGTTGAGACTTGGTTTACTCAACTGGTTGTCCCACACTTGGGATTGATTGAATCGCACAGTCGCACAGATTTGTAAATCTTGGAGTCCAAGCTGAGTCTTGAAGACCCAACTCATTTCAAAACATGCTTTTGTGGACTTAGCACAACTCAATACAACTCATCCCAGATTCCTATTTGAAGGTTTTAACATTGGTAAGTCGCTTCCAATCCCATACTCATCCCTATCTTGGGATTGCAGGGACGTTGGCCGAAATTGCTAAATCCCAAGTCCCAAGAGCCAAAGTTTAGACCTTGGCCGATATGGCAAACCGATCCGTATCCGATCCGTCGCCATTTTTGCTCAGCCTTGAGGAGCGATTGCCATGGCCTTCAGCGGTGGGGTAAAACTTGGCGACCTAGACGACTTCATCTCCTTGTCGCAGGACGACTTGTTCTTTGAAGATTTTGAAGCGGATGTGAACATTGAATTCGCGTGAAATTTTGGAGAGGTCAAGTAAAATCATGTTAGTCTCATGTTAGCAATTTCTTGCAAAACAAACCTCTCCAGCCAGATTTTGCCGGTCCTAGTCCCTGTTTCCGCCTTCCAAGATGCTGCCAGGAATGTGTGAAGCCACTCATCCAGGTGGGCGGCCTTCCGTTTGAATGGCCCATAAGGCCCTCACGACTTGGTTTTTGATCTTGTAATTAGGGAACCCAATGCTGTATTGACAGTATTGATATTGTCATTCTTCTGTTGACCTGCGCACTTCTTGACCAGCCGATTGATGCTGCTCCCTAAGCAAGCGCCGTCTTTTGCACAGAAAATGCTGATGGTTGCACTGTTGCAGTGCTGAAAAGTCTCTGAGGCAGCAGATGGAAGCAAGGTGGGGGATACAAGCTGCGATGAAGGGTCACAACCGTGCAAAGGTCAACAGCGTGTCACAGTGTCACGCCTCGCAGGGCAGAATCGTGTCTCGCATGACGTCAAAAAATATCTTTGAAAATCATCCCGAGTAGATAGTATTGCAAAGTACTCTACAATTTGGGTCATGTTCAGCAATTCGCAGTTGTTCTGTTGGGCGTTTGCCATCTGATGTGCTTTCCGGTGTCAGACACAGCTGCAGAGTGTCAGTGAAGCAAAGGCTCTGCCTGTGGCCGAGGTGGAGTTCAGTGCATTTCACCGCTTTTTTTTTACACTTCACGTGTTTCATGGATGACCTTAGGTGAAAGTTTGGGTCAGAAAGGAATCCTGAATGATCCTGACTCCGCAAAACAGGGCCATGTCACCACCATTTTTATTCAGAAATCCAGTGGTGACTTTTTTGAGAGCTTCCGAAATGTCCCATGCTGTGTATGCCTTGCTTGTTGTATACTTGCATTGGTTGCATTGGTTGCATTGGTTGCTAGTGCTGGATTTTCATGGATCGTCTGTGTGCAAAACCAGAAATTCATGTGCAAAACCATTAGTTCCCTTCATTCGACACATGTGCAAAAAGCATCCATCTCTCCACAGGTGCCACAGGTGCAAAAGCCCAACCTCATCAAGTTCGCAAGCTCAGCTTCTGGTTTTTTTTGGATGTTTTTGGCTTACAGGGAAGCCACGGACAACCACTTCCCAATGAAGGCACATGACAAAGACCCCGTTCGAGTCAGGATTTTTGGATCCAAACAACTTGCTCTCTTTCCCACTCAGACACAACTTCGGGATGATGATGGCAATCTGAAGCCTTGAAGACTCCAAGATTGAATAGATACCTAATTAGGTACCGTGTACGACACAAAGAAAAGGCTCTGTTGTTTACCTGATTGGTATCTTGCTACAGTCATGATTCATTCAGGTGTTTGTCTGTACTGTAGTTTTGGCAGAAAACTGTTCATGAAACAATTGGATGGTTATTGTAGAGCTTCGCACACCGGCGATGCCACAAGGGTTATGTATAGAAGTGTGAGCGTTGGTGTTGTTCATGTGCCCTGCGCGTGCGCGCAGGTACAGAGCACAGTGTGATGTTCTTGTCATACCGCAGCTTGTAACCATTACCACACATCTTTTTTGTCACATTTTTGTGCTTGTTCTTCTTCTTGTGTTTCTTGTTCTTGTTCTTCTTCTTCTTCTTCTTCTTCTTGTTGTTGTTGTTGTTGCAACAGAGCTGATTGTTGTATTTTTGTGGACCCCTAACAATCGTCAAATAGGTGGTGTTTTCGTAGATTTTTGAGACCCTCGGAGAAAAAAACACAATAAATAGCGATGGTTTTTGCGCCTCGGAAGCCCAAAACCACGGTAATGATTTACGATGTTTTTGCTTCGGTAGCAAAAATGGCGGTATTTACAATGTTTTTTTGGATGAAAGTTTCAAGCCCAGCAAGCATGTCCTAGAAAGGCAAAGGAAGTGGCACCAACACACCAAAGAGCGCCAAAGGAATTGGCACCGGCAGGTCAGTGAAGGTCTTGCGAAGTCTTGTTGTGGACCTTCGGAAATGCTCCGAAACGGGGAAACAACACCCAGCTGAAGGTTTCACGGGTCCTAGCAGGCCACAGACCGCAGTCTCTAACGTCACTTTCTGAACCGGCAAAGGAAGTGGCACCAACATGCCGAAGAGGTTCAATGTCACCTTAACCAAAGGAACTGGCACCAGCAGGCCAGTGACGGAAGGTTTCGCGGGCCACAGCAAAATTCCATGGAGCAGCCAGGTGCCAGCGCCAAGAACGACACTTTTCCTTTGATGCGCTCCCCCTGCTCATTGCTGGGGTCGGCGGATTTGATTTTTTTTGCCATTGCAAAGAAGCAGGACCAATTCTCCGTGGTTTATTCTCCGTGGACCTCCGTGGACATCCGTGGGCCTCCTTGGACCGTTGAAGGTCAAAGCAGAGCAGTAACGATCCAAAGGTGCGGCACCTGGGTGCCATTGACCCAGGGTTGAAGCCGCAACGGAAAAAACACAGGATCAAGAATCAAGAATCTTGCGTCATAGAATGTCAGAAAATATCAGAGAAAATGTCATGAAATGTTATGAAATGTCATGAATAAATCAGTCAAAAATTCAGTTCATATTCCGCCTTTTCCTCCTTGTCCTCCTTGACTATAGCTGCCTGTGGCTCAGGCGCAGATTGGTCAAGTGACCCTCTCTGATTGCCTTGCCTGTTCCGGCTGCGTTACCTCTGCTGAGACGGTTTTGTTGTGCGGGATCCCAGCTGAGTGGTGCCGGTGCTTTACCATACCTGAACTATACCTGCATATCAAGGTGGTTGGTGGTTTCAAAATGTTTCAGTATGTTTATATATATATATATAATATATAGTGTTATATGTGCGTAATATATATTAACATGGCGCTCTACCACGTTTTCTTTAGAGGTATTTTGTCCAAGTTTGGGTAATTATTGACCCTAAGTTTGGTAATTATTGTCCCTAAGTTTGGGTAATTATTGTCCTTTTAAATTTCCCAAATTTGGGGTCAAATATTCGCAATATAAGGGGTCAAGAAAACGTGGTTGAGCGCCATACAAAGAGGGACAAAATCCCAAAAGTTAAGGACAAAAATTCCCCAAAGAAGAGGGACACACATTTCCAAAAATTAGGGACAAAAATTCCCAAAAGTTAGGGCCAAAAATTCCCAAAAGTTAGGGACAAAAATTCTCAAAAGTTAGGGACAAACATTCCCAAAAGATAGGGACAAAAATTCACCAAAGAGGGACATTCCCAAAAGTTAGGGACAAAAAAACCCAAAAAAGAGGGACAAACATGGCAAAACAGTGCCTAAAGAGATAGCCCAAAAACATGGTAGAGAGACATGCTATATATATATTTATATACATAGATATTATATATATATATATTTATGTATCATACATATAACACACACACATATAAATAAATATATATATATATATACATGTATCGCTACGGGGCTGACGTTTGCCCGAAATCCGCGGAATTCCATGCGGGACCTATCTGCTGTGTTGTTTCCCTGCGTGTTTTTCGCACATTGCGAGCATGCAAAATATTGATATGTCCTGTGTCTCATGGCATTTTTGCGCTTGCCCAAGACGGTGCCAAATTCACCTATCTTAAAGATATCCTCCATAATTTGCAGTGTTCCGAGCCGCTAACTGAGACCTCAACAAACCGCAAGACTTTTAAAGAACACAAAAATAACCAACCTTAAATAATTCCTAATAAACTCTAAACAAACCCTAAACCAACCCTAAATAACACGAAAATTAACTCAACAAACCCTAAACAAACCTTAACTTTGAGCGAATGTCCGGCCCGGAGGGATATGTATGTGTACAAACATATGTATTCATTTGTTTTTCCCTCCAAATTGGGATGATGATCCCTGACGAGTGATATGTTCCAGAGGGGTTCAGACTGCTTGATATCGAGCCAAATTTGAGCGCAAGGCAAGAGCAAAGCATTGAAGAATTTATGAAGCGAACAGAGGTGCCCAGGGTTGCTAGTTTGAAGACATCAAGAGGACTGAGAGCTTGAGAGCCATCAAAGTTGTTATGATCGTTGTCATTGTATCTTATTGTTGCGTTTTTTAAGCAGTGCGTTTTAGTGTATGTCAGTGTATGTTGTGGTGATTTTCTGTTTTCTTAAACAAAATATCTTCCTTGGTGCCAATCCCAAAGCGGCGAGGCCGCTCGATTGACTGTGGTGTCCATCTCACCAGAGGCGACATTCTGTGCTTGTTGGTGACCGCTGGTGCCTTGCAACGAGATGTCCATGTTACCAACTATGGTTGTTATGGTTGCTATGGTTGTTATCCTGTTGTTTTTTTTGGGTTGTATCATGTTGTATCGGTATCCTGCAATCTTTTTAGATTTGAAACCACAATTTGGCAGTGAGGTATAATTAGACTAAGTTGACTCCCGAAATACCGCTGTCTTTTGCTGAACAAAAGGCACGCACGAGCTTGGCTGCCTACACCCAGGACCACTTTTGCTGAGACTTGGGTGTTGGTAAGAGAGGGCAGAGGACGCAAGTGTCATCCAAAGACCAGGACACACCACACCCTTGCAGGTCTCGCATAGCAACATGTATCACATTGAGAGTGACAAGATGCCGCTCAAGGCAGAAGTTTTAAAGTTTTCATGCAACGGCCGGCGTCGGGGGTTATGGGGTCGGGATCACTGCAGAACGGTCTACAATTATTAGCTGCCATAGGAAGATCCTTCCCTGACGATGCGCAAAGCAGCGGAGGCATGGTGAGATGCAGAACTTCTTGGAGTTGGCCATGCATTCTTAGATTCAACAAATTATTCAATATCAGTATCAACAGGGATGAGATAACATATGTATATTTATATATATATATATATAGATATGTAATTATATATATGGTCTCGTGTTCCGTGTTCCTACCCCCCAAATGTATGGGTCCCCAGGTAGCACCCCCTTCCCTTCTATTTGCAAGCTATTGGCAGCATTTCTGAGGTCCAGCCTCATATTTGCTAGGTTTTTGCGGCATTTCTGACTACCAGCATCGCATTTACTGGGTACACGCTACCTTTTAGACGATCTACGTAGCACAAATACTCCCTCAAAGTACCCACGTGCTACCTGCCTGTGTGCTCTCACAACACTACATGTGTTTAACATATCTTTCCTGCATACCAGGGATTTACTACGCACATGCTTCTATATCGTACTTGTGAACTACCCGTATACGATCTAACGACGGTCTGTACCATCACCCCCCCGACCCCCCTAGTCCTCACTACCATAATTACTGCGCCATACATACCAAAACCTACCAACCCCACCATGCATACCATACAAACCATACATGCCTTACTCTGGTATACATACCACACATACCATACCAACTTGACCATACATACCATACCTATCATACCTATGATACATACCACTCGGACCATACATATGAAACATAATTACCGCACCTACCATACATACAATACCAAGCATACATGCCATAATATCAAACATACCACACATACCAAACATACCGTACATGAGATAGTTACATACCATAATCACCATACCCACCATGCCATTTTTTGTCATTCATACACCACCCCCCCCCGCACCACACACCCCCCACCACACCACAGGGGGGAGGGGACAGTACCACACCCCCACCACACCACAGGGGGGGAGGGGGACAGTACTATGGCTGACCCATGACCATGGCCCCTGGGGAGGTTGGAACGCTGGACCATATATCCATATGGCTATGGATCAATACCTATTAATACCATTTTTAGTGGGATGAACATCCATTTACCAGCTATTTTGATGTTCACCAGGGGTACAAGGTTTTGACACACTGCCATATAATATGTACATTTGATGTTTCATCCACTGTTAGCCACAGGGCCTGCGACGCCTGGGCGCCAACTATGTCTTGGACTCCAGCGCTGCAGAGGCGGTGGCCCTCCTGGAAGGCACCATGGGAGTTGTCCCTGGTGGACCTCAAAATCATCCATTTATAGATTGAGACGATTGGATTTTCCATGAGCTGATCATGGGATATCATTGGTTTGTTTCAAGTTATTGGTGGTTATGAAATGGTTATTGACTATCAGTGGGAGTTATATATTGGTCTTTATCAATGGGAATTATGGGTTTGATGTCAGAACCACTGGTTACTATGGGAGTTGTTGGTGATTTATCAAATCGAAAACCAAGTGGAACATGTGCATATTTTGTTTTAACTTCCCCAAATATTTTTTGTGCGTTTTTTGGGATCATTTTCAACAGACATGAGGGGCATATGTTGGTATCTTGAACCATGACCTAATTGTTCGAAACCCTCTTTTCGGGTTTGTTACTGGAAAGGACCAGTGAATTCACGCACTGCCTTCCACCTGGATTTCCATGACGAAAACCTCTTCAATGTGCCCCATGGCCACAGGGAAGGCAGAGTTTGTTGAGCGCTTCAAGGTGGAGCGGGGCTGAAATGACATGGAGCATTTGGTTTGAAATGCTTTGGATATCCAGATCTAGGGCTCTTGTGTTTTCTTTTTTGCACTTGTCATCACTTGTCATCACTTGTCATCACTTGTCATCACTTGTCAATGTCAGACTTTCTCCCGCCTTGGGGTCGGCTCAGAACTGGATCGTGCCTCGCCCCGGTCCCACGGTGCTGCATCATGGGCAGTGCTGCAAGTGCTGCAAGACCACGCGCCGCCGAACGCTACAGCATGGAGGATGTTCGTGACACCGTGGAGCGTTCCTCGGTGACCAGCGAGAGTGATTATTCAAAGCACCCATCAAATTTCGCTTAAATGAAGGATATGGATGATATATGATGATATAATATAGCGTGAAAAAAGCCTGAATGAAACTTTAAAGAAGCCCTAAACCTAATGAAACCGTAAATGAAGCCCTAAAGAAACCCTGGGTGAGACCAACCCTAAATGAAACCCTAAACGAGAGCCTAAAGAACCCTCAAGAAACCCACATGAACGTTTGAAGTACCAAAATGTAGCAAATACCATGCAAATGAGAGGTTGAAGTGCCGAAACGTGGCAAATACCATGCAAAATCACACGTTCTAGTTCCAAACTGTCAAGGCAAATGGTACCAAGAAAGAAAGCAAAAAACAATTCAACACCTGAGGCAAACAAAATTCCAAAAACTATTCTACACCCATTATAGTATAGTATAGCAAGGAATAGGATTGAACTGAATAATGCACACACTTTTTCAAACCATTATTATCCCTATTGTTGTTGGTTTCTACCGCCTTGTATCCCTTGTTGTTGGTTAATATGCTGGTCCAATTTTTGCCCGACAGATCGAAGCTATGCAAAGGGGCAGAATGCACGTTTAAGTCATCGAAGGAAGTTTAGAAGTCAAACTTCCGACAATATGGAGAGATGAAAAAGCAGTCAGCAGGGAGAAGAGTCAGAAGAGAAAAGATCAGAAGAAAGAAGATGCAGGTGCGCGAAAAAAGGTAGGAAAGTCGCGAAACACTGTGTTGAAAAGTAGGCTCGCTAAAGCGGCGGGTGCGGAGACATCTGGGGAGATGAGAGATGAAAAGTTGCACGCCGTTGTGGCGCGAAGCCGATTTCGAAGTGAAAAGGTACAAAACACCTCAGC
>Ga0126342_10012720_pt1 | contig 14975 bp, 11 predicted proteins | sample Cyp1metagenome_FD_92528 | JGI IMG/M metagenome (GOLD analysis project Ga0126342, IMG submission 92528) | Coral microbial communities from Lord Howe Island, Old Settlement Bay, Australia - Cyphastrea 1 metagenome | ecosystem: Host-associated > Invertebrates > Cnidaria > Coral ...
AATTGTTTGATTTTCGGTGCAATATGCAATAAACATGTTCTATTATGTTCTATTCATGCTTGTTTTTGGACTGGCAAATTGTAGGTACCAGCACTTGCACTGGAAATGCCAGAAACAGTAAGTGCATGCAAAAAATAAAAAATAATTGTCTGGGACTCTATACTGTACCCTCTGGTAAACTAACATAACTATGGAAAATCACCATTTCTAATGGGTAAATCCACTATAAATGGACATTTTCAATAGCTACGTTAGATTACCAGAGAGTACCGTATTCCAGGATCATATTCCCTCATATTCGGATCCAACGAGATCCAGCGACGAACATCCAAAGCATTGTTGTCGATGATTCTCCCGTTAAAGACTTCCATTTTGTTCTATGATTGTCCTTTTTCACCCCTCCCATATATATTATTATATATGTATATATTATTATATATGTATATATTATTGTATATGATGTATATATTATTATATATGTATATATTATTATATATTATATACATGTTTTTTCCCCACAAACATATCATAAAATCTCCATGCTTATTCAGACATTTCCCAGCTACTCTATCAATGGATTGGTTTAAGAGTTTAAGGGCAAATCTAGACCGGAAACCATCGATTTTCCCATGAAGATCATGGGGCTTTCCGGTTTCAATGTTCCCTTAAACCAATGAATTGATTGGAGGATTATCCCACTTAAGTGGATAATAACCCTGGTTAGTAAGTCCTAATCAATGGATTGTCCCATCTATAAGTCGGTTTTCATCAATCCTCTAGCTCCATTGACTCTCCATATAAATGATTTTCCCATAAACAAATCATAAATGCCCGTGCAACAAATCAGGCATCTTCCCAGCTGTTCTAGACATGGCATCTTTGGTACTTAGTACTTAGCTAAGTTGGTTTGTAACTCCAATAACTATGGTTTATGGTAGATATATGGAACTATATATATATGATATATGGTTTATGTAGATATACACACATATATATATATATATATGTATATATTTATGATAGACATATATCTATACTATTCCTATGGTTTATAAACCAACGGTTCCATCACTGGGGGGCACCACTTTATGATGAAAACAACAACCACGGAGCCCACCCGACCCCGCGTCTTTCATCTTTGTTTGCTCGATCGTGTCCAACGTCTTCACCTGCGAAAAACTCGGCCCATCAGTACGCCTTGAAGCAGTGGGTTTATAACTCCCATTGAGTACATATGTATGTATATATATATATATGTACATATCTATCTAATCTAATCTAATCTAATCTAATCTAATCTATCTGTCTGTATATATATATATACATACTGTATGTATATATACATACTATCTACATCTATATAAACCCAAGTTATTGGAATTTAGCTAATGAACTGGGGCACCACCTTGTGGATTTGCTTGCTTGGAGGATCATCCCACAAACTCGAAACTGCTTATAGTAACTGGGATTGTAACCGGGAGAACCCGCGAATCTGGGATGATCCCCCAAGGAAGGGGGAAAAAAAACAGATTGGAACCATGGATCCCATATGCGAACCATGGTGCGGGTGCAGTTACCAACATGACTGGGTGATTTTTTTGGGGTAAATATTGTTCATTCCATGGAACATGTGGGTATAGTATGAGCATTGTCCCTACTCAGAATGCCAGAAGATTGTTGATGCTGATTACAAACACAGTGCAGGGGCTAAAACATGCCAAACATCTCCGTGCCCAAGGGCTCGGACGTTTTATCATGGAAGCCTTCAGTCAACTGATCCTCCGCGACCATTTTCACTGACGATGTGCCAAAAAAAATGGTAGATCTCTGGCAGATCCGAACCCTGCCTGACCCCCCCATCTTCTGATTTATGTCAACCTTAATCACCAACAAACGCTTTAATAAGAGCAAATCTTAACCATCATTCTTGGGGAGGGTCACCGAAATACGGGGTGGGTTTAATCCCGATGACATGTACAGTTTACGATCACCGGCCTACCCTGACAATGCGTCTTCACCTTGTTTTAGCCCAAAACAGATTGATTCAAACACTCATAGATGCCACTACATGATTTGGTAGTTTCACCAAATCATGTATATATATAATTACATATTTATATGTATGTGTATATATATAAATAATAAATACATATATATATATATATGTGAATATATAAATATATGTATAATTGTAAATATATAAAGATATGTATAATTGTAAATATATACCTGCGCCTTCCTAAGTGCCAAAATTTCCGCCCCTATCTAAAAAGACTGAAATTTATGTTTTGTTTCCGGAAGTAAAGTGTCCTTGTACATGATTTTTTTCAGGTAGGTCATGCCTCGGACATGATAGCTGTGATAGGCCCTTGCCTGAATGTTGCAAGCATAAGTTTGAGAGGAAGCAAGGTACTGAAACAGGTTGCGCTGGCTCACAAACGTGAGGTTGGTCAATCCACAAAATCAAACACTCGCATGACTCGCATCGAGAAAAATCATTTTTGTTCAATCAAACATGTTTCTGTGATCAATACTATTTTGGCATCTATACTTCTGTTCAACATCAACGGTGACCTCTGGGTGAAACCGGTTAAACCGGGCGCTACCAACGGGCTCAAACTTGACAATTTGGATGGGTTGGGTAAAGCACGCCTTGATTCATTGTCAAAAGGCACGATATCAGAACATTTGGGACGATGAATCGCGAACACGTGCGGTCGGGAAAAGCACCGTTTGGCTTCAAAAAAAAACGCCCTTTGGCTGCGAAAAAAACGCCGCTGCAAAAGCGTGTTTCTTTAGATGGCATCACACTGTTCACACTCCTTCAGGAGCAGCCCTGATGATCATTGAATAGAGTCGTGACTGTCTCGCATCCATTGACAGAATAAACACAGAGTCGAGTCAAATAAACAGTTGGACGAACCAGTTCATCCTAAAAAAACACCAGGAAAAACTAGATAAACATAGATCAACTATGTATATAGCCCTTTCACAAGACATCTCGCATTTTTTCGGAAACTTGGGTCTTGCCAGGACGTCCTTGTGAGATCTCACCACTTCTGCATGGTGTATAGTTAAAGCAGTTTCCGCTGAAAAAACAGAAATTTTGGCACTTAGGAAGATGCAGGTTATATATATAGTATAAGTATGTATAAGTCATATCAAGTCAGGCCTGTGTCATCCAGTAGGGTAAATTCAACAAGCAGGCAGCCCTGGTAAATACAAAGCAAAAACTTGCATCAACCCTGGGTCTTCATCCCCACGGAAGGATCCAGTCCACGCAGGATGCTAGCAGGAACCCTGTCCACCCTGGTGCAGATGTCAGCCTCTGGAAAGATCTCCTTCATCACGTTCCAGATTCTGCCTGAAGTTCTGGTTGGCATTTCCCCGCCCTGAAGAAATATGCAAAAGTCATCAGATGTCATCAGATGTCAACATGCAAAAGAACATACAAAATTGATTGAAACGACCAAACCAATTGAAGGATCATCGTTTCTTATATATTTTGTATAATTTTGTGAGGTTGGTAAAATGCTTTGCAATTGGGATTATGACCCTTGGCCAATCTCCAAAGCCTCCATTAATGCAGAATGCCATAGATTCACCGGGTTCGGGCCCAGAGCTGGTGCACCTTTACCTGGTTCATACAAGGTGGTGCCCCATAGTTAGTTAAGTTGGTTTATAACTCCAACTTCACTATGGTTTATGGTATTTATAACTATAGTTACTGGGAGTTATAAACCAACTTAGCTAACTATGGGGCACCACCTTGTATGATTATTTCTTTGGTCCAAATGTTGCGACAAATAACTCCAGCTTCCAAATATATGCAGGAAAAAAGGGGCAGGGCCAATGTTTTTACGGAAGCATGAGCTTGTCAGACCATGAGCATGCAATCTAAGAATCTAAAGGTTCATTGGACCATATTGGACCCATGAACTGAATATTCAGCAAATCATCATTGCAAAGCCGAATCATTGGATATCCCCATGAAAAATGCTTGAATATATGACATATATCTGGTTGGTGGTATACCTACCCCTGTGAACAAAAATGAGTTCGTCACTTGGGATGATTACATTCCCATATATATGGAAAAAATATAAAAAAAAAGTTTCAAACCATCAACCAGTTACAAATATGTACAATATGCAATGATACATTGAAATGTCATGTAGCCAGGTACTGTAGTAAATCTCTGTGTTTTTGGGGTAAGAACCTTGAATATATAACATATACATATATATTTATATATATATATATAACATATATATATATATCTTGGTGGTAGCTCCCCATGTTCCTTGCTGATTTCCAAACAAAACCAACATATGAGTCGGGTGAAAGCCCGCCTGCACAGGCTGCGTGTTCATTCCCCACTTCCTGGAGAGCCTCGGACAGTGAGGTTGGTGACCCCAAGCTACAATCTAGTCCTTATAGTTATATATATATATGGGTAAATTATAACGACCTCACTGCGACCGAACCCTGGAAATCATAGTAAGGGGAATCATCCCAAAATGGCCGAACTATTCAGGTTAGTGACATATTATTTCATTTACCCAGATATATCATATATGTCATATTCTACGATATATGTAATATATATATACAAGGTGGTGCCCCATAGTTGGCTAAGTTGGTTTATAACTCCCATAACTATGGTTTATGGCAGATATAACTATAGTTAATGGGGTTTATAACCCAACTTATAACTGGGGGGCACCATCCTGTATATATATATATCAGTATATGATGTTTATGTTTATAATGTTGCACAGGAAATGCAGTGGATCCCATAAAACATATTAAAACATTCGAATGGACCACTGGCCCAAGGCCTGAAAACCCACGACCCGGCGTTGCCTGCCGGTGAAATCCCTGATTTTCGTGCATTGGTTTTATAAATATGTTTGAAACCTGATGTTAGAATTCATCTCTGAAAAAATAATTCATATCTATTTCTAAGCTTCGTCATGGGTCTGACTGAAAGGGTACCTCAAGTTTGATTTGTCAACAATCAATCATCCTATTCTCCCATTAGAAGGTAAGAATTGCCCATCATTCAGGCTACCATCTGGTTATGACTAACAGTTCGCCATGGAAAATCACCATTTTTAAAAACGGTAAACCATCTATAAATGGGTCATCTATTTCTATGGGCCATCTATACCATGGTGAACTGCTAGTCATAACCAGAGGCTACGATTTTGTTTTTGGTATCCCGCAGTTCGAGTGGATTATCATCAACAAACGCGCCATGTGTTGTGTTTTTTAATGCTATGGTTGATGGTTCATAATCCAAAAAATGATATTCAATTGTCATTTAGAATGATTTAGAAATTTAGTTATGATTAATTTTGAGTTTATACCATGTTCCCCTTTGTAATGATATCAAATCAGTTGGACGGTAACTCAACTCCCATGTAATGACATTTAGTCAAAAGTCCCATCTCGAGTGAATGTCATTCAATGTGCCATATTACCCCTCTGGTAAACTAACGTAGCTATGGACAATCACCATGTTCAATGAGTAATTCCACTGTAAATGTCAATTTTCAATAGCTATGTTAAATTGCCAGTACCATTTCCCCACTCAACTTCCATTGAATGAGCCATTCAGGATATTCTATAATAGTAAGTCTTTATGTCTCCTAAAGAAAGGTGTCTAGTTACTGTTAAAAGCAACCCCTAAGCTATTTAAATCTATGTTATCTGATATTTAATGTACCATTCAGTTGTTCATGTGCCATTACTTAATATGACATTTAATGTGCCATTCTAGATATATCTATATATTTAATATGATATATATATACAATAATGAACATGTGCCATTGAGTTGTTTAATATTTAATGACATTTATGTGACATTTTGATATGGATATTTAATGCGAACAACTAATATCTAACATAATTATTCTGTCTAACATTCTAACATATCATCATCACAATCACATATTAGTAGTCAAATATAATAATATAGATATAGTTATTCTAATACCCATAGGATCCATGTTAGCATATATACCCCCAATGTTAGCATACCCCCAATGTTAGCATATATACCAGGACCATGGATCCGTCATGGTTCGAATAATTGTTAGACCTAAATTATTCACAGATCTAATATAATATTTACCCTCTGGTAATTTAACATAACTATGGCAAATCACCATTTTTAATGGGAAAATCCACTATAAATGCCAATTTTCAATGGCTATGTTAGTCATAATCAGAGGGTAATCTGTCTAACATGTTCACGTGCCATTGTAAAAGACACAGTTTTGCTGAGCAACTGCAAGGCGATTCACCCACTCCCCCGCCGTGCTGGCGGAGACCTGTGGCACGGCACGGTGCCAAAAGGTTTCCCGTTTTTAAACGTTAAACGATGGTTGAAACATGTTGAAACTGTACAACTTCAAGAGAAATGCTGGTTTTCTGCAATTCGGATGTGATGTTTCTTTGATGAAATGGTGTTTTTTCAGGGGATTCAAAAGTAATTTCATGTTATATAATGTGTTGATGAGATTTAAGGGCAACAACAGGTAAGTGATGATTCAACCTATCCAAGTTATGTGGATTTGGGTTTATGGCAACACATCGAACAACCTGTGATGGGGTTGTTCGAAGCCAACATGCATAACATATAACGGGCACCACATGGTATGTTTGCTAGCTCATATTCATCCTTCTTCTTTTGGAATACTACAGATAGATCTACCATAAACACACAAACGTTGGCTCAGTCATCAACACCTATCTAATTGGGGGTCCTCACAGTAGTTGGGCTGCTGACTGGTGACGCTGCTATTGATCAACCAGTGGGAACCAATGGGAGAGTGGGGCATCCCAGGGAGGTATACAAAAAAACTCAAAACCCCCATGACTGGTTGGTGGTTGAGCCTACCCCTCTGAAAAATATGAGTTTGTCAGTTGGGATCATTATTCCCCCAAACCACCAACCAGATGATTTAAGGATTATGAACTGACTCATCCTCACTTTGATATGATTGATGTTTGTTTCATCTTGTTTCTGGATGATCTAAGTCATTCGACCCAGAAGTGAAGGAATTTCACAGGAATGGGATTCAGTGAAGAGTAAACCATCTTATGACAAAGGAGTTCTTGTTCAATCTATAGAGACTTGGGGCAACGTAGGGCAATGTCTGATAGGCTGGAACAATCTTTTTTACCGCATTTTCTTGTGCTTCCCCAAGTCAGGTTTCATGTCACCCAACAAAAAAAACAACTCGCTGGATCCATTGGGTCCATTGGGTCCATGTGGATGTGCCAAATGGGATTATGAAATTCCCAATATATGGAAAAAAAATCATGTTCCAAACCACCAAACAGCATGTTTCTTCGATCTTCCGGCCTACTTCCAGTCCCCCTAGTTTTTCTTCCAATCATGAATTGCATAGTTCCATGGTATCATACTGTGGATGGAAGAAATCGTGCACCTGTTGGTGACTATTGGAAACCATGAAAATGAAGGGGTCTTACTGGGATGTTACCATCTACTCACTGGTGCAGGATTTCGCAACCATCCACAGTATGGTTCATGGGCGCGGCTACACCGCTTCCTAAGACCTGCAGATCACTGTGAATTCCCAAGTTATGCCGGAACAAATCTCTACAGGATGGTGCCCCCCAGTTCTAAGTTGGTTTATCAACCCCCATAGAATACTATAGTTATCTCTACCATAAACCCAATCGAATAGCGACAAAAAATGGTGATTTTCCATAGCTATGTTGAATTACCAGAGGCTATATTCTACTATGAATACTACTGTGGATGGAAGAAATCCTGCACCCGTTGATAGGTGGTAAACATCCCATTATTTTGTTTGGGTTTCAACCATCCTTTTGGTGATGCAGGATTTAGCAACCATCCACAGTAGTTCGTTATATCTACCATAAACCCCCCAGGTCAGGCCTGCACATCGGCTTCCGTGGTCTTGTTGGACACTGCCCCCTCGGAAAAATGAGATTTTTTTTTGTGCCGAAGAGGACTCTATATGATATATTTATATATATATATATATAGATATGATATGATATATATATATATACACACGGATATAAACTATTTATATATATATATATTTATACGGATATATATATATATATTTATATATATATATATATATATATATATATTTATATTTAATATATATATATATATAATAGATATGATATGATATATATAATATATATATATATATATATATCTATCTATCTATACTGGTTGGTGGTTTTAGCCATCTTGAAAAATAGTAGTCAATGGGAAGGATTATCCTATATGTTATGGAAAGTATAAACTGTTCCAAATCACCAACCAGTATATATATATATATATGGATATACAATGATATATATATATATATATATTGTATAGAATATTTACATATGACTCATATGTTTCATGAACTTCTTCATGTAAAATCTTATGACTTGCTGGCAAACATTTACGTTAAGGAGACACGAGGACATGCGACTATACTTATATTATGCGGACCATACTTGTACACATGTGGCATCTTGTATAATTAGCATTACCCTCTGAGAATCAAAGGTGGGTGGTTGGAAAATCCCCTAACGAAATGGAAGTTTTCACAGGAAACTTGTCAATAAGGGGCTTTCGCATTGCCACGTTTACCGAACGGGCAATCATCAGAGGACAATCCCAATAAATCCCATTAAATATATACCATGATTATCTCATGCTGGATATTCATGGCATTCACCTCTTCAAGGCACGAACTATTTTCATTTTAACTATTTTTTTCATCTTTTTTCCAGGTGCGCACGGATATATATATATATATTGTTGTAGTCGAGCTGAAGTAACGTCTTGCTTTGTTGATTTTTGTTGCATGTCTCCCTCTGTTCAAAGTCGTTGTATTTTTGTTATGGTGGATACGTTTCCACATTTCCAATCAGCGATTTTCGTGGACATTTTCAGGTCGAACATGAGGCGAGCACCAAGGCCCTTGTCTTTCCAAGGCGGCTCTTGGGATTGACATGTTGACATTTTGACCCAGAACAAGGAATCTCTGGTCTCAGTTTTGTTCGTTGGCTGACGTTCGCCCATCTAGCTATATTAAAGATATTATAGACATTATAGATGTTTATACAGATATTACAAATATTATAGATATTGCATATGTATATAAATATATATGATATATGTATATCAACCATACAACCAACAGCTAGCCTAGTTTTCAGCCAATTGAAACCCATCACAAAGCATCTTCTGAACCATCTTGTGCACGAATCTCTCTCCTTGTAGAAAGTTGAGATTCTTGAGAACCGGAGGTGGTTTGTTTTTCCTTCTCCTGCGCTCAAAGCCAGTCTTTCAAAGTGTGTGCTGGCCTGGCACTGAGTCTTCTGCCCGTATTCGACCGTGGCAAAGGCCGCGAAGGTGTCCAATGACTTAAACTCCTCAAATGTCTCGTGGATGATGCGCCGACCAGCGGGCTGAAGCTGCGCAGCTACCGCCATTTTGGCATGACACCTCGTGACATCACCACGTGAGGTCGTGACTCGCTACTCACAAACTTGTCGCTAGAAGTACCTCTATATATCTCCCACTGTAAGCTCATGAAACACTTTGTTTGACCTAAACATCCAGACTATATCCCCATTACATCCCCATGAAATCATTGTACCATCACTCCATGATACGACCTTCCTCCCTATATGTGTCATTTATTTTTCGTGGTTGACAAATGATTTTCGACCAAAAAAACATGTCCCTCCCTTTTGACCCCGGACCACGCTAGATCTGGAAGCACTCAAAGGGCTCACATCGGCTCCCCTGGCAGGAGAACATCGACACTAGACGATCTGTCCGTATATTCTGCGATTAAAAGAAGTGCATCCTAGAACATGTGAGACTGGAAGAGTCACTGGTGGTATTTGTTCGTATGATTTTGTATGTTCTGTCTTTTGGATTATTTGGCCTAAACTTGACGGAACTGCAAAACATGCAAAAGAAAACAGGCAACTGCTACAGATTCACATCTGTCTCTATCCCACCCCATTACACTTGTTGGATCTTGTTGGTAGATAACTATCCCGGTATCCCTATTTGGGATTGTCATAATCCAAAACAAAGCATTTCGTATACGCCATTTATTATCCGTTATATCATTTTGTTTCATGGTTTAAAACCCGTATTCCATGATGGCTAAAATACCATGATGTCATGGTTACAATTCCATTAAACAATACTCAGGTAAAGAATCCCATGATTTTACATACAATCATGGGATTCCATGCGAAAATCCATGAAAAAAATGATGGATAAATCCCCGTTGAAAATACCCAACCAGGTCCGAACAGCCGAACAGCGCCTGTTGGGCACCACCGGTAGCTCCAACTCCAGGTTCGATTTCTTCAGAGCCTTTTTTGGGCGGGAAGACCTTAACAAATAACTGATGGCTGTATCATACATCTGGGAAAATGATACAAAAATGGAAAATTATGTTATTTTTAATCAATGTTCCATTTTTGCATCATTTTTGTAACATATTTTTGATAAATATTTCACGAATCTAAATTGTTGGGCCATAAAAGGGGCTGATTTCCCGAATCCCAACCAGGATTCCAGGGTTCGGGAGAACAGGGTTCGGTCGTTATAATTTACTCAGATACATTATAAACTGGTCATGAAATCCATTTTATGTACCTATAATTATTGTGACCTATTTTTTTGTTTAGATAAACTAATGATAACTAATGAGTAATTTCCTAGATGAACTATGAAAATGAATTATGGATATTATTGATCTATCATAAAAAGATCCATGGTTAGATAAACTATGAAGTAATAATAAATGTTAAGTATCTAAACTGAATACTTGATGTGATAAAACATCGTCTATACTTATTATACATCCGTGAATTGTTAGTAGATGAACTTTATACGTGTGTATATATATATATGTGATATCCCATGAATTGGCAATGACTAGCCATTCATGGATCAAACTGTTTGATGATTAACTTTTTATCATATCCATGCATGGTATAATGGCAATAACGTGACTAACCAAACTGGTATGTGATATTCTGTTGTTTGTAATTGATAGTAAACCATGCATGTCCATCCACTAGTTTGATTCCCCTATCGACTCAGCTGGGCTGTTGACCAGAGACGAAACAAATGTTTGGGTCAGCAAATCTGGAGTTTGATAAGATTCCATAAGAATCCCAAAGTTTAAAGTGAATTTTCAGTTTGAATGATGTGGTATACATCGCTTCATTTGGGAATATCAAAGGTGTTGCAGCCGTCCTTTCTCTCCCCTTTTGTGGCCGGGTCCCCAGCAGTAGGCGACAGTGTCATTGCTTCCTGAGTGTCGAGCAATTTCAGCAATCAGAGTCATTTTTTGTTTTGTGAATAATGTGTATCACCTGTGCACATTGAAAAAATGTATATATTTATAGTTTATATATATACACTATATATACACATATTTGTATGTATATAAATATGAACATAAATAATGGAAACAAAGTATATGTTTATATATATATATATATTAAAAAAACAAAAAGAAAACGCTAAAAAATAGGAGGCCTCGCTTTAGACATCATTTGTTCTGCATGTATATGCATCCATATATATAACTATAGGCAAATCATGATACTATTATAAACTAATCATCTGAATGCATAATATTCATTTATATTCAAACCGAATTCAGACTTCATACATCACAATATAACATAATTCTACATAAGAAACATCATTATGCAGATCAAGTTCTATTCAGTTAAAATAGGAAGACATAATCATCATAATAGTTATCATTTTGAGGAAGTCAGAAAAACTACACTATAATTATTCGTAACAATCATTCTCATCAATGTGTTTCATCATAATTTCCCATTATGATTCTACAGCAATACATATTATGATTACCGTGGGGCGAATTTGTATAGCTGTGATGAGCCTAATTAGTGTCATGTTTTCTACATGCAAAATAATCATCATGGTATTTCACATTCATGATTCTGAATCATTAATAAATATATATATATATAAATATATGTGTGTATTTTAAGAATAATAATTAATCGCAATAAACATTCTCATTAAACATTACTAAAACACAAAAGTAATAAGCATTGTCATGATTATTCATTCTCGTATTAGCATTATCAATGATAATCGTTACCATGATAATCATTATCATGATAATTCTACGTCACAATTTCCCGTCGAAATTCTACATTGCATCAATATACTCATTGTCCTTAAAATTTTCAGAATCATTGGGGAATATTTTACAAAACCGTCCCCGATAAAAACATATGTGTCATATAAATTCATATAATGTAATCATCCTGGATATCTGCATTAAAAACAATCTATTATAGCCAGTGTCCAATGGTCATCTGTCATCATACGAAATATCACCGATCTAAAACGATTACAACTATCTACATGATCTATGTATATATTATCGTTATCCAATGATCATTTTATCATCATTGTTTATCATAGCTCTAAACACATGTTAAATTGCAAATAGGCAAAAACCATTGTCAGTACTGATCGTAATCATTATCATGATGTAGATAAGTACATTCAAAAGAAGAAACAACATCATAGGTATTATGATTAAATCATCAAGTTTCGACATCATAGTTTCCCACCATAATTCTTATACATATATATATATATTGTCACCATGCAGTGTCATCATTTAAGATATATTCTGGTATATTGTCATCAAATACAGTATATATTCTTACATGTGTATATATATATATATGTGTTTGTATGATATACACATAATCACCATAATTATCAGCATGTCGTTGTCGTCATCATTGTTTCTACATCTATGATGTAATCTTTTGTAGAACTATCTACATGACCTATGCTGTCTATAAAATATGTCATCAGCATCATACTGTCACCATCATATTGTATAGACAATAGCATAATTGTTATGAATATTGTCTATATACCAAATATTCCATCATAAAATGCAAATCATCACTCTAATTGTCAGCAGTTATTGTCACCATCATTGTGTGTACATCTTTGATGTAATCTTGATGATGTATCATTAAACATGTATTGTCATACTGTCATCATAAACATTAACAAAAAAAATCCAAACTGGAACTCTAGATCTTATGATGGTGATGGTTCAAAAAATCATAAAATACTGGGCCCCTGCATTGACTTCACGTCTGGGCCCCCGCACCGACGGCACCGAGCTGCGCGAGACACGCCCCGACTGCAGCGCTGTTGGCAGCGAGGACGCCCCTGAGGCCTCGGTGCGAGCCATGACGGAACGGTGGCGGTTTCACAACGCGACGGCCATGGCGGTTTCACGACGGCGGGAATGGATTCGGAAAGGTGAGTGGCTAGCGGATGTGAGTGAAAAGCCACTTAAGTGGCTTTAGATATGGAAATTATTCATTAGTATCATTCGGTTTATACATGTTTATAACTACCGGATATGTGCTGATTTAAGTGAGAGAAATGGTGATTGAACTGAACTTAGCAAAATGTGGATCGGGGCAGCAGCTAAACAGTGATTGAATAGGTTAACTTGCAGCTGAATGGTGATGTAAGCCACCAAATTTGAACATGATAATAACAAGTTTCTGCTTTGTTTACAGTTTACTTTACTTTACTAAACCTTTAGGTTTAAGGAATATTTATCATCAGATCTAACTGAGAAGTCTGTTTTACTGGAATGGGTTTTGTTGGAACAAATCTGCAAAAAAAACCTGAACAAAATGGGGGTAGAAACCGTGTCAACTGCAGATTTTCAATCAAACCATTGCATATAATTGTCATGTCCAAAGCATGAACAACATCATTTTGAGATGGTGTTCCACCGAGCATGATTTAAATATACCCAGGCCGTTGTGAGGTCGCTGAGAAATATCTATCGACCCCCTGGGTGTCAGCCATTGCCGTCTTTGGACGATCCTAGAAGTTAGCACCGATACGATTCATGGTGGTCGTGGGTAATGAGATATTATATAATTATATATATTTATATATATTAGAAATAAATGCATGGACGTCCATCAGGTCCATGAACCCTCAAACAAATGTGGCATGATCGGTTTTGACCGATCGCCCATCAATCCTGCCAGGATCATCTCCTTGCAATCTGCACTGAGCTTGGGGACATCTGTTGATTCCTGAGCTTCGAATAAATCAGCTCCATCTTCTCCTCGATATTCCTCAGTTTTTTCTGGCGACCGGGACGATTTTGCGCACAAAATTGACTGCGTCGAGGTGTGTATGTTTTTTTTTTGAACAGCACACATCAGTCAGCAAACAGGTTTGTGCAATACGAACACAAATCACAACAGGTGTAGAATTATATTATGACTCAATAGTGTGTTGGAACATCTTGCACAACTGCTATATCCGCACCTACCTTTGCAAAAGGGGATGGCAAGTGGACACCCATCACACAGCAACTCTTTCACAAGGGGTGGGTAACATTTTTTAAAAAGTGGTTTGGGTCTCAACTCCTCGAGCATGTGCCAAAATTAGGCACCCCACAAATCGACCATGATGTGTCATGCCTAATCTTACGACCTGAAATCTGTGGGGATCAATTGTTCCCAGTTTCCATGCCAAAACAAAACACATCAAAACACCATACGGTTGTGGGTCAAAACATTGGTACCTTTGCAACTGGAAAGGCCTCATCAAAAAAATATGGTTTCAAGTTTCTTTTTTTCAATATGAAACAGAACCAATGGAAAAACATTTGTTTGTTACATTCCCCTCCTGATTGGACACCTCTCCACCTTTCACAATGATGTTTGCATAATCATGTCTGACCCAACTACTGGGTCGGGCGCTCATAGATGGCCGTATGGTTTCGTGCACTTTCATCTCAGTTTTGATACAAATGTATGAGTGGTGATATGGCAAATCCTCCACGCTGGCCATTCGAAATGCATGTGCAACTTCA
>Ga0126342_10012721_pt1 | contig 14973 bp, 15 predicted proteins | sample Cyp1metagenome_FD_92528 | JGI IMG/M metagenome (GOLD analysis project Ga0126342, IMG submission 92528) | Coral microbial communities from Lord Howe Island, Old Settlement Bay, Australia - Cyphastrea 1 metagenome | ecosystem: Host-associated > Invertebrates > Cnidaria > Coral ...
ATGCAAGTGGGTTAGCTGTAGCAAAACCTTCATTCCATTGCGGGCGGAAAGCGTGGCAGGTTTTGTCGGTGCTCCGTCTGCGCCGTCTGTTGTGTCTGTTCCGTCTTGCGCCGTCTTGCCGTCAGCGCCGTCTTGCGAGATGGTGCGAGATGGCGGAGATGGTGAGCACAGCGACACAACCGCGCTATGCGACCGCAATGTTTCAGTCCAACCAGCCAGAAACATTCCCTCCCTCTGCTGGTGTCTCCCGCCCGTACCTCCCGTCAGCGCCAAACAAGGCGACCGAGACTGTTATTTTCTGTTTCGGCAAATTGTAGAAACAGTGCTGAAAAAGTGATGTAGCGAAGATTTGTAGGTTGTGGGCACGCTCACCGAAAACTGGACCTCAAACATCAGCAGTTCTATCCAATGATAAGTAGCGATGAAACTACATCCGTTGTCGCGAAGCAAAAGATCAGTGGTCCAGCCACCATATTTTTGCAGCTAGCCACTTTTTTATTACCAGAGGGCATTGGCCAATATACCGTTACAATATTCCATCAATATTCCATTTGTAAATTATATATTATATCATGTCCGTTACATGATACCACTATGTTCCCAGCATTTCCCACCATATATTTTGTTTGGTGCTCTTTTTCTTCTTTGTTCTCCCTATAAATCCGCATAGTTGTTGGTTTGAAATCACCGTACATACTCAACCTATATCCCATAGGATCCATGTTTGGGGTATATATATGCTAAGATTTGGGGTATATTGATGGTAGATGTTAGCATATATAGCATACATGGATCCTATGGGTATTGATAAAAATTACATACCCTCTGTTATTTAACATAGCAATGGAAAATCACCATTTTTAATGGGAAAACTCACTATAAATGGCCATTTCCAATAGCTATTTTGACATAACCAGAGGGTAACCTTTATATATCGCAAGTGTGGATGCACTAGGGTGCCCTACCTCGAGGTGCGCTGCGCGGCGCTGGAGCTTCCGGGGTCAGTGCCAGCACCTGGCACATAATCCCAGTCCCTGATGGAAATTCATGGATATTGCTGGCTAAACGAGTAGTAATCAACTAATATATATATATATATATCATATCATCAACTCGAGTGGGATATTGACTTCTATGGTTACAAAAAATGTAATTTCATCCCCGAATATCGACCCTAGTTGGGGAGTGTTTGATATCAGGATATATCAGGGGGAAAGGATGACCCCTTGACAAGGCCGTATTGTTCGGGTGTCACCTTTTGGGGGGGGGGAAACTGGACATATTGTTGTATACTTATCACAAGCTAGTGCCGCAGGTTCTGAGCTAAGTCGGACTATATCCCAAATAACTATAGGCTTTGTGGTAGGATGTGGTAGGTGCATCTATAGTCACCAATTTAATCCAATTTAGCGACCTGGGACACCGCCAGGATTGCCCCTGCCTCGTTCTTCAGCCTCTGGCCCAACACTTCCCCGTACTTTTCGGCCAAGTCCCGCAGTACGGCCCGGGGCCGTGGAGGGTGGAACTGGATTGGCTGCCCTGGGAGCCAGGACAAGCGACGGCTCCTGAAAAAGGCACCAGTTGGCCATGGTTCCACCCATTTATAAATTCTTCTCACCTCTGCTCCATCTGTCATCATCTGGCAGTGTGTCAAAACCTTGTACCCCTGGTGAAAATCAAAATAACTGGTAAATGGATGTTCATCCCCCTATAAAATGGTATTAATAGGTATTGATCGATACCCATCTGTCCATATTGTCCGAAGTTTGACTTCTAAACTTCCTTCGAAAAATGAGTCATCGCCTATAGTCCATAGCTAACTCCATCGCCTCAGTAGTGAATGTACCATAGGGATCCATAGGGTACTGGCAACGTTCGACACGATTCAACTCGCATCACAAAAGTCAAAGACAATTCCTTTAAAATGTGGTCAACTCATTGATGAATAAGTGGCTTTTCAATGAATGAGAGCAAGGAAAAAATAATGCACATAGTAGGTGTAATACTCGTGTAGATTGCCGCTGTAGATTATGCTTACATATGCCTCCCACGTATTACCAATACTTCTTTGTAGGCACACCACCGCCTTTTCTGGTTGCATCACTTCCAGAATCTCCCAAAAAGGCGTTGCCCCATCTCCTGGCCAAAATGATCGAGAGCCAACTCCTCAGCAGGATCTGATGGGGCGCTATCGCCCGAACCAACTCATGGCACCGTTGTCAGGCGACCAGTGGGATTGAGGGATCGAAGGTCATGTTTATTGCCTGAAAAGTGGGCTTTCAAGCAACGAACATGGAGATGTCAAGAGCAAATATGGAAATCGAGCCGCAAAATATGGGGATATATGGGGATGTTTTTCACCATGACAAGCTGCTTTTCTATGGCAACAATCAGCAACACAACTACCCCAACGATATTCAAACATTAGAAGCTGCGAGTTCCAACAAAAATCAGCCGGGGAGGCTATAGGGGCACATCTTCGGGGGCACGAAGAAACCCCAAAATTTCGGAAGCCACAAATTACAGGGCTGAATGCAGCACCCAAACAAGGCTGAGAACAGCCAAGATTGTTTTCTTGACCGTCTAATTTTCAATTTGTTGTATTTGTTTTGGTCTTCATTTCCAGTACATGGCTGCAATCATATGATTTGGGTGTGTGAAGTAAAGATAGAAAAGATCCAGAAAGGGCACCCTTTGTATATCACCAATTTGGGAATTCGGATGACAATGATGATACAGCCAGCCACCGCAGCGCTGAGATTTCAGCCAGATTTAACCCCTGCTGCAGCAGGTTCACCTTGATTTACCCAATTTACTCAGATTTGATGGTCAAAGCATCTTAGAATCATGTTGAAACACCAACTTCTTGCTGGCGGCATCGCCTAAATTCTTGGATTAACATTTGAAAATCCATATCTTCTTCCTATGAAACGTGCTAAATTCTTGGATGGAATTATCTTTACACATCTTTACGCAAATATATTTCTGCTGCTGCACCGGCTAAATTAGTTTTAAATTCTCAGGTTCTATGTTTTCATGTTTTCCTGGTGAAACCAGCTCAATGCTCAAGTCCTTTGCAGGAAACCTCATTGGCACCAAGCGGCTCTCCCAAGGCGTCCTTGACTTTCGTATGCAGTTGTTTGAAGTCCTTCGTTCAACGGAACTCAGGATGGAATGCATGGGGAACTGAAGCTGGCACTGGACGAGAATTGGTGGTATTGTTTTCTCCCGATTTCTCTGTTGATGCGATGTTAAATTAAAAAACAAGCTTGCACCATTCAAACCAGAAAGTAAATGGGATCTGCTTTATTCAATAGCATCGTGACAGGGTTAGCGATCCATAAATCCATAGATCCTGCCCCTGCCCACCACTCTGACCCATGGATTCCTGGGACTGTCTAGTGAGTCTAGTGAGAATGACGTGCAGTGACAGGGGCCTTTGGGGATTCCTATGTCACTATACCATACTATACCAATCATTGTTGGATGTGTGGTAGTTATATCGAACTGGTTCATTGGTAACTTATAACTGGGGGCTGGGGGAGCACCACCTTGTACAGGTAAAGCACCATCAAAAACATAGAGAATCACAAGCCTCGATCTTTTCCGGGATCCATAGGGCGGTTTTTGCTGAAGGGATGGTCATCCCACAGTCTGATGGTGTCGATTCCCTTTTTGCTGGCCCCAGCTGTGAATTCAATCCTCATTGCATGGGGCTTCTGTTCTGTGCAGTTTATTGAAAATTAGCTCTTATTTTGCTTTAAACAATGGCTGAAGAACTGAACGTGACGAAAGGAAAACACAGAAATCCCAGCAGTTGGTCCAATGATCCACCTGTGATCCACCCCGGCACTGGCCTTCCCACCCATGGTCAATTCCGCATCATTCCAGCGCATCTCGTAGATGCCGCTGCCAGCAGCTTTCAGGATTGCATCCTGCGCCACGAAAGGCCACGGGGCGAACCTTGTGGGGACCCCACCTGGCTATCTGCATACGGTACAATACATAGAAACACATACGCACACATGTACACACACATATATAGTTAATATATATATATATATACATAGATGCTTGCAGATATCGTATATCATTTATAGGTATCCCATTGCACATGTAGGTATGTAGGTATGCATGCATGCATGTCTATGTATGTCTATGTATGTCTATGTATGTCTATGTATGTCTATGTATGTCTATGTAATTATGTCCATGTTTGTCTATGAAAACATGTATGCAGGTATACATGTATCCATGTGGCTTTGTATGTATATAGGTAAATAATTGCAAATAGGTAGGTAGGTGGGTGGGTGGGTAGATATGTGGAGGATCTTATCTGAGGAACTGGAAAAACGATTGCCATATTATACCCCATGCGAGCGCATGCAAGAGAGTACCCACATGTAGTCAAACATGGCAAAAGAACATGCCTCGTTTACAGATATAGACTTCAAAACCATAATTTTCCATTGCCACGTTTGACCACTGGAGTGGACTTCAAAATGGTACTTTTTTTGAGCTGCAAAACTGATCCAAAATGGGAATGCACCAAACAATCGGAGAGAAAAAAACCCTACAAGGAAATCAAATTGGGGGCACCACCCCATAGCATTCCAGGTAGATTATGATAATTCACGAACCTGAACCTTGCGGCGATATTATTAGGATAATCCCCCTTATATATATATTTATAAACATATATAAACCATTATAAACCATCATTCCATGGCTTCGGTCGCAGCGCCATGGTCGTGACCTGCCTCAATCTGTGACGTCCATGTTGTCAGGGCATCGTCTTTCTCCGCCACCTTTCCAACCTGGGGACCGATCGTACATGGATTTGCCCCTGAGATAAAATCCACACAGCAAAATGCAGCAGACAGATCATCCTAGAGAAATATCATGAAATATCTGAAGCACCCCCCCACTTACTTCGATATCCCAGATGTTCGCATTGCAACCCTCCATTTTTGTGGATTTCCCAGCCTTTTTTGTTGCGGCTGATCTTTCAAGACTTGGAATTCCCATTCCACCGACCTGCAGCATCTTCCTCACCAAAGTTTTCAACATCTCGCCGTCCTGAAGCAGCTCACCAAAGGTAATGATTCCCCAGAGTTAGCTAAGTTGGTGTAAAACTCCTCTCACCAGGCTTTATGGTGATGATATTCTGCGATTATAACCAAATAGGTGGGATTATAAACAACTGTTATCGTGGCATCGCGGTTTAGGAGAAACCAAGTAGCAAGTTCTGGGTTTTTGTAACTGGCCCCCCCAAAAAAGGCCCTTGAATACTTCAACAAACAACTAGTGACTATGACAAAGTAATGCTGCAACCTAACCCTGTGTATATGTGATATGTATGTGATATGTACATGTGTGAAAAGCTCATGTTTTTCGCTGGTGAAACCCCTGGTGAGTTGAAGCTGTCATGACGCCTCCCGAGCGGTTGGCAGATTGCTGACACCCAGGATGAGGGTCTGCACCAAGGCAGGCATTGAGGCCTGAGAAGTCGATAGCTGACCAGACGATGAGAAGGTTCAAAAGCTACCTGAACCGAAAAAAAAGAAGAAGAATAGAATCGGAAGAAATGGACAGAAATGGCAAGAAGCAAAGATGGAGGAGGATCCTGGTGATGATAGTAACAAGATATGCTTCCAAAGGGTTTAGCCATTCCACTTCCAGGTTTGCTTCGGCTATCTTAGCGTGCTTTAAGAGATAACACTCCCACTAAAAATACTAAAAAACACGAATGGAAGTGCGAAGGCAACAAGCTAACTACCGCTGTACACTGTACAGGCTACAGTTTTGCGGATCATTCCAAGATATGTGTCGTTGTCGGGCATTTCAAATGCTACATACAAAAAACAGTCATCATCGCATCCGTTGGGGCCATCTACCATGCTGTATACCCAGGGGCATGGCAAAAACCAAGGCACAAACATGTCCTCAGAAAAATGCAGGGCAGCAGTCAACATGTTCTTCACAAAGTCGCTGCTGTGTGTCTTGGGAGGGCTATCGAATACCTGAGGCCGTTGAGCCCTGGGCCGACCCTGGGCCCTGGGATGGTCTACTGTGGTGCCATGGCTCGCCTGGAGAAGGAAACCCACATATATCTTCCCTCCGGCAAACCTGGCAATTCTGCAGCGTCCCACATTTATATGAGGTGTTTCACGTGTTTCCCTTTGAGATAAAGAATTGATTGGTCAGTTTGATGAGAATGAATTTTCCGTAATCACAGAGACATATATTTCTGTAGATCAACTTGTCCATCTTTTCCCCAAGTCACTACCCTCTGGTAATTTAACATAGCTATGGAAAATCACAATTTTTAATGGGAAAACTCACTAAATGGCCATTTTCAATAGCTATGTTAGTTTACCAGAGGGTAAGAATGTCACCCTCCGAATCTCCGAATCTTTGACTACGACTACGAGGTCCTCAGCTCAGATGCTCCACACTGCTCCAGGCCCTGCATGATACGTCCAGCATAGGCCGCTTCCAAGCGTGGCGCACGGCACTTGCCACGGACAAAGGGGGCAAGGCTGCCTGGGACCGGCACTTCAGTGGCTAAACATGGGGAACTCACAGAATTTTCTAGATATCCCATTAAGGTCAAACTTTTACCCGATAATTGGATTGGATCCACATGTACGGATCCATCTTAAAATTTTGATATATATTTAAAATGGAGTTAGGTAGAGTGTGGTGTCGGATCTTCCTCCATATGCAAAGGGAGTTAAATTCCGATTGAGAAGGTGTAGGATATTATCCGTGAGGATGAGGTTAATTTTGTTGCGATGAAGAGTATGAGGAAGTGGACCAGAATTTCAGGAGGAAACACAACACCACAAAAAGAAAGGTCGAGTCGAAAGTGAGAAAAAACATGCACCGCCCAGAGGACAAGCCTAATCTTAGATTACTTGCGTACCCTCTGGTGAACTAACATAGCAATGGAAAATCACCATTTTTAATGGGAAAATCCACTATAAATGGCCATTTTCAATTGCTATGTTAGTTCACCAGAGGGTATTTGTTGCTGGTTCGTACACGCCCCCAGAAAAAGAACGCAAAGGACTCAAGTTGTGCAAAACTACCTGCTCGGCCCCATCCATTGGCAAATCGCCGTCAAGCGACTTTCCAAGCTGGGGTTGAACTTAGACCACGCGCTGCCTGCAGGAAATGCCAAGCGAATGCTCATGGTTTCATACCGGGAAAAACATATCTTGGTAGTGTGAAAACGTGTAAGAAGATAGATGTACGATGCAGGATGGTGTAGGATTGGGATCTTCCCAGCAAAGCAATCAGGAATTCCGTTCGGTGTAAGCATACTATCTGGAAATCAGGTATGGCAGTGGCACATCCCGATCCTCAATCATACAAGAATCTACGGACGGGATGGGGAGGAAGAGCCTATTTTTTGTTGCCACCTGTGGCCATAGCCAATCCCCAAATAAACAAGTTAACAGGTCAACGACCTCAAATGGGCATCCCAAAGTTCCCAGGTTTAGCTGCAGCTTTGGGGCTATTCCAGTTCCTGCTATGGCCCATAAAAATTAACCCAAACAGACCTGCATCTCTGCAGCCCGATCCTCACCTTCGTTTGGCTTCGGGATCCTTTCCAGCCTGTCTCCTCAGGCAAGGTCGTTCGGATCGATCTTGAAATGTGTATGTTGGTTCAAATCCTTTGCCTATGCCCGAACTTCTCGCATGAAACTGTAGAAAAAAATATTCGACCACTTCGTTGGTTTCTGTTGACTTCCGGCTAGACATGGATAAGTTCAAGCGGGAATATGAATGAATATGATAGGTCTTATCAGCCCATCTTCTTTGCCCCTGAATTCCTGTAAACCCAAGACTCGGTGACTGCAGACGTCAATCAGCTTGCTGCGAGCTCCTGGGGAAGCTGGAGGCGGGAAACCAAGCATTTCGAGCATCTTGAGGTGACACTTGATGCCCATCCATGCATGGATATATGATGATATATGTATATATGCATATATCATGATAATGGATCAAAATGTATATAGATTCACTTTACCACTGTACATCACTTTACATCACTTTGCATCACTTTGCATCACTTTGCATCACCTTCATCACTTTACATCACTTTACATCACTTTACATCACTTTACATCACTTTACATCACTTTACATCTCTCTCTCTCTCTCTCTCTAATTAGTCAGGTTTTAGATCAGGTGACACTTGATTCACTTGATAGTCTACAAGAAACCTACTGAATGTTCAACTACAGCAAACGCCAGTGTTGATGGTTTCCTCAACATGGTAACTCTGGTTGATTTGCCAAGGAAAACCATCCAGATCCATTGCTGGCTTGTCGTTTGGAAGGGTTGAAGCTCCGTTGCTGGAACCGCCGACCCAGAGAATTTGCGTTGTACTATAACAACCGCAGCGCAGGTCCTTCCATATCATGCCAATATGGTCCAATATGCATGTATTTTACCTATGCATGACGATATATATATATAGAGAGAGAGTTATATATATATATATAATTATATAAATATATGTATAAACATATGTATGTATATAATTATATATAATTATATATGTATAATTACTTATACATATATATATATATATTGGTGGTAAAAAAAAATAGCAAATGTATATGTGTCAAATTGCATTAATGGCAAGTCCGGATTAATAAACCTCCCCCCCAGAAGGTATAGGTCCTAGCGAGAAGGTTCTGCCAAGGCTTTTGCCCTAAATAATCGACCTCCTAAGTTGAAGTTATAAGAGATCAACTTCCACTTGATATCAATCTACTTTCAATGGATTTTCCTTTCAAAGCAAAAAGAAATCTAAAGGTGCCAAGGGGGTTGATTAATTAGGGGAAACCCTGCCCAATTTTTTTGGGGGACTGGAAGCTTCTCACAGTGATGGTTTTTAAACGGATTTATTAACCAAATACAATGTGTTTTAAAGAAATGCCAAGAATTGGTTTGAACCAAGATTGCAAGACTGAGCCTGTGATTGCAACGTCACAAGTCTGTGACTGCAAAGTCAAAAGTCTGTGACTGCAAAGTCACAAAAAGGCTGGTGCCAATGCAACAAATAAATTACTCAACTCGTATGATTGTAGTTTGTGTTGAACCAACAGCACCTTATGGAGGAATCTCGGTCAAAGGCTCATTAGAGTCAAAGCTATGTGTGAGACTTGAAAGGAGTGGTGTTCAAAGCATGTGACTAAAATCATATCGGGGTACACCTGCCGGTATATTAATCGGGGGGACCAACCCATTTTAGTATTGCCCAAACCTTTTTCCTGCCTGGGGGTTGATTAATCCCTAGTGGTTTTAATCATCCTAACTGGACATTATAATCATTATACTATAATTATATATATATACATCTGTACACATATCTCTATGATTCTCTATGATTATCAAACGTTATAAAGGTAAACATAGGTGCCATCTCCGGCCAAGCTTCGCTCATCCGAACAGAGCTGCAGGACTGTGTCCAGGTCCGGGGGACACCGTCCTGGATGCGTCCGGTACAGGATGGGGGAAAAACCGTTGGGAAACTGTTGGGAAATCATGGGAAATCATGGGGAAATCATGGGGAAATACCAAGGGTGTAGCCAGTACATAGCAAGTTTGCACAGCGCGAGATTTCATTAAAAAAAACCGCCGGGATGTAAACTGAAAGCTCTCCAAGCGCAAGCAAATAGCCACATGGCTAGTGGATGCTAGTGATATGTTCAACGTTGCAGACAAAAGTGTCCCTTTGGTAGCGAGATGATTTGTATATGTAAGTGTGCAATATGAAAACACCTATATAATAGCCTGTATATTAATAGATACACCACGTATGCTTATGAATAACTGTTGTCATCCACCAAGGCGTACCATGTTCTATCAGTTTATCACACAGTGAAACCGCCATGCTTCGAGCAATTGCATCAACGATCTTCTGTTGCAAGATGATACCGAGACTCTTCACCTGCGGGGCAATGCAATTCATACAACAGTTGTTTTCATGGTCTCTTCATGTTCTTTTTTTAACGCTAAATTGTTTGATGTGTGCCGACAATCAGCGCTTGATTGGGATGGTGAATCCCCCCTCAGAAAACATCTCGAAACAAGTCATTGGTAATTGCACGATTGCTTTTAAAACCAAAAAAATCGATTGCCAGAAAACTTCAAAAGTAAGGACTGTCTCGACCCGATCTACTTGTGGCTAACCGTTGGTATCCATTGATTGCTAAAGCTGCTAAATGTTGTGTTAAGATGTGTTAACATATATCAACATCCACTCACCATCAACATGCAATTTACCATTTAAAAACCTATCGTTCACCATCTCACCAGCTTCACCAGTGGCACGGGATGGGCCCTCATCATATCGCCACACCTTCTGGTTGCTGCATGCATTGGTTTCCTTCAGCATGTCGATGAGATGTTTGCTGTCCAAATCCTTTCTGGGGTCCTCCGGCAGCATGCGTAGGTTTCCCTTGTACTGCTACAGCTGGAAACATGTGGAAAGCACAAGTCCGGATAATGTATGATAGGTTTTGAATTTTGTTTGAACATTTGTGAAAACTCCATATTTGTTGATCATTGCAAACAAAAACATTTAATTTTAATCACACTCATATATATATATAGATAGATTATTCAAAACGGTCACCACTGCAACAAACATAACCTGTTGATTGTTTAATGTATGATTCCAAAACATTCCAAAGCTGATCAAAGGCAGTCGATTTTGATTCTTTGCCCGACACTTCAAAACGGCAGGGTTTGGCCTCCTTTTGCCAAGTTCAGGTTTTGCCATCCATGGCCAAAAACATGCCCAAAAATATGCATACCCCCCCAACTCCCCGAAATCAACAGTACGACCCTGAAAATACAGTAACGAAACTTAAGTGGAAATTAACCTTCCAACCCCGTAATCACCCTAGTCATGGCGGGGTCTATATATGATAATTGGAAGGAAAGTATGGACTGTATCTGGCCTACCATCAGCCATGCCTGCTTCAGATGCGTTTCCAGTTCTTCAAGCGTCTCGAAATCCTCCGCATTCACCATGGCGGTCACCAAAATGACGAGGTCCTGGCGGAGGTCGAGGTACCGACATGGCGGAATGTTGGGCTCTGAAAGCAACCATTTGATGGTGACAATCCAGTGGGCCAACCAGCAAAAATGAAAAGGTAAATAGGAAAATGGTGATGAAACCAACCATGTGAGGATGAGGAAAAGGCGGGGGGTTCCTTCATAGGCTTATGTATCTCTCTTGTCAAAGGCTTTCTGGATTTTTTTGGGCCACTAGATTTCCCAATGGATTCCCACAGAATGCTAGGAAAACACCCATGAAATCCCACTCAAGCTCCTCAAGAATCCTACTGGATTCCCAAGGAAAACAAATGAAAACCCGGCAGGAGCAATCAGTCATGGAGATTCAACGGGATTTAAAAAACATCGTTCGCATGGGTAAAACAGAAGCGATAACCAAAACGAATGGGGAGTGAACAGCTCCAATGTTTCAGGAAAAATGGAGATGTATGTAATGGGGATGAAATTCTGATATCACCATGAGAAAGGGAATATAAAAAGGATATGTTTTATAGAATGAAACATATGGAGTAATATGGAACATAATGGGAATAACAAAGATAAGAGGTAATCGGATATACATTGGGGTACACAAGGGCTATAACCAACAAATATGAGATGGGTTTGTCTCGACACGGGGGTTGCCCCAAAAAATCATCACTTCCCCTCATGGACTTTCAGCGCCGCCAAACCCGTGTTGAGCCTCGCCATGCAAGCCCTTGACCTCATATGGCAATTTCAGTCCGGAACGTGATACTAAAATCGTGGGATGGAATGGATTTCCAGATTTTGAGACACCTAAGAGTATGGCTGCTGGGGGCAGCATCAAGAAGCCGCCATCCAAGGTTTTGTGGAGGGTGCCATCCAGCATATTGCATATTGGCAATGATTTGACCATGCCTTACGATTCACCGCTACCAAGAAAGGCCCATCAAGACAACAAAAAGGGATGTGTTTTTTCCCACGCCGGTTCTAGAGTTGTTTTGCAAATTGACCAAGGCAGACATACCAAACCCGGCCTCTTTTTGGTTCAGATTCTTTTTGAACCACTTGCTGCTGTTCAGCAATTTCAGAAACCTCAAGGGCCATTGTGTGGTCAAATGTCGGGAGATGTAGTGAACATAAGCAGTGGCTATGTTGCAGACACTATGCAAACACTTTACATTACACATCGGAATGTATAAAAGCAAACGTCGCTGGAACAAACTTAGGGACATAGAGTCAAATTTGAAATTTTCCAAGGAACAACAAAAATCCAAATGATTACTTGGATGTGCATCTCGGTGAATGGGTAAAACCAAAATAACATAACCCAATGATACTGGGATATACCCCAGTTCTGAATATATATATATATATGCATAGGCTATTAATTATATAATCGCTTACAGTTTGCAATGCTTAGAAGAAGCACCATGAAACACCCCAAAATATGTCGGATGAATATCCTGGGACTTGCCACGAGCATCCACGAGCAAATGGCAGCAGTAAACACGATGAGGGGGCACCTGTTTAAAAAGTAAGTTCAAACATGTTCAAACCATATTTCATGGAGATACCATGTTGACATCTCATGTCAATCGAGTGGGGGGCCTTCACAATTCATACTGCCAATCCCCAATTTGCTTTTGGCCATCGCAATCTCCTGTAGTGATGCTACACCAGGGAACCAGGTGTAGCAAAAACAAACAGGATTTGCCTCCGGTACCCTCTGGTAGTCTAAGCTGGCCATGAACATTTCATGACATTTGATGACATCCCGCAACCCCACCACTTACGAGGATTCTAACAAGTCCTTGCCCTTGTCAAAAAATGTTTATTCTCCGCTGGCCACTCCCTATCAGCCAGTCATCCTGTCATCCTGGGCCCACAGACTCGCCAAACACCAACAGTTCTTTGTGTCCGCAAATGTCTATACTTTTCTATACATATTGGGACGTGTCTATACACATGTCTGGATGCTTGTGTATGTATGTACGTTGCGTATCTATGCCTGCACGTATCTATCTACCTATCCATTACTTTCCATCTAAAGATGTGCCAGGTAGTGCCAGGCACGCGCCGGGGCGGAAGTTTCGAAAATAGGACATGGCTATAGGAATTGTTTATAGTTTATAGGAAGTCTTGGTGGGTTGGAAAGAAGTGAGCTGAAATGAAATGAAGTGAATAATACGAAAGGACATGAAATGAATCGACATGAAACAAAATAAAATGAAACAAAATAAAATGACATGAACGAAATGAAAAGAAATAAGAATGAAAATGAACATGAAATGAAATGACATGAAATGAAATGACATGAAATGAAATGAAAAGAAGTGAAATGAATCAAGGAATGAATGAATGAATGAATGAATAAATGAATGAATGAATGAATGAATGAATGAACGACATGAATGAATGAACGACATGAATGAATGAACGACATGAATGAATGAACGAAATGAATGAATGAACGACATGAATGAATGAATGAATGAATGAATGAGTGAATGAATAAATTAATGAATGAATGAATGAATGAGTGAATGAATAAATTAATGAATGAATGAATGAATGAGTGAATGAATAAATTAATGAATGAATGAATGAATGAATGAAAGAATGAAAGAAAGAAAGAATGAAAGAATGAAAGAATGACAGATTGAATGAATGAATGAATGAATGAACGAATGAATGAATGAACGAACGAATGAATGAATGAACGAACGAATGTATGCTGACAGCTGGTGATTGAATGATTCTCAAGGATTGCATAGTTCTTCATTTTGTTCCTTTTTGCAGCCTCTGCGGGCGTGTGGACATGCATCTCAATGATTTTTGCACATAGGCATTTTTTGACACGGGTGCATCGGCTTGTAGGGCTTTCGTTGTTGTTTCTTCTCGTAGCAAAACTCAAAAGGACAATATGGTTGGACAAAATTCTGTAATTAATGTCCATCATCTTCTCTGGTGTTGCGTTGTTTTGTCGGATTTGGGCTCCGTTCCAGTATAGCACACGGATGGCATCGTACTTAGGCTGTGGGCGAAGACGTTACCACCGTGAACGTCGGGGTCATCCCCTGCTGAATGAATGACTGACTGAATGAAAGAAGGAACGAATGAATGAATGGAATGAATGGCTGCTTGAATAAATGAATGAATGAACGAATGAATAAAAAATGTATTCAGCCTCTTCGGGCGCTCACAAAGGGAGTGAAACCAAAACATGACATGTCTCTGCCACAGTGGCTGCCATTCGCAGTGCGCAGATGCGGATGTTCAGCAGGGCAGTGGTAGTGGCACGCAGCTAGCAGAAAATCTTTTGCAGAGGATGTTCCGTGGTTTCTGAAGACTACATCGCCATCAGCAAGATGAGATAAATGAAAAGAAATGGACAGAAACGGAACGCAATGGAATGTATGAATGGGATGAAAGCACGAAAGAATGAATGTTGGAATGAGTGAGTGAATCAATGAATGAATCGATGAAAGAATGAAGGACAGAACGAATCAATGAATGATAGGCTTCGAAGCATATATAGCTATATAATCATTTCAAAATTCATATATTATTTATTTATTTGTTGATTTATTTGCAGCCTCTTCGGGCGCATGGAAGATGCAATTGCAATTGTCCATTCTCCGGTGTTGCGTTGTCTTCTTGGGAAGCAATGAGAGCAGCAATGACTGACTGACTGACTGACTGACTGACTGACTGACTGACTGAACGAACGAAATGAATGAATTGAATTGAATGAATTGAATGAATTGAATGAATTGAATGAATTGAATGAATTGAATGAATTGAATGAATTGAATGAATTGAATGAATTGAATGAATTGAATGAATGAATGGAATGAATGGAATGAATGGAATGAATGGAATGAATGGAATGAATGGAATGAATGG
>Ga0126342_10012722_pt1 | contig 14972 bp, 12 predicted proteins | sample Cyp1metagenome_FD_92528 | JGI IMG/M metagenome (GOLD analysis project Ga0126342, IMG submission 92528) | Coral microbial communities from Lord Howe Island, Old Settlement Bay, Australia - Cyphastrea 1 metagenome | ecosystem: Host-associated > Invertebrates > Cnidaria > Coral ...
CCGTAGAGGGTAGGAAACGCGTATGTGTTTAAAATGTGTTTCTTTGTGTTTCCTGGAAAAGTGCCGCTTACATTTCTTTGTCGCGCCCTTGGCCCTAATTAAAGCTGGAGAGTATTTTCGAATCTTCAAAAAGACCGCTGAAAAGAAATTCATTGAATTTGCTTGCATGAAAAACATGCACATACCGGCATGGACCTCCGGTGAAAGCGGCACGGTTATGTTCTTGCCTTGAAAACGTTGCATTTGGCGGCCAAAAACGCAAGAGAATCCTGGAACAAACAAAGAAACTGCAGAAACCAAATCATTCTATAAAAAATCATGGAATATCAAAAAAAAACAAAAAAAAAACATCCTAAAAAGTTATCGAAATTATAACTTAAGTTATGAATCGTATAACATAAGTTAACATAACTTCAACTTAACTTCCGTAACTCAAATTATAAGTAACATAACTTCATGTTAACTTGGGGGCATCACAATGTAAGCAAATCCAAGGCACAGATGTTCTTTTACTACTGGTTTGATTCAAAGAAGGGCTGTATGCATGGAACAACCACAGTGGATGCAGATATTTTTAGAAACTATTAGTAAATGTGACCGACCCAAACCAATGCTTCCCGCTTTGGGTTTTTATTGGAATAATTAATGTCGTTTGTCACTGCTGTGCGCGTGTTGGTGGAAGATTCGCCTGAATCTGGACCCTTCGAGGTTGCCCAGTGCTTGGAGGCTGTGCTGCTGCAATATGACAACAAGGTGATGCTCAACCGCCGTCTTGCTGCTGCAGTGGCACAGGCAGTGACAATGGGTATGGTTCACCGCGGCACTGCTGGGCTGGCAATGGAGGGTCTCGGGCACAAGGGCGTGAAACGCATTCAGGTCGAGTGCGTTCGCACTGTTGAGCACTTTCGCAAGATTGCCATCAAGAAGGAGCACTTGAAGGATGATGATGACCTGGCGGTCCTTGCAAAGGATGTCCTGCCGCTGGGGGAAAGCGGCGTTGATCGCAAGAACATCAGCAAGGCCATCGAGTTGGCCATGCTACTCGGGGAGGGAACTTCAGTCTTGCAGTCAAAGCAGCTGACCGTCATATTTTCAAAACATTATTGGGTGGTATCCGCACGTTTTTGTAAATGTCCTATGTTGAATGGAAACCAATCGGAATTTCCTGTCGGACACCACACCAAAATCCCAATGCATGGGGTCAACGGTCCACATGGTCAAACCTGCAGGATCCTGTTTCGTACGTGAAAATGGTGAGTTTTGACCTTGAACTTATTTCCTAGGTCCTTGGGGGCATGCTTTATTTTCAGACAATTTCATATAATTTGGCACGGTAGACCCAATATTTTTACCCCCCCCCAATATTCCCATAGATGGATTGTCAAGATAGTCCCCAAATGGTAGGTTATATATTGGGTTTACAACACATACAAAATGTTTGAATATAATTTCTGCTGGACTAACATTTGCATGTTGTAGTCCTGGCTCAGCAGCCACTTCCAAGGCCAAGCCATGTAAAGAATCAGTGATGAAGCGATAGATGGAAGGGATATCTAGTCACAACCATTGAAGATGATGAGTTGAGATGTTTTTTTCACCATCAAATATGTCGGGTTTAAACGTCCAATGAATAAAGATGTGACATCTTACCTATGAAACCTGTATGTTAGGGTGTTTTCTAGCGAGAAAATCATCTACATGAACCAGTATTTCAAGTCCCTTTTGGGGCACAAAGATGTGTTGGTGATTCTTGCGATCAGCCGCTGCCACCAATAGCCATGGCAGAGAGCAAAGTGATGACCTCAGGATGAAATCACTGACAAGTAGCATTTATAAGGCGATTTAACCGCCGAATATGGGTTTGATACTACTTCAGGAATCAACATGCGCGGACAAAACAGTTGGTCAATATGATGGTTGATTGGTTTTGAATTAGTTGGGTTTTGTTGGATTATAGAAATTTCACCACCAAATTTGGGTTTTATTGTTAGTTACTTTGGCTCGACATGTGGGGCAACATCATACATGAGAGTTGATTGATTGCCGCAGGGGGGGGTTACCACCTAGTTTATTGGGAATGATGACACTCTTGCAACCACTAGTACTTTATGGGATAGAGGTAGTTTGCATGGCTCAATTTAACCAAAGGAAGAGGGGTCTTAAAACAAGGTGGACAGCGTCTAAAACTCTCGCCAGATAAACTACCCCAAATAAGCATGTTTTTGTTTTGGTGGGTCAATTTGGAAATTTTACGGGTATGGTGCAGAAGAGAGATTGATTATTTGTTGTTCAGAGTTTCACGTTCTTCGGTGCCATAGTGCCATAGTGGACAATTAGATAGCAAAAAACATGTGGCTCACCCATGAGCAAACATTTTCACTACATGCCCTTTTGAGTGTTTGTTGCGTGTGGGTACATTTGGCTACGCATGGCTTTACCAATATGACACTTGTGTAAATAATTTACATATACTTTGGAAGGTGACGCATCAAGAAAATTGTTCAGCATGCGGTGTTCCAGTGGCAAACTTACCACATGTCATGAAAAAAAATCGATGACGATTGGGGGTTCCACCACCAGATTGTCATAACCCATTAGTCAGCCATGATTTTCCAACCAGTACCAGATTAATCCATGATGTGGGTGCCTTCCAATAGGTTTCAGTGAAATCACCATTTTTTGGAGCTTAAGTTCTCAGTTCTTGTTGCTTAAATGGCGGTTACATCACAATGATGGTTATTTCATAGTAGGTGGTTAAATCAGCATTTTTTAGATAGTTATAGTTAAATCACGGCGTTGTGATTGTGAATTTACCATTTGTCATTGCAAAACCACAATGTTTCATGGTTTCAACCAACGTTTTTGATGCTTTAAACCATCGTTTTCCATGGCAAAACCTCTGATTTTCCGGGCGCAAAGCCTATGGCAGGCACTCTTTGCATCCCGTCGCAAAGCCTATGAGGCCCCGGGGATGAAGCATCGCATTGGCTGTGATTTAAAATGAAGAATCCCACACTGTTGACCCTGGTTGCAAATGGTTTCTAAGCCCCATGAAAATTCTAGCAAAAAAGTATCATAAATTATCATTAAACCATAGCTTTTGGATGTATGTGCACCAACTTAGCTATCTAGGGAGCCACATTGCATGATTTTGTGGGATTTCATGGGTATCGGAGTTAATGGGATTTCATGGTGATATATGGTGATTTAATATGATTTATCTCTGGATTTTGTGGGATTTACCGGGGTTTGATGGAGACCTGGATATTCCTTGGAAATCCACCAGAAATGGTGAGTCTATAGGTACTCTTAGCAGTGGACAAGTCTGGGCAAGTAGGATTTATCCGACCCAGAGCTGTGAATTAACCATTACAAATTGGGATTTAACCGGCACTTCTGATTTCTCTACATCAACAATGGTGAGTTGACCATCAGCAGAACGGAATTTAGCAAGACATGTTTATTTAATCAACAAGAACTATATCATAGGGATATATGGGGTGCCCCAGTTTGCTAGCTAAGTAGGTAAACACAAGTAGGTTAACGAGCGGGTTTATCTTTAGAAATATCGACTAATTCATAGGGTTAATAAAACCAGCAGATATCAGTTTGGGGGCACCACCTTAGAGGTGGAGAAAACCATCAACAATTATTATGGTTTTCATAATTTACACAATGGTGGTTGGCCCCCTAGATACGAAATCGCTAAGTCGGTGAACATAATTCCAATTTCACTATGGTTTATTGCACGCAAAGAACTATAGTATTCATGGGGTTTATAAACCAACATTCACATCACGTTTGGGGGGGTTTAATCATTATACTCATGTGATGTTTCCCCCCAGTGAAACCATTACTTCGTGATTTATATCAGTATCCCATGGGGTTCACCATTTTTGGATTGATCCCATGTGATTTAATCATTTACAAAATGGTGGTTTTACAATCACATGGGATCTTTACCATCCAACATCGCGATGTCACAACGGGCCGTGTTTAAATGTGATTTGTTGCTTTTCAAATGGGACATCCGACACATGGGAAATCTACAAGGACTGTTTTTTGAGCTCTTTCAGCAAGTTCTGAGACAGCAATATATAATAATCATATGTATATCAAAAAAATGATACTGTACCCAAAAAATCAGAGTTGGTTTCTTATTGTAAATAATGATTATCTATTTTTCGGAGACCAGGATTGGTTATGTATTGTTGGGGTATACATATCCCAGCATATCCCGAAAAACATTGTCATTATATAGTGTTCATCCCTTCAATACTACATCCCCACCAACCAACAGATATTGTCCCCAATAATCATATTCCCTGAAAATGGAATTCCCTGATTTTTTTGCCCCACTGAAATGAATTCACATATAATGGAAACACTGGGATACCCCATTACATCCTATTATATCCTATTGTATTCGCAATTATGACTCACCCATAGAAAACGTCGCATATTGGTTGAATCTCTATGTGCACGTTAATCACATTCTCTTGTTTGATGCTTAATATCCCAGTGCTGTCCTAATTATGTACCATTACATTCCCAATAAAATAAAAGCACATTGTTTCTGGAGGGTGTAAACCTAGTTAACTATAGATATTTGCATATATTACCAGATATTATCATATATTATCTAAGATTGGTCATACAGTTATGGCCCCTTACCAACTCCAAGTCCACTATAACCAAATTATGCAACAATAGCCTAATTTACAACAATTTAGAACAGATTAATCAACCAATTATAATTTATAACCATTTATCAACCTAACTTTAACTGTATAGCTATGAGAAGTGATGAAATCTGACATCGTGCAGGCCTACTTTGCTGACGGAGGCGCGCGAAACCTGGTGGAGTTGTATCCCAGACGATGCCAAGGTGTTCCATCAAGGGTTCACAGATGAGGAAAGTATGATGGTTGGAAAATGCAAAATGTTGGGACCTTATATATGGTAGGTACCTCCAATTTAGGTTCCTGAAATGGCCATTGCTAATATACAGTTATGGCCATTTATTAGTTATAACTGGTTATTTCTATGGGATAAAAAACATTCTATAAATGGGGTTTTGTTACTGGTTATAACTGGTATTTCTGGCCATAACTGTGGAAAATGCAAACATGTTGGGATGTAACCGATATAACATGGAAATGGATAGGTATATGATGTTTTTTTCTACATGGGATATACTGTGTATATGATATATCCATGAAAATACCGGGATTATAAATGATTGAGATATTGGGATAAAAAGTAAATATGCATGATTATATCCCCATATTTTTAATTTAATGCACTTGAATATATATATATATCCATGATTTTAATGGGGGTATATCCAGGGGATTGATTTGCTGGCAGTCCTTACATTCAGCACACGGCTCCCGGGCTGCACATAGCATCATAGCATCAAGTGGAGCCATTGAGCCATGGCCCCCACTAAGCTGCGATCTCAGGACAATTACCCTGAGGTAAACCTACAAAAAACTATGGAACATCACCATGTTTAATGGGTCAATCAACTACTTAAATGGCAATTTTCAATAGCTATTTTGACATAACCAGAGGGTAATTACTACTCCATGGTTTTGGATCGTGGTTTTGGATCGCCAAAACCTGGTGAAACTGTGGGACCAAAACAAATGCCAGCGTGAGATGCCCGACATCATGCGATGTTCTTGGAAATGCTCCAAGACCAGCGCCTCGAATACGAGAAAGTGCTGTTTGCTTCCAACCCAGACCCATGGTTTCAGAGTGATTTAAGCCACATGGAATCTGGAAACCGTTCTATTTGAGACACCAACCAACATTTTTAGTCCGGGAAAATGTGCATATCCTATACATATATATATATAATTACCCTCGGGTAATGAAGCCCGGTTTGCTGGATGCTTTTTACATTTTGGATAATTTTGGATCATATTCCCAGCTATAAACTTTCAATTTATAGTATACAGTATAGGAATGTCGCATTCCCACAAGGTGAGGCCCTCCAGTTATAAGTTGGTTTATAACCCTATTAACATCTATTAACTATATACTATATATTCCCTTTGAACCCAAAGGTTAACTTACCCTCTGGTAAACATACAAAAAACTTTGGAAAGATCCACCATTTTTAATAGGAAAATCACCTATTTCTATGGCCATTTTCAATAGCAGAGGGTAAATCCATATTGATATCCCACTATTATCCATCACTATCCCACTATTATCCTATTGTTGATCCACTATTGTCCATCATTTTCCCATGATTATACAATATTGTCGCCAAAGATGGCGCTGGAATCAAGTTCTGAGTCAACTTAGGTGTCTAGTAAACTAACATAACTATGGAAAATCACCATTTTTAATGGGAAAACCACCTATAAATGGCCATTTTCAATAGCAAACTGTTAGTCATTCCCAGAGGGTAGGTGTCGGCCTCACCGGCGACACGTTTGACCAGGTCAGCCGGCGGAGGACATCGCGGGTCAGGTGTTTTGGCCGGATCGTGGCGGCGGCTGCACGGAACATGCCCTAGGAATTGGTATGGTTTATAGGGATTTTCTACAGATTAACAGTGATTTATCTGGTTGGTGGTGACTGGAACCATGGAATTTTATGACTTTCCATTCAGTTGGGAATTTCATCATCCCAACTGACGAATTCATTTTTTTCAGAGGGGTGGCTCAACCACCAACCAGTGAACCAATAAAAAAGGACCAACCTTTCTTGGATACTTTTGTAGAACTTCATCTTTTGGTAAAATTAATCTTAACCAAAAACTAGATTTTTGCCAGGTATTTAAGATTCACCATGTAAAAGTACCACTGATGATTGGTTTTTTATCGGGAGTTATACTATTTGGGTTATTTTGGATTGTTATTGCCCATAGCAGGGAAACCCCCTCCTCGATGGGAACAGTTGGGTCCGGCTTGAACACGATGATCCATTATTTGGAAAGTGGCCGCCAAAGAAGCGTTTTGTACATTTTGACTTGGAAATGTGCTTCGCGCCACAACGGTGTGCACTTTTTCAACATCTCAACTGCCGAAAGTGGTCCGAACCTGGTGTGTTTTGTACATTTTGACTTGGGAATGTGCTTCGCGCCACAACGGCATGCAATTTTTAATCTCTCATCTGGCCAGCTGGCTCCGCACCCGCCGCTTTAGCGAGCCTACTTTTCGACCCTCCGGAGCCCCAAATCATTGGAAAAAGATAGTGTTTCGCGACTTTCCTACCTTTTCACGCATCTGCATCTTCTTTCTTCTTACTCTTCTTTCTTCTAATCTTTCCCTTCTCTCTGCCTCTTCCCTGCTCTGCTTCTCATCTGTCCATATTGTCGGAAGTTTGACTTCTAAACTTCCTTCATATATATATATATATTTGTCCTGACTTTGGTTGGTTATATCCCATTACTCACCATAATTACCCGTGAAATCCAATTATAAGTTGTGGTTTTCATGTTAGCTGGCATTTTGACCTGATGTGGACATCACACACCTCTTTGGGATCTTCTACCCATATGTTGTCTTTGCGGCGGAATATCCCTACTGGTGCCAGGTAAATTCCCACTGTTGTTGATTCATTCATACTGAAATCCCGAAGTCTCACTTGCGCAAGGTTTACCTAGAATGAGTGTTTTCCATTAAATTCCCATTACTTTTCTTGTTGTAACACAAAGAGGTTTCCAATTCATGGGGGGTACCTCTAAATATCTCTAAATCAACATTTTTTGCATATATTTTTCATGAAATAATTCATCCAGGTATCAGCTATTGGGGATCACGCATTTATGAACACCAAATCATCATGGAAGTAGGAATTGCCCGTTGGTAAGCCAACATAGCTATTGAAAATTCCCATCTATATATTCATGATTATGATTACCTTTTAAAAATGTTTTTTGTTCCCCATACCTAGCTGCAACATCACTGTTCTTCCAAAGTGCCCGTTAAATACCATTGACTAAGTCAATCTAAGTCATCCATGTATGGTTTATGATCTCCCCACTTTTGAGACCATTTGCAACTTAATCATCCATCACTATGCACCACTATGAAGCACCACTATATTAGGTATTGAGTAATATAATCATCATTAAGACCATCATTAATCACTATGGATTATAAATATGTGTTATGGATTATTTAACACTATCACCAATAACCACTATCAACCACGATTTACCACTTTTAATCACCAATAACCCATTTATGACTGGTTGGTGGTTTCAAACATGATTTTTATTTTCCATTTCATATATGGGATGTCATCCTTCCCATTGACTTTCATATTTTTCAGAGGGGTTCAAGCCACCAACCAGTATATAATAGTTTGTAATAGTGTATTAGTTATCATATATATATACACACACTTACTATCAATAGTATATTGCTTCTGTATAATATATATATATATATATACTTATTGTTATAACCTATTACCCATTTGTAGCCTATTATTTTTCCGTGAAACAACAACTATGCCTCAGAGCTGAAGGCGCCTTCGGTGCCGCGCCGATCAGTGCACCAGGCGCCTTTTTTTTCGTTGCGCCAGAAATAGGAAGGTTATAATTAACGAGAACTATATATAACTGATGATCGATATTGATGATAATTTATACAGAATAAGTTGTAATTCTCTATATTATTATACCTTTTAATACTATAAGTATGAATATAACGATCAATTTATATAGAATATTGATGATAATGATTATTAACAATCGGTCTACTTTTATCTTTAGTGCCATGAACGAACGAACGAAGCGTTTTTTTTGTTGCAGGGTATCTCAGATTGGCCATGATGTGAGCATCGATCAAAGCTCTTGTTGACTAGTTAGGGCCCAGGGAAACATCAGCAAGGGGTGGGTTGACCGCTGACAAAACTTGGGATACAATCCAGAGTGGCTGATGGTTAGCTGATGAATGTCTAGTTGTATCCTGTAACATATGACAATAGGTGCTAAGATATATTATATCAAATTTCCATGGTACTAGTGCATATCACGAAAGGTAGCCTCCTAGCGGGCTACCTTGAGTTTTACTTTGCGAAGCAAAGGGGCGGGCTGGACCCCTTATCCTTGAACGACCAGGAGAAAGGGACCTCCCCCCTCTCCCCCCCATCGAAGGGAACTCTCGCCATATGCCTGGTGAGTCTCTTCACGCAGCAGCCCCTTCGCAGTGTCTCGTCATCATCACCATCATCATCATCATCAACATTATCATCATCATCATCATCCTCCTCATCACCATCATCATTTGACTTGAAATTCGGATTTTTCGACATCCATTTTCCAAGTACCCAACGTTGCGATGAAAGTGACAGGTTCGAGCATCCATAGGTACCGCAAAAAGAGACATTGGAGTTTGTGCTAACACCGATCGTGTTTTTTTCTCCCCCGCACGATGCGTGTGTCTGACAATGTATACCTGCAAATGGCTATTTAAATGGCATCGTGGGGTGCTCTCTTTTCGGATCCAGATATCTCCGCTCTGCTCTGAATGTCCAGTTCCATGCCCCCCCCCAAGTGAACTCCCGTCACATGCCTTGTGCGTCTCTTCACGCAGCAGCCCCTTCGCAGTGTCTCATCTCATCATCATCATCTTCCTCATCATCATCATCAGTCGACTTGCGATTCGGATTTTTCGACATCCATTTTCCAAGTACCCAACGGTGCGATGAAAGTGACAGGTTCGAGCATCCATAGGTACCGCAAAAAAAGACAGACATTGGAGTTTGTGCTAACACCGATCGTGTTTTTTTCTCCCCCGCACGATGCGTGTGTCTGACAATGTATACCTCCAAATGGATATTTAAATGTACTAAGTGATGAGCAACCATGGACATCGTGGGGTGCTCTCTTTTCGGATCCAGATATGTCCGCTCTGCTCTGAATGTCCAGTTCCATGCCCCCCCCAAGTGAACTCTCGTCACATGCCTTGTGCGTCTCTTCACGCAGCAGCCCCTCCGCAGTGTCTCATCATCAGCATCATCGTCATCATCCTCATCATCATCACCATCATCATCATCATCATCAGTCGACTTGCGATTCGGATTTTTCGACATCCATTTGCCACGTCACTTTAACTTTTGCAAGCAAACGGGTGAAGCAAAGGAACGTCGGCGCTTCTCCATGCTTCGGTTGGACAGAATTTTTCCCTTCGTTCTGTCAAAGCGGTGATTTGCTGGCGCACGACGTCCATATTGACAAGCCTAAGGCTTGGTGTCAACAGAAAAGGGCCCGGTCGTCGCACTGAGTGATCCCCCGCGTCCCCTGTGACACAACTACCTTTCGTGTCACCCCTTCTCAAGTATACTCCGGGACAGCAAGATTGATAGCAGATATGAAACTAGCAAATCAAATAGAGATAGTCTTTGAATGTCCAAGCCATGGACCTCTAGTGCCCGCAATTGCCAAATATATTCACACCATTACCGAGCCAATCTTCAAGATCAGCGAGAAAACCATGCGTGTATGTTTTTTTTTTCGAACATTCTACGTGACGAGGCCCCTTCGTCTTCGCCTGCTGTTGGCGGATACTCAGACATGCTGAACGTCATACAGATTGGCGACATGTACATATGGGAAGATGACGGCCTGCAATTTTCCCACTCTCCGCCAGCCCTTCCGTATTTTATCGGAGAGCCGACATGGCAAGAACGGATGGCGGAGGATTTTCAAGAACAAATTTCAAAGATGATGCATGCCAGGCTATGATCCTACCCATCAGCGCCGCCATACCAGGAAACCCTGTAAAACGACAGGGGACTCACTAACTTGATGACGCACTTCCGCTTAACAGTAAATTTTGACTGTGGCTCATATGGAATTTGAAATTAAATTGTACCCTCCAGACAGAAAAACTGTGTAGAAATTGAAAGGTAAGTGTATTCGATCTGTTCTGTGATTATTTGGGTTTGCTTGAAAAAAGGGTTTGTGCTAAAGCCGCTGTGGTGGTTTATCTTCATTTTTCATATGCACTGAAAAAAGGGTTGTTTCGGAGAAGATGATCAGTCTCACATTGGCAGCCTCTGTGTGGCCAAGCTGGTGATATATATATATATATGTATTATATATATATCATATATTCATATATGTAATAATTATAATGTAAATAGGCGTCGTTTGTACGGCACGCTTAGGTGCTGGGTGATGTTATCGCTTTTGGATTGTGATGACCCATCATGAAAAACCCTATAAACCTGCCTAAAACGGATGCATACTTAGCCATGAAAGACCACCAAGTTGCAATGGTATGTATGTTGGTAAACCGTGTATATCCCAATCCATCGCAAGTTGAGTGGTAAACCTCGCGATCAACCTTGGTTAGAGACTTTGGTACCTTAATCTTTTGCTATAAATGGTAAAATGAACACACTCAATGGCCATTTCAGGAACCTAAATTGGAGGTACCTACCATATATAAGGCCTATTTTTCAGGCCTCTGTAAGGGAATATCCCCACAAAATTTGGCCAGAAATATGGTACAGTATTAGCGTACCTCCATTAAATCGGATCCTGTTTTATTCCCATTGACACACCCTGGCAAAAAAAGGACTGGTATCTAAGATTCACCGTGGCCTGAGGGTTGGAACCCATTCAGACAACCCGATTGGGGCTGTGTTTCGTCGGAACATTACAAGGCTCCGGGCCCACGTAAACGAAATCGCTAAGTTGGTGAACATAACTCCAATTTCACTATGGTTTATTGTACGCAAAAAACTATATTATTCATGGTGTTTATAAACCAACAAACATTACTGGGGGGCCCACATTGTAGGGATTTTGTGAACGGCTGACGCAGGCAGTATGATTCATCGGCTATCATCAGCTAATTTCAGTTTTGACATGAAAACACTCTGCAACCCTGAAGTGCTCCATATTACTGGTTGGTGGTTTGGAACATGTTTTCCATATATATTGGGAATAATAATCCCAACTGACTAATATTTTTCACAGGGGTTGAAACCACCAACCAGTACCCTTAGAACCCTCAACAGCAGTCATTATCGTTGCAAGTAGGACACGTTTTGGTTCATCGTGTTTCATCATCAGTGTCGCAGTTGTTTTCCTCATTATGATACTCACCAATCATCCTTTATTGTTGATGGCCAAATCACCATGTTTCATAGTAGAACCCCCATTTGTGATGGTTGAATCGCCATGTTTGATGCTTAAACCAGCATTTATTGATGGTTAAATCAATCCGATCAATCCCCAAAAACCTTAATGGTTAAAGACACCAATTCTTTGAGGCTTAATCCCAATTCCGTAAGATTTTGAACAGTCTGAAGCTTCCTTCACGAGACGACTGCAGCATAGGTCGCGTCCTTTCTTGGAGTTGACGAGGGGGTGGGGATGCTCAGCGCAACGTGTGCAACGTCGCAAGTGGCTTGGGAAACCCTGGTTATTTCCATGGGACAAGTACAATGTGGGTCCCCCCAGTGATGTTTGTTGGTTTATAAACCCCATGAATACCATAGTTATAAGTACAATAAACCATAGTTATTGGAGTTATGTTCACCAACTTTGCTATCTAGGGGGCCCCACATTGTAGGCTTAATTCACCTTTTCTGGGGTGAACTAGGCTACTTGCGATTCCTGGGGTCCACCTACAGTAGAAATGTCCACACAATTCGGCTCGTTTGACTTTGGGGTTTGTTGGTTTGGCCATCTGACTGTACTGCCATAACTGCCACAACTGCCCAGCAACTTATCTATCTTATCTATCTTGGGGGCCCCCGCCTTGTATATGTCCATCTTGTAGGTACATGCTTCGAGTGTATCCTCAGGGATCAGTTGAGTAAAGCATGTATTTTCTTTGTTGGGTTCGCCATATTATATCTGTATCTCCTTGCTCTAGCTGTTCGGCCACAGTCATGGATGGGAAAGGATGTTTTTTTGTTTTAGTCAACATGGTGTGTCCGCCATCTCTATTTTGCCCGGATCTAACTAGTTGCCAAGTCTCTTCCTTTGGGGAAATCAAAACATTGTTTACCCTTGTCCTTTCCTATGCTTGGTGTTGAAATATCAAAATATATCAAACCTGTTCCTCCATCCATTTGTGCGGCAAAAATCATGTCTGGTTAACGAGTGCTCATGATTTTTCATTTGTTTGTTTCCCATTAGCTCTATTTCAGCTGCCTTGCATTTAACTTGCATATTTGATTGTCATCTCATTTTCCTGATTTCTTCTTTCCGATTCCAGCAAAAGAGATGACAATCGCATGTCTTTCTATAGCTAGGTGGCAAAAAGGCCACACCACCAGCGGGAAAAAAGAAAACACGCGAGGACAGAAGCAACGAATTGAAAAAAATCGACGTGCGCGTACGTACATTAATTCAATCCAAACAAAATCTCGGTATTATATGGACCCCATACATATTCCATTATATATATACATATTTATATATATATATTAATTCAAACGAAACCAAGTATTATCAGAAGCAACAAACGTAAGCGTGGTTGTATGGATACGACCGCCAGGTGCATCGTCGGAACCAACTGAGCTCTTTCACCATGTGCCGCTGGGGAAGTCTTGCCGTGCTAGAGTATAGGTTATTGTTCAATACATATTATTTCTTGCTGAAGGAAACTATTGGCTTATATCATTTCATGTTCTAAAGTATTCTGATATGAATGCATGTTCATTTGTCATACCATGTGCTCCAAAAAGAGTTTGTTCAAGGTGGTGCCCCAGTTCGTTAGCTAAGTTGGTGAACATAACTCCAATTTCACTATGGTTTATGGTAGATATATCTATAATTATCTATAGTTAATGGGGTTTAAGAACCAACTTACAACTGGGGGGGCACCACCTTGTTGCTTTAGTCTCAACCCTGATGTGTTTCGTTCGCATTTTCGTGGATCAAGCCATCAGAACTTCATGAGAACTGTCTAAGGATGGCTGCCACGGGCGTGTGTCACGTGAATGTTATGACCATATTTAACACAAGATGGGGCCCCCAGACCCGATAGGTCAGTTGATAACTGGATGAAAACTGGAGTTTATGGTAGTTATAAGTTATAAGTATCTAATTATAGTTAGTTAGGTGTATATACCAACAAACATTTCACTGGGGGAACCCACTACAAGCAGTTATGGTAGTTGTACACCAAGCTTACTATGGAATCGTTGGGCTATTTTTTTGTGTGTCCTTGTCAGGGGCACCAGGCACCATCAACGACCTACACGAAATCAACATGAAATCAGGATGGGTTTAAGGGATTGTTTACAGGAAACCCACATATTTCATGGGAAATTTCTTATGCTTTCCGGTCAAGATTTTACCTTAAACTAGGTCAATCTTGGATGGATACAAACTAATCCTAACTAGTCTTTTGGTATCAATGTGAAGAATTTATATTTTTTTGCAGGGTATCTAAGATTGGCAATGTAAACCAATCCAATAAAACACCAACTGCAATTTGTTAAATTTGCCTCAACTCCAGAGATTTTAGGTTTTTTGTGGATACAGACGTGTCAGGAATCCCATCTATCACCGTGGGATGACGACCCCGACTTTATTATTAAACCACTCAGATTCTTGCTGAACTGGTTAGTAGCCCATACCACATCCCATACTTGTTGATCAACCCTGTGATATCCTCAGTTTTTTACCTCCATAGTTAACAAAGTGCGTCCATAATTCTGCTAAGTAAAGTCCCACATGTTTGTTTTGCAAATCCAACATTTTGTTGGATAACTTCTGGTATTGTTTGTGGTGAGTTCTCCATGGTTGCTGGATAAGCCCCAGCATAATTCTCATCATATAGGTTTATGATGGTTTATGCATAGTATAGGCAAAGCTTCGATTTCCTCATGAAAATTACATACTAGTAATATACAATGTGGGGCCCCCTAGATAGCTAAGTTGGTTTATGACTCCAATAACTATGGTTTATTGTACTTATAACTATGGTTAATGGGGTTTATAAACCAACTTATAACTGGGGGGCCCCACATTGTAG
>Ga0126342_10012723_pt1 | contig 14972 bp, 14 predicted proteins | sample Cyp1metagenome_FD_92528 | JGI IMG/M metagenome (GOLD analysis project Ga0126342, IMG submission 92528) | Coral microbial communities from Lord Howe Island, Old Settlement Bay, Australia - Cyphastrea 1 metagenome | ecosystem: Host-associated > Invertebrates > Cnidaria > Coral ...
GCGTTTCATTTAATTACATGGGATCAGCATACGAGACAATATAGCTTAGGCTGCTACTAAATGGCTTTGAATCAGGATGGATTACGCGCTCCGGAGCGCGTAATTATTACGCGCTCCGGAGCGCGTAATTGACTTCAGTAGTTACATGTGTTGAAAAAAGTGCGTTTCATTTTAATACATGGGATCAGCATACGAGACAATAGCTTAGGCTGGTACTAAATGGCTTTGAACTTTTTTTGAATGGATTACGCGCTCCGGAGCGCGTCATTGTTACGCGCTCCGGAGCGCGTCATTATTACGCGCTCTGGAGCGCGTAATTGACTTCAATATTTAAGTGTGTTGACAAAAGTGCGTTTCATTGGGTCACTATACAAGACAATAGTTTAGGCTGCTACAGAAAAATTGAGCTAAATTCCACCAGGTAAAAGTGATTTTCTGAATGATATCAAATGGAGCTTTTGGACGACCCTGAGATTTGTAGAATCCAGTTGTGAAGTTCAAGAAGCAGTCAGTAGTCCAGAAGAATACACTGACCCAAAAAGACAAGCTTAGAACTACTCCACCTACAGAGTCGAATCCCCCCCTCATGTCCCAAGCTATGGTCACGGGTAGAACGAAGGCATCTAGAAGGATCAGAAAGAGACCGAAAGCATCCCAAGTCAACCTAAAGCGCCCCGCCGGTTGGATCACTGGGAAAAACTTTGCCAGCAGCGTTTTCGGCGCTAGCAGCTGGCTCTGTTGCCGCCTTGAGATCCGTTTGGTCTTCCTGGTGCCGGTCTTCCACACGGAATCTGTCTCCACCTGATTCCAGGTGGCTCACCACTCCGGAACAAATATGGACAGTCAATTGGGATCATTGTCGCATATGGTTAAAAATGGTTCAAATATGTTCAAATGAGAAAAGAAACATGGTGAAAATCGGTGAAAAAAAAAACATTCAAAACATGGTTTTTCAACCACCGGGTCAGCCACCTTGTGGGTGGAGAGTTCCATCCATCTGCCGTGCAAGCGAATATCATTGGATCCTTGCACACCACAAGAAACGACATATCTTTTTTCAAGCCCTGTTTCCTGAGCCTCTCGTAGCTTCACGCCCTGCAAATGCGCCGTCACCGCTGCTGGCTCGCAAGGTGCTGAATCACCGTTGCACTCTGCCTCACGCTTCACGGTGCTATTCAGGGTAGAACGGGTTGAACCTTCCGTCTCAGAACCCATAGCAGCTGAAAGGGACTCGATCCTCTGCTGCATCCTCTGGTAGAAGGATTCCTTAGGTGGAACGGAAAGTTGTCAAAAAGGTCTACGAGTCTACATGTCCAATTCCTATCGTGTTGTCTGTCTTTGGTATGGAAAACGATATTAATCACTATTATAAATATCGGTGTGTGCACCAAGATTAATTATCTCTTGCATGTTCTTGCAAATACGTCCACAGGGTTCAGCAAAGATTCTGAATGCCTGTGCAAGCCTGCGTCTGTGTATGGAATCCTATGCTCACAAATGCATTCAAATGCAACATTTTGGTTCTGGGATGTTCTGGGTCATGGGATTTCGGGCGAAAGGACATGGCTGAGAGCCCATGCTCACCCAGAACACCGTGTCAGAAAGAAGCACTGGTCATCACTGGTCTTTATATTATATATACATTACATTCAAAATATTAAAAGTATCCTGTCTCGATTGCGTCTCGATTGCGTCTCGCCCCGGAAACTGAAAACCTGATGGGACCACCTACACTGCATTCAGTGCATTCCGTGCATTCAGTGCATTCAGAACATCATGTTGTGTCATAGCATGTCATAGTGATCTCATAGCGATCTTTGGAACGAGGCACGAAGTCGGACTTCAAAGCTTTGATTGCTTGCAGCGGATCTCGGTCGAACTTTGCTTCGAACACATTCTCGTGGCTGTCGCCAAAACCCAGTAGGCTTGCCATGGCGGCACCAATGCAGTTTCCTGCGCCACCCGGTGTGCTGCTCTGGCACCTTCCAGCGATTATTATAGGCTATAGTTATGTTATAATTAAACATGTTCACATCATTGTTGACTGGCGGGCTTAAGTTCAAGGTCATGAATCTCTTGTAATTACCTCCTCTAAGCCCTGGGGCCAGAGCCACAACCTATGGTGGAGTGTATCAATTAATGTTTCACTGCTGCTTCAATGCTGTGACCCATCTAGCGAAGCAGGCATGGTGATTGTAGTTTTCAATAGTTTTAATTTGGCTACACCTTGTGACTAGTGGTACCCTGCCGGGCTTGTTGGGATTCATTTCGTTGGTAGATGCTGGCTGACCGGAGCTGTTTGGGCCGGAGAGCCAGAGTTGCTGCGGGACAACCTCTCATGACTTGGGTACTCCCCTCCGGCAATGGAGTCAATTAGAAATTGCTGGAAATTGTAAATTTCAAACTGTGGCCTCAAACAAACACAGGGACTGTAGAGGCTCAAAAGAATCAGCGCTGGGGCAAGAACCATCTCGAGAACAGAATGGCAGCGCTATGGCTCTGCGGATCTCTGCGGCTTTGCAAGTTTTGCTTTGAAAAGAAGAGTCTTGGTGCCGACGACGTGCGATATGCATCCCGTGTCTCGTGTTCACCGCCCCCCCCATACGCGCGATCCTTTTTGTAGTTTGTTTACGTGTCTATGCAATGCTGAGTAGTGTGCATGTCTTTACCTGTAGATCATTCAATTCACTTCACCTACTGCGACGCTCTAGCTTGGTAGCATAGCTCGAGAGAAAAAACGTGTTGCTGCTCTTCGGTAGGGCTCGCAAGTGTTTAGTCTGAGGACTAGTATCCAAGGCCCCTAACACGGGGGATTGCTACTTCACCCCACCACATCCAGGGGGGATAGACTTACATTTTAAAAAAAATATATATACCTTGACCCTCCAACGCCCCTTAATTTTTTGGTGGCATGTTTTTCTGAAAGTATATTTTTTGAAACTAAGTACCGTTTTTTGCATGTTAGTGATGTTCACTCAGGGAGGTACAGCTGAAACTGCGGAAACTGCGGAAATCAAACAAATGTGCCACATTGCCAACTTGCAACTCATTGTTGCGGGTGCACTTTTTATTTTGGCTGATTGAAGGTGCAGGAGCAAAGATTTCCAAAGTATTGGTTCTCGTTTTTGTGTTTGATGCCATGGTTTCGATCTTCCTTGCTTTGATTTTTGGACACGCTTTGCTCTTTCATTATTGCAAGCATGAGGGTAGGTCTTAACACTCAGTTGCGGACATACTGTCCTTGGAAGATTTGCCCACACAATGCAAACATGCAAAGGCCTTTTTTTCTTCAAACGTACCTTTTTCTGCTGAGGGCCGTCTGGGCGGCGTCCAAAAGTACGGAAATATCCGTCCAGTTTGGACCCGCCCGAACCAAAAGGACTTAAAACATCTTAAAACAAAAATCCCCTTTTTTTTCACATCCATCCGTCCATCCGTCAAAACTGTTTCAGCAGCTGGCAACACAAGATCAGGGCGAGTGGATGTGCTCAAACCCCGTGTATATTCCGCATAAGTGTCGCAATGTGCAAATGTTTGACCCCGCAGTTCAGTGTAAAAAGCAGGCAAAGGTTTTTTAATTTCGACACGAATTGCGGATCCAAAGTTGTTCAGCCAAGAAGTTTTAGGTGGGACTGTTGTCACTTTTGTACATTGTCTTTTTCCTTTTTGGGGGGGTGGGGGGGTGTAATAGAGTCCTGTGGTCTGCGTTGTCAATAACGACTCCCTGATACCTTGTAACATCTTCGTCCAGTAACTTGCAAGACGTTCCTGATACGTTGTAACATCTTCGTCCAGTAACTTGCAAGACGTTCCTGATACGTTGTGACACCTTCGTCCAGTAATTTGCAAGACGTTCCTGATACGTTGTAACAACAGCTGCCTTGATGAGACATTGCCTTGGCAATGGTTGCACGAAGTGTTGGCTCCTGGCTACTCCCTATGGGACCAGTTAGGAAAGCTTTGTAAAAAGCACAACAACCGAGTTGGACTATGGTGTCTCGCATGAAGATGGAAAAAGAGTGACGATTGTCCACTTTCAGAAACGCTGAAACCGCCGCACTTCGACAGGCGGCGTAACCAAGTTTTAGTTATGCGCTTGGGTCTGAATGATGTGTGAGGGTGCCTGATCCAAAATCAGGCAGGACAAGCACAAAACGCTCACATGTTTTAGCTTAGTAATGCCTATATAGTCTATGGTGTATATAGCCAGCACCTGCTTGGAAGATAAAAGGCCTTTTTTTCTTGAAACGACCCCAAAAAGTATCAAACGTACCCAAAAAAAAAGGGTAATTAGTGGAGACCCCAGGTATATACACACGTAGATACGCACATGTTATCACATACTTGTGTAATCTTGCAAATATCCATATATACAAATAGGGACCATCACCATCTCGGCGAGGGAGGGGGTGACAATCAGACGCTGGGCCATATATATATATATTATTAGTAGATAAGTATATATTATAATAATAGTAATAGTAAAATAACATATATACAGTGCTGTTATGTGCTGGATATTTGCAACTGATGCCTTCTAGGAATTAAGGTGCGTTCTCTTGTTATTGTTGCTTGCTCAATAATTTGCCAGGGGCTCACAGGCGCAACTGCATGCCAGGGCTAGGCTGCAACTGCCCAGTTTGCTGCTGTTGCAGGCGTCCATCATAAAGAAACCGTTGCTTGCATTCATGCGCGACACATGCGCAGAAGATTGTGAGAGCTGATGGCAGGTGCCTTGCTAGCAAAGCATGAATGCAGCTATATGCTACATTTTAAGTCATGTCAACCGGCTAGACAAATGCTGTTGCCAGCGGTGAAAATTGCTTCCCTTCTGGTTTGGAAGCTCTTGCTGTCCTGCTTTCTTTTCAAGCCCGAGCGCAAAAAATGCAAAAAACGATCTTCGCCACCGGCGCCACAATCGAGGCCAAAATCCAGGCGCCGTTTTTGTGCCACCACTACAAGCGGCCAGCATTTTGAGCCTTCCTAGCGGCTTCGCTTTCGGGACCCTGTTCTAGAGTTTTCACCCTTGGTACGCACAACCTTCCGGCATTGTGCAACCTTTTCAACCGTGCATTTCTGTTTTCGGCAATGCCTCTAGGCCACTGCATGATCTATACCCTTGCGCTTTTGCTCTCGCATGATAGCCTCGTATGCGTGAAATTCTTCTGAAAGGCGCCGTGCCCGGCCGCAATGCCCGCATGCAAGTTTGCAACCGGGACTGTTAATTAAAGGACCTCTGCACCCAAATTACATAAATTACCATGGGAGCCACATGAATGCCTTTTCACTTACTGCGCTTGCCACGAAAAATGGAACTAAGGGTTCACCAAATATTGCGCCTGCCACGAAAAATGGAGCAGTTTGAAGCGCCGCGGATTGACTATGAAACAGCCAATTGCAATGCGTTTTGCGATTTCCAGGGTGAGCTACTTCGGCCAAAATTGAGGTACTCCCCATGCGAAGACGCAAATCACCACGTTGGAATCTAACGTTACGATCCGTTTTTGGCGACAGTAACAAAAAAGTGAAAATCATAACGTTGGAAAGGTGTTTAAAAAGTCTATAGTCTTTATGGTTCTTTTAACGCGTCCAACGTTACGATTTCCACTTTTGTCCCACGCCTGCCACGAAAAACGAGCGTAACGTTGGATTCCAACGTTACGCTTTAAGGCCTTAAGGCTTCGCCACACGTTTGGCCACTTGGCGCTTCAAGTTCCTTGCGCCTGCCACGAAACATGGAAGTATAGGTTCACCAAATACTGCTGACACGAAAGTGGGAACAGGAGGATGACAAAATATTGCACCTGCCACGAAAAAGCCCTTTAGAGGGTTAGAGGGTCACCAAATATTGTGGCAAAGTAGCACACATCATGTTATCTGAACCTTGCACAAGTGGTCAACAAGATACAGTAGCTTCCATGCCCTCACATCGTACAGCATCTTTCTTTCATGCTGCCCCTTTCAGCACCCGTATTCGGAGGCTCGTTTCTGGGCCCTCAAAAATAGAGGTTTTGAGGCTTCAAGGTGGTGGGCCCTCACAGTATGTGATTATCAATAAATACTATACTATACCCACACATACCTACATTACATACACATACATACATACAGTACATATATATATATATACATATATATATACATATATATACATATATATATATACATTGCGTTGCATTGCGTTGCGTTGCGTTGCGTTGCGTTGGATTGCGTTGCGTTGGATTGGATATGATTGGATTGCGTTGCATTGCATTGCATTGCATTGCATTGCATATGTATCTGGCATCATTATGCATTTACTTATTTAATTACCTGGTAAAACCATATAATATCTTTTTTTTGGTCAAACGGTCTTGACATACCTTGACCATTTCTTTTGGTCATTATGGCTTTGATCGTCTGGAGCCACTTGTGTGAGAGTTGCTACGGCTTTTTACGGCCTTTGTTTTGCTACGGGTAGGCTTGTTTGAGAGCTGCTACGGTTTTTTTACGTTTTTTTTCAACAAAATGTTGAACAAATACGGTTTTGCCACGGGGTAGGACTGCAATGTTCTTTTGATTTGACAATTTTTTGGTCATTACTGGTAAAAACAATATTTACCAAAAAATGATCATTACGGCTTTTTCCGATAGTGACCAGAAAATGTTGTGTTTTTGGCTTTCCAGATATTTAATTTATATATATATATAATTGATATATAATATAAATATCTACCTGTGTGCGTGCGCTATAGTTATATATATATATGTATGCATCTATATAATAATACAGTTCTATGCAAGTACGTTAATTATGCATTCACCCAGGGAGCTGCGAGTTGCAAGCATGAGTGTGGATGGTTCTCTTACAACTGCGATTGGCTGCTGCATTCAGGATGTGCTCTTCAGGATCCCGCGCAGTTCTGGATTGTCTGGGATGGATCTGTTCAACTGCTTTGAGCCCGACTTGCAAATGCTTCGGCATCAGCCAGTACAAAATGTACAAAGAGTATAAACATGAAAGGCGGACTTTCGTTCACTGCCACCACAAGCAGACTTCAGCTCGCTTACGCGTGCCTGGTGGGGGGGCAAATGCTGACTTTACCTGTATCAAGCTACATGTTACATATGTGCAAAAGAGGCATCCTTCCACGCCTTCCCGTGACATGCAAGTCTATCCACAACTTCCTCAGTGGGCAGGAAGTACAGTCTCAATCCTTTGACAAGATGACTCTTGGCATCTCTTGGTACTCTGTATCTCCATATTTCTCTCGCAGAATGAGTCCAGGAGCCAGCAATGCAGCACCGCAATGCAGCGAAAACCTCTGCGGATGCTGTCGATTTCTATCGTGCCAGGAATTATCCCATGACTTGCCTCAAATATTCCGATCCCGTCAGGCTAGAGACGGATCGAAGGTCGATGACCTCGACATGTTCGGTGCACTTGGCAGATTCACCGTGTTTCGTTGTTAGTTGTTTATGTTGTTTCATGTCGACGGTGATAGGAAAATGTTGGAAGGGTGAAACTATACAAGTTTGAGCTTGATAGGCACGCGGCCAAGGAGTTTTCATCCCTCTCCTTTGGAAGGATTGACCTTGCAAGCTCTTGCTAGGTGTCGACACTCTGGCAAGTGACCAAGACTGAGATGCTGGCACCAATGGACTCACCTCAACCTTCGTGCTGTGCAAAAAAACTTTGGGTGTGTGATGGTTTGTCATTGTTGGTCCTAAATGTTCAGTCGCAAAGTCTGAGCCAACAACCATGATGTCATCGGGTGGAAGGCTGTCGATGACAAAGTTTTGGGCGACCAAATATGCCAAGGAAGCCCCTAACCTGCCAATCTGATTCTCATGGCGGGACAAAGTGGTACAAACCTATGTGATCCTGATCCTATATGATTTCCATCTAAAAGGCATCAAAAGGCCAACCGCCTCAGCCCATCAGAGTACTCCTCCTCGAACGGAAAACCTAAAGCCGGGGAAGCTAAAAGTACTTGCACAGCAATGGTGTAAAATCAATCTTAAGAGTTTCAAAATATCATCAAGGTGTCAAGGTAAATCAATGTATCCGCCGACCCATGCCGACAGCAGAGGGGGCGCATTAGAGAAGAGATTGCAAGCAGCAAGTGCCGACAAATAGCAGCAAGGGGCCAAAGAGAAGCAAGCATAGAAACAGAAGCAGAAGCAGAAGAAGGCGAAGCAAGCAGGAAACATAGAAACAGAAAACTGGAAGAAGAAAGCAAGACATAAGACCAAGACGCTAGCAAGCAAAAAGCAGAACCAAGGCGCAAGAGAAAGAAACAGAAAAAATAAGAAAGCAAGCTGCAAGAGGACGCAAAAGAAGAAGTTGCATGAACCTACGTCGTATTTTCTTGTCGGTTCAGAAAGCAACGTTAGGCACTCCGGGCCACTGGCCGCAGTCCCGCTCCGTCCTTCAGTAGCACGCTGTTTGGCGTGGCGAAGGAGCCGTTTATGAAGTTTGGGAGCTGCCTCTGAACCTATTTTCTTGTCAGTTTAGAAAGGCACTACGGGCCGTTCTTCAACAAGAAACAGCGTTACAGTTTGAAACTGAACGACAGTGTGCCGAAAGACAGTTGGAGGGAGGAGACGAGAAGATAACACACAAGAAAATATGATGATGAATGCTGCTGGTGAGGAGCTTTTACACAGACGCGTTTACACACAGAAGCTTTTACGCACAGAAGCTTTTATACACACAGGGGGTTTTACACAGGCTTTTACACAGAGAAGTCTTTAATTAAACAGAGGAGCTTTTGCACACAAATGAGTTTACACTTTGCACAGAGAAGTCTTTACACAGAGGAGCTTTTACACGGAGAAGCTTTCAGACACACACACAGTTTTTACACAGAGAAGTCTTTACACAGAAACCTAATGGGATCTAATGGGTATGTAGTAGCTTCCAATGGATTGATGACCATCCCCCAGTGTGGGTATATCATCCTCGGTCATCGTACTTTTGACAGGAAACATGCGGACGAGCCCAATGGCTCATGCGTGGTGGAGACCTGAGTTTCCAACTTCCGAAGATTTTCGTACACCACGGACGCGATTGTGACATGCAAGGATTATCGAATTGGTCACCCCAAATGTCGTCTCTTCATGATTCTTCATGTGTCGCATATAAGATATGATATACAAGCCTCGACCATCGCACCTATCATATCCCCATCAAAATCATTAAAATCTCCGTGATGTCCCATTATCTCCCCCTCCTGTGCTCCCGGCATCGAGGTGGACGACAGCGTCGCATCGCAGCCGGTAGCTGCTGGGTTGCCAAATCCACCTGACGAGGACGGCGTTGAAGCACCGTTGGAGCAACAAACTATGGATAATGATGATGGTGGTGATTTATTAATGTTAATTGATGGTTATCAATGGTTATCAATGGTTATTAATGGCTATTAATAGTTAAAAATTGTTATTAATGGTTATGAAATGGTTATTAATGGGTCTTAATGGTTGTTAATGGAGGATGAGGATGATGATGATGATGATGATGATGATGATGAAGCACTCAACTCCGGAGGTCTGGCCAGGGCAACAACTACCGGAATTATCATTGTGTCATTGAGTTCGAAAGTGCCAAGTTTCAAGTTGAGATGAGGGAGAATAATAATCATGGTCCCGGGACAGCCGGGGTGGTGCTTGGATCTCTTCTGGTCCCACCTGCATACACACACACATGAATGGATCCACGGTGTGCACGTAGTAATATTATACAACGTCATTTCGAAATCGCCCTGCGTTGTCTTTGTTGAATGATTGAAGGCCGTGCAGTACATATAATATTTTTCAAGGAGGCTCCACTGGTTTCCACTGACCATTCAAAGATAATTTTAAAAAAAGCTGCCACTTACTCCATCTCCACCGTTTAGCTCCCATGCTTCATGAGAATCACCCTAACTCAGTAGAGGGAAGGGTCAGCTAGGGGACACCATGATCGCACCACACCAACCACTCCACCACTCTTGCGGCCTGTCCCTGGATAGAATTGCTGAATCCCTGGAAGTCGGGAGGTTTTACCTTGTCAGTACCCGTCAGTACCCATTCAAAAGTTCACACCGGAACCGATTTGGATCGATTTGGCCGCGTTTCGTTTCTTCAGGGTTTGTAGCCTTTCTTTAAACTTCAGCCTTTCCATGTCTGAACTGCCAATGGGGTTTGTCCGAAAAAGGGCACCACACAAAAATCAATGGTTGATCATATACATGTTCCTATAAACATTACCATGCACATCCATGCACCCCATTTTCAAACAAACATGTCGTTTTTTATTGCCATATACCATCGTGCATACCCCGTTCTCTTCGGTGCACAGTTTCCGTCACTGTGAGCGGCACGATCATTGGAACTGGCTGGTGCCTTGCCACAGAGATTAGGGAGGCGAACAAGACCTGTCCGTCCAGGTGATTGGCCGACACGTTACCGCAACGAAACTGCTAACAAGAAAAGTGTTGTCAATACTTTCACTATGTTTCAATAGTAATTATAATATATATATATGCATAATGAGTAATGATATCTGATAATGATAATGATATAATGAGTAAGGATATCTGATAATGATATTTTTTGCATGCTGAATCTAGCGCTAATATACTATAGTAATATATATAATTAGTAATGATAAGAATAGTACAGCAACAGCATCAAAAAAAGACAACTGATAGAATCCACGAACTCGAAAGGTAGACACAAAAACAAGCGCTGAAGGTATGCTGAGAAAAATGAAATACATACTTACTTTGCGCCGAATCTGCACTCTGCATTCTACACTCCACTCCTTACATCAGTACTAGCAAGACTCACACTCTACGATGTAACTATACGTCATACGCAACATGACACGCTCAACACTCTACACACTCCACACTTTCCACTCCACACTCTGCACTCTCCACTTCGATTGAGGGGGGCCTTGAATGTACCGATTCTTTAGATAGAAAACCTCTGGACCAGTCAAAAGCCCAGAAAATGAAACAAACAGGTGAAAATGCATGTTTCTTTTGCCTGGGCTATGCATTTTCTAGAGGAGTTCATGTCTGTTCTGGACATGTTTTTTTTTAATAGACACATGGGAGTACAATTCATCACTTTGGGTCGATTAGAGATCCGCGAGCCGCAACGAGCCGCAAACAAGGCTCCGCCCCCCAGACCTTGAAAACAAGAATCCTTCGCTACGCATTCGGGAAAGAAACATACTTGGATGTACTTGGATGTACTGGGTACGACCTTTATTTGCGCTCCAATGTGCTAAAACAATACGAAATCAGGCCCTCATATGCTCCTGCCGAGCATTTTTTTTTGCCAATTCCATCAGGCCTCACTGATCCATTTGGCGTGGACAAGATTCGCCACCCGCAGATTCACCTGAGCATCGGGGGCCCAAGGGCTCAGCCTGGCAAATAATCTGGATGTCTCAGGATATCTCTGACTCTGTCTGCAGGCAAGTCACTGACACGCACTCACCTTTCCTGGTGCAAGCATGGCAATTACGTTCATGCACAATGCTGAGGCGCAGTGCAATGGTTTGTCTCTGGATTTAGTATGGTTTGAGTCAAGCATCACTGGATGCACAGAATGCCAATGTCCAGGAGGAACATACCTGTACGGCACCGTCATGCCGCTGAAATCTATGGACCTGTCGCAGCCAAATCATTTGAAGCCAGGGGTGCAGGACAGAACCCGGCCGAAGGCTAAAGCAGCGTAGGACGCGATTCAGGGACCGCCCTGACCCTGAACGGCAAGAGGACTGAAGACTGCAGCTGCAAAATCTCCATAGTCAAGTTAGATGGGATGAGTGGGCCATGGTCATCCCACCATCAAATCTGGAATCATGAATCCTCGGGAAACAAACAATGTTTTGACCATGCGCCTGCGCGGCCTGTGTTCGGAATCGAATTTTGCTGCTCAAGGAAGTTCCTGAGTGCACGCAGCGTGGCACCGATTGAAATGCGAAGTGTGGGCAAAATAAACGAGTTGACAATTTGATAACATTTGGGATCTGTGTAGCAGGAAGAAACTGGTACTTTAAGGCAAGGCTCCCAGGCGCGTCAAATATGCCACGCGACCCTCCGAGTGTGTTAGGATTGCCTGGCGCCGTCCGGACTGCCGGCAACATATTTATCAATGTCCATTCCCGACCGTGAGAGCCCAACAAACTTCAACCCAAGCCTGGGGAATAGTGCCAATCCTTCTCACCCACAATCTGGATGGTAACGTTGTGATTCCTTTGTTGTGCTAAATGCTGAGCACTACACATGCCGTGTGGCAACAATCTCACGAAACTCCATCAGCAGAGTTGCTGCAATTGAGAACTCTCATGGTTCTTTAGCCCATCCCCCAAAAAAATGAATAAACATGATCCTTTAGGATTTGCATTTGACACAGGGATGGAAGAGGAATAATACCTGGAGGCATTTGAGACTACCAGCAACCGCCAAGTGACCCATTATAATGCCATGGCGCCTTAGCTCAAAATCTTCGAGCTCCACACTCTCCACACTCTCTATATACACTATCTGCAAAGTCACAACAGTTTGAGCCTAGGCACTGGCTCCACCCCAGGCCGCGAGAAGTACATGCCCACTTCAATGTCGTTACCATACCTTATAAAGGACGGTGTCAAAAGGATCCAAAAGGCAAGGGTTGGCCTATGCAAACCACGGGCGCTTGAAATCCCAACGTGACCCTGTGCCAGAAACAGTGCTTCGCGGGCACGTACTTGCAGCATCTTGCAGCTAGAGAGGGGCACAAGAAAAAACATGCATGCTTGACCATGCTTGTCAAAGTATGTCAAAGTGATACTTGCAAAGGAGCAACCCTGAGCAGTCCCTCACGAAGGCTCGTTTTATATCCAGTGCCCCTGGCCTAAAGCAGTGATGGCCATGGGATGCCATGGGCCATGGGATGTCAACTGATCCAGTTTACTCATTTTTTCCCATTTTACTCATTCAACATCCACGACATCACTCAACTTTACCGACTTTACCCTCAAAGGCCGGGACGTGAAGCAGAAAGGCAAGATGACACTCCTCCGCCAAGGAGTGGAGTTTGGACATTGGACCCTGACGTGCAGTGGCTATCTATGGCTGTCCAAACTTCAATTTCACAGACCTGAATTGTTTGTGTCCTGCGCTGATCCAAGTCAGATTGAAAGGCCTCCAACTCAGACTCCGTAAAACTGGAGTTGTCCTCCTTGCAACAGACCGACTAACCCAATCCCACACTAGCCAATACTAATTGGCATGACTTGGCGAAACACAAGCGCTCTTAGGCACTAGAAGTGAGGAGCCACCTCAATGCAATTTGCTTTTGAAGCAGCCTGCCCGGTCCTTGCGGCAATTTGCCACCTTACATGGGTGTACTGTACCAATTCGGTTTCAAATCCTGCACTCCAGTGGTGCGTACACCCGTGCAGACTGGCCAAACAAAAATATGAAATAACAATAAACAAAATATGAGTTGGAAGGTGAGTCCAATCGCAACAATAATAACAACAACAATAAGAATATAATATGTATGGTCCCGTCCTCCGTCTCTCCCCCCGAGCACATATATATATATATAGTGTATTCATATATTAGTATAATATCTGAGCGGTGATTCTGCGCGTGATGCGTAGGTGTATGTGAGCAAATGAAATTTAGTTGGAAAGCGTCTGGGTTACAAATGTCAATTGGTGGCTTTCTGCTAAGGAATTCAAACACAGAGGCGACATCACTAGTTACTCTAGTTGGGAAGTTAACACTGTCACCGGTGGAAACATTGGATCACAGCAACAATAACATGTCTGCGGGCGAAAGGGTTGAAATACGTGACACACTGGCTCAAGCGGTCGTCAAGGAGGGTGTGTTTCCATGGATGCGGGCCGGTGGGAATACAGCGCACGAGACTGTATAGACTGTAGCTGTAGCAAGAACTTGGGTTGGAAAATGTTGGAAACCGGGGTCGGTTTTTTTGGTGCCCCAGTGCGAGATTGCAACCCGTGTTTGGAAAAGGCATTGGAACTGCTCCGCGACTCCGCCATTGGCGGATTTTCGGCGTGATGCGACCGTGCTAAGTAGCTCCGAGGAGAATTGGCCCAGGGAAAAATTAGGGAGAGAAGTAGCTCAAAGAAGAGCAGCTTCAGGCAAGATTTGGCTAAGATAATCTAAAGAGAATCCGATGGCCCAGGAAAGAAGCTTCCCAGAAGAGAAGGGTCACTTGTTCTGTCCTTGTGCCGTTGATCATTCACTCAGGCATTCTGTCAGTAGCCAATTCAGCCATTCAATCATTGAGGCAGTCCCTTCAGTCATTCTGTCGACTCAGTGCAATCAAAGTTGCGCATTCTGCCATGTTTCCGTCATAGAAACCAACGCTGATTATTGTGAGCATGTCCTGCACATCACTCAGGATCCATCGAAAATGAATCTGCACATGGATTCACTCGCCCTGTCCTCACTCAGAGAAGTGGCAAACGGCTTCCTTGGACGCAAGCTGAATCAATTGAGTCAACTCGGTGATGAGTCATACCTAAATTCAGCCCTGAAAGCCTGCAAACAGCAGCTAAATCTATGTACACTAGTATTATGCTGATTCAAAACCAAGATCATGAACATCCACGATGTTCTACAATATCCAAAGATATATACAATATATTATGTACTATTATATGCATAGATTATGTAATATTATATTATATATATAATATAGATAATATATAATACAAAGAACCAATATATATATATATAATATAATATTCATAATATATATATATATATAATATTAATAACAATATATATATATAATATTAATAATATATATATATAATTCATAATATAATATATATATATAATATTCATAATATATATATATATACCTTGACCCTCCGAACCCGCAAAATTCGCAGGGTGGCACTTAAAACCCAGGGTTTCAAAACAAAACCCAAGGTTTTTCTTTTTCCATAAATTTCAAGACCATGCCCCCAA
>Ga0126342_10012724_pt1 | contig 14971 bp, 15 predicted proteins | sample Cyp1metagenome_FD_92528 | JGI IMG/M metagenome (GOLD analysis project Ga0126342, IMG submission 92528) | Coral microbial communities from Lord Howe Island, Old Settlement Bay, Australia - Cyphastrea 1 metagenome | ecosystem: Host-associated > Invertebrates > Cnidaria > Coral ...
CCATCAGTGGCTTCGCTCTGCCATCCCTGATTCACAACAACCAACCTCTCCTATAGGTTTCCTATTTTTGAAACTTCCGCCACCGCCTTGTGCGGTACTACTGGGATAAGATAAGATAAGATAAGACAAGATAAGATTAGATTAGATTAGATTAGATAAGATTAGATAGATAGATAGATAGATTAGATTAGATTAGATTAGATTGGATTTGATTTAGGTTAGGTTAGGTTAGATTAGGTTAGATCAAGATTAGATTAGATTAGATTAGATTAGATTAGATTAGATTAGATAGATAGATCGATGGATAGATAGATAGATAGGGAGATAGATAGATAGATAGTTGGATAGTTGGATAGATGGATAGATGGATAAATGGATAGAATCATAGGTAGATAGATAGGTAGGTAGATAGATAGATAGATAGACAGATAGGCAGATAGACGGATAGACAGATAGACAGATCGACAGATCGACAGATCGACAGATCGACAGATCGACAGATCGACAGATGGACAGATAGACAGATAGACAGATAGACAGATAGACAGATAGACAGATAGACAGATAGACAGATAGATAGATAGATAGATAGGTAGATAGATCGATAGACAGACAGATAGATAGATAGGCAGATAGATAGATGGAAATAGATGGAAATAGATGGAAATAGATGGAGACAAATGGAGATAGATGGAGATAGATGGAGATAGATGGAGAAAGATGGCTAGATGGAGATAGATGGAGATAGATGCAGATAGATAGGATGATGGAGATAGATAGGTAGATGGAGATAGATAGGTAGATGGAGAAGATAGGTAGATAGGTTTACACGTATACTTGTACAATCTTACACATATGGCTCTAGATCAAAACGCTGGCACGCGTGTGAGCACCCTTAAATAGGCTTTCCTGGACGTTCATCCCCCTAATCATAGCGAAAAGAGGTCATCACCATCCTCACATCGTACGAATCGTAGTTGTATGATTTCACAGGCTGGAGATCCCGGAGGATGGCTCCCTCATGGGTTCATGGCCACACATTGCCAAAGAACTGTGGTTTGCACGGTGCCCAAAGAACTGGAATAAAGAATTTTGGGTATGATTCATCCTGCTAGTCATCATTGATGGTGTCAACCAGGTCTTCATTTGACAGCTCACCCCGGTCGGTACCTTGCTGTTCATACCAAGATAGTTGGTTGTTGTGGATGTTCACCCCTTCCAATGGTATTTTAGGTACTGAACCATCCTCACGCTTCCCATTATTTCATGGATTTCCATTCAACAAGTAGATTTCCCATATGTTTTCCCCGCAAATTATTTTCTTCGAGTGATCCCCACCCACTGACATTCTATCTGACATATATTCTCACAGTCTATTGGGCATTCTGTCTGACATTTTACCTGACAACATGTTCTGAACTTAACTTGCATTCTGTTTGGCATTTTATTTGACATATATACTGACATTCTGTCTAGTATTCTATCTGGCAGTCTATCTGACATATATTCTGACATTCTGTCTAGCATTCTATCTGACATTCTCTCTGGCATTTGTTCGGGTCCAGGCGTGGCCCACAGCATCCGGAGCTGGCAGAGGATGAGAGGAGAAGGAGGAGGAGGAGGATGAAGGGGTTGCACCTTTGTTAAAATCTAGAGACCCTCAGCTGGCAGGTGGGGAAAAATGAATAGTGTTATGGATTCCCCATTTAGATAGAGGCTAATTCAAGAATCACCATAAAACCCAATGAACCCAACAAGAATCTACCTGGTGTTGCCTTGGATCTTTTCATGTGGAGCATAGGATTTACCACAGGCATCCATAGGCCAATTGAATGAAATAACCATCAACCATCATAAACCAATGATAATATATGCCTCACCACCAACTGAGCTAATTGTTGTTCATTGATGTTCATTTCCGGAGGCTAATGTGGCAAAACTAAACAAACCGTTGTTTCGCATGATTGACACTAGCCCCCCAGTGATGGTTGGCTGATGGGATGTGTTATTCTTACTGTATAAAAGATTGGTCCCCCATTTATAACCCATGCACTATCCCCATCATATTATCCCATTAGCAAGTAAATTAATGCATGAATCATGTTTAATCATTTATAAATCCACTAAGCAACTCCCATTACAATTACATACATCATCACTATTCATCCACTTTTATTACATCTATGATTGCTACATCTATTCTAGATTCATTAAAGAGCCCTGGGCTACTCCTAACAGGGCCACTCCTAAAAGTTGCTATCCTTTCAAACAAATCCAAAAAAACTCAAAAAATCAAAACAAAAATATTCAAAAAAATCAATCCAACAATACAAAAAAAAACTCCAAACCTCAAAAAAACAAGACAACAAGCCAAAAAAAATGAAAAATATATATGCAAAACAAATCAAAAAGTTCAAAAAAAAAAGTTTTAAAAAAGTTCCAAAAAAAACAAAAAAACGGCAAAACAAATGAAAAAAAGTCGGACAAAATAAAATAAAACAAAACAAAAAAACGGGAAAAAAAACATAAAACAAGTTTAAAAATATCAAATGTTCTTTAAGTACTTATTTAACATAACCTAAAAAGTACGAATTAAAATAACTATTTGGAATGAAATATTTTTTTTTGGAATGACATGGAACTAAATTGAATTAATTATATGGAATTAAAATGAATGAAAAGGAATGTTCTAGGAGTGTCCCTGTAAGGAATGTCCCTCTCATAGAAAAGATAGATGGTTTCAATTGAAGCTCCCCATCAAAATTGCCCCATTGACATTAGCATACCCATTTCTTTGACCCTGTCTGAGCACGTCTCCATCCTGCGACCCACCTTGGTGACGATGCGCATCTCTTCCAGGATGCAGGCATTCGTCAAAGCGTTCACCCCGGCCCACGCGGCACCGCGTAAGATGCCTCCGGGTCATGAATGGTTCACTCGGGGGAGTTCACCCAGTTTACCCACCAGAGCTGGGGAAGCTCAGCTGGATTCATGGTGCTGTCAGCACCACGGAACACCCACGCATAGATCGCTGTTTACCAGACGTAGTTCCAGCCCGTGGTTCGGAAATCCATGTCACGGGGCATCGGACACAAGCACTGGATCACTGGCATCAGGTTTTCAGAGAAATTCAGAGGACTAAAATGCAAAACAACCAATAATATGGATGTTGTGTTTCATAATGGACCAACCTGAAATAGGGCCTGAAGTATGGTGATTTTAAGATGTGGGTTATATGTGTGTGTATATATGTATATATATGTGTGTGTAGAGGGACACGTACATTTTATACGATCTAATTATATATAATTAACATATATGTCAGTAAACATACGTAATCATACATAAAAATGTTTAAAATGGTTTAAACACATAGCATATCACTAAATTACATTGCACCATCATCTCATCTCATTGAGATCAAACAAAACCGCCCCCTTTCTGACCTTCGTGTGAGGCGATGAACAGCTGCATGCTGCTCAACACCTTCCTTGGCCGTCAGCAGCACCACAAATTAGGCCCCTGAGATGATTTTGATGCATGTCACTTTTGTAAAGAAAAAAAATAGCAATGTATCTGGTTGGTGGTTGAGCCAACCCCTCTGAAAAATATGAAAGTCAGTTGGGATGATTATTCCCAATATAAGGAAAAATAAAATTCATGTTCCAAACCACCAACCAGGTATGCTTGGATTCTTTCCTGCCTTGACATGGGCCTTTGTTCATCTTTGTTCCGCGGTCAGAGGATCCAAGCTGGGTGCAAACACCATGAAATGGTGGATTGGGTCAGCACCCTATGGTTGAACAAACTCAATGCATGTCTTAGATTTGTAGATGTACTTATACATACTTTTACATACTTATACATACTTATATACATATCAATAGAATTCAATACATATCTATACAAATCACAGGATTGGTTTCATGGAAAGACCGGAAAATGCAAATGTTTCTGCCACTGGAGGGGGTAACCCAGCCGCAATCAGCCGAGGTTCTGGAGATAGTAGTCTGGCTTGACACCCATAGCCACCAGCACGACCTCCTTATTGAGCCTCAGTTTGGCCGACATTTTTCTTGGAATCACCAGACAAAAAGATCCAAAATCTGAGGGGTTTACCGGCCAAAATTAGGATCTATATAGATCATTCCAAATGTTCACATCAACGACCAAGCCAATGAATCAGCTGGATAGATCTGGATAGAATGGTAAAATGAAGTCACGGATAATGTGAAAATTCACTGAAGATATTTGGGGATGCAATTTGTGTGTGTGTGTGCGTGTTTTGAATGGGATATCAATTGATATCATGGGGTTTTAATGGGATATAGGATAATATATATATAATATATATAATATATAATATAATATAAACCAACAATATGATTTGACTTTGTCCCAAAATAATAGGAAAAACAAAAAAAAACAACGACCATCGGGATGTCACCCGACATCCCAACTGCCCGAAGATTGCGACTCGTACGTAGTTCCCTGTGAAAAAAGATCCACCACTGAGCCGTTCGAATTTGCGACTGCTATGTCTATTCTCAAAAAAAGTGTTTCCGAAGGATGTTTTTCCAAAAAAAGGCAATTTCAGATCATTCTGACCTCATCCAGGACCTTCGGAGGGAACTCATACAGTATGTCCACCAGGTGTCATGGGCCATTTCAGAAGCAAGTGTGCTCATGGGCCATCTGAATTCAACCACCTCCAAAAATCAGTGACCCCCCCACCTTGATGTTCCGGTTTTGTGTTATTCGGGTTTCTGTTTTGGGTTTCTTAACCAGCGACAATTTACCAATGGCCCTTCCCCCATTCTGCCCTCACCTGTCCTACTATGGCACGTTGGTAAGTGATTCATACTGGGAATCACCCAAATCAATGGCTGGATTGTCGCCATTCCCACTGAAAAATCAACCTGTGCTCGAAGTTATACCCCAGTTGGTTGGTCGATTTTCCCAGTTGGTTGGTTGATTTTCCCACACCAGCTGATTGAGTCATACCCCACTTAGACACACCCCATGCCTCCAGTTGCCGAATTTATGATGGCCTCAAGAGGGGTCAAGTTGTGTCACCTTGGGATCCTGTGGGTTTTCGGTCCCCGCCATCAGATTGCGCCGCGGGACTCATGAACCAACATCAGCTGCCGTTCGCAAATGTCCACCAGAACTGCTTCGCTTCCATCCTCACCTGCCATCTGGGTTGGGGATCATCATCCCAGGTGGAGAACATATTTGAAAACTATATACATATTATATATGATTATATGTGTATATATATATCTATATAATTATATATAATATGTATGTATGTGTATATTGTCAATCTATGCTTTGATTTCTTGGTCCATATGTTTGGTCATAGTCATGGAATGATGGAAAGATCTTTGATACCATTCGAAAATCACATCGAGCTGGGTATGGGTCTGCAAGATTTGCAAATACAGATCACATGCAAACATGTGTGTGCCCTCATTATCCCCCATTTTTAGCTGTACCAGCTATACTCCTGAGCCTACGAATACTGTAAACCAGCGTGATGTGGGGGATAGTCTGAGATAGGAACCATAGGAGACAAACCCGCCTGCAACAACAGATTCGGCCACTAGAAGCTTTACCACTTCTTCCGAATTCTTCCTCAGCTGGGAGTTGTTTGGAGGGCGCGACCGCCAGGTTTTAAATCGAAATCTCGGATCTTTCCAGAGATTTCCATACATTTTACCAACAAAGATGGGATAAAAAGGGCACATTTAACATCATTTAACCATGAAACCACCAACAAGTATTGGTTACAGTAAATGTCCCCAATGAAATCCCATGTTTCTTGGTTAAATCCATTGTTTAGAATGGGTGAATCTTAACCAACCACTAACTTAAATGCTAATTCAAAAGATTATTAGCTAGTTCGCTTGATTAAAATTCAAGTTGACACCACTTTCCATTCTCGGGGGTTTCCAAGTGGGTTACCATGTGATATCACATGTTTATCTTCCCCTCTGCTTCCCTGCCATGTGCGATATTGCCGTGTCGAGATGCACGATGGGTTTGTTGTACTCCAACGCCAAGGTGATGATCTCAGGGAATCGTGTTGTGCGCTGAGCCCCGGAAGTATTTAACTATAGCCACCTGGGATTATCATGGATCATTTTTGGAGGTATGACATGTTATGACTATTTAATGAACATACATGATTGAATGAAATTGCCTGATCCTGGTCGCCCCTGGACATGGAAAACACACTTAAGAAATGCTTGTGTCTGAAAATGGTGATTTTAACCCAACTACGGTTAGCTTAACAGGGAAAATTGCAGTTTGTACGCCGCTGGAGCTGGTTTTCCCCAAATTTTCAGACACATCCAAATAAGGGTATGGGCGGGTCAAAAAAAACCTGGTACCCGTCGATTTACAAAGTAGCTGGCAACTGAATGTTCATCCCCAAAAGCCATGCAAAATTACATCTTTCCATTCCCACATACCCCAAAAATTAGACCCCAAAATTGAAGGTTTTTAGATTAAAAATGGCCCAAATCCGTCCGGTTGGTCGCCATATGAAACTTGCCAGGGCAGTCACGGTGTAGTTCACCGCGTTGGTGACCGGATCCCGAACAGTGTCGATGCTTTTGAGCAGGAGAGCCTCATAATCCTGGGCACTGAAGGCAAGATATCATCATTCTGTTCAGTTCATCATATACACACACGTACCTATGTATGTCTGTATGTCTGTCTCTCAAAATGATCTCCCGTATTCAAATGTCCATGGTTCCTGTGGATACTTCAGTACAATCCTTCCACGGCCTTGTTGTGGAGGTTTCAAGGAGAAATCCAACGGCCAAGCTACTGCCCACGAATCCGTCACTTTCTGCAAGTCCTGCTTGGCTGGATCCAGAAAAGTGTTGGGATTGACCAGGAAAATGTACAGGATACAGGAAACCGAGGCTTTTTTGACATTGAAATAGCTGGTTTTACCAGTTTCCCTCTGAATCGTCCAGTCGAAGAAACAACCAACCACTAAAAAAAGCACAGTTTGAAGCAACTTGCTGTCTCTGACCAAGGGGGTTGCTGGAACAGTCAAGCCAGTTCCTACATCTCTCTGCTGAGAATCAGAAATTGCATCAACCATCCAACTTAGCCACTCATAGAGGCCAAAATCATCCCAAGGACTTGACCCTTGGACATGTCTGGAAAACGCCCAAAAGCCAATGATCCCAATGCTTAAAACCATTCTATAGATATAGCTGTTAAATTAATACCTTATTGGAGAACCCAAGTTGCTTCACCCTAACTTCCAACATTGCTTCCAAGGGAACTAGCTCGAGTTTCCATACGCTTGTCACTAGAAATTGATCTGGAGGATTGATGCGGTGAAGCACCAATTTCGTTTCTCGTGGTTTCTCGGGTTCTCCAACCCCAACCATCGTGAGCATCATAGGATGGTGCTTCCAAGCGCCGTGAAAAAGCTGATCTAAAGCCACATGAAACCACCAACTAGCCATAACTATCATCAGCCGTTCTCCATTTTTGGCAGGCTCGATACACCATTGCGAGGCAAAATGTTCATTGGTATTGGTCAATCGTCCCCATGTCCCCAATTGCTGGTGGAATAGCAATTTTTGTCACCTCAAACTGCCCCCAATCTTCCCATAGTCCCCTGATTTAAAGCGTAACTAATTTTTCCACTATGGCCATGAAATGCCATGAACTCCACCACTTTCAGCTTCGCCGCTTCGCCGCTTCGCCGCTTCGCCGCTTCGCCCCGGCCTTTTTCACCAGATCGGTGCTGGCGGGCAGAATGTACCGCGAGCTGTCCCCATTGATCAGTGCCTGCAAATCCGTGTTGAACTGCTGAATGGTTGCTCGCAGGTTGGCCTGGCTCAGTGACTTACACACAGAAACGGTCTTTCAGCAAAGAAATTGGGTCTACCCCAAGGTTTGACCATTTTGATGGGGAAAGTGATGATCAACGAGATTTTTGGGACCCTATTTTCTATGTATTTTCTGACAAACCCGAAGATCACTTGGCACTTTTTCATGTCCAACTGGGTCATAATTCGTCATGACCATGGTTACACCACTCAGGCTTCCTGGCGTGAAAATGGCAAACCAAGGTAAAACCCTCGCCAAACCTGGGTCTTTGGAAAAGTTTGGCCTGGAATCTACCCAATGATCTTTGGTAATCCTCGTGATCAAAGTGTATGCACAAAACGATGGATTGGTTCTGCCAGTCGTTTAAGGGTGGGACTCCGGAAGCACAAGTCCCTAAATTATGTTTCAATCATATAGTATAGAATATGTAATATGTAATAAAAAATGTATTGACCTCAAGTGATAGGTTTATTTTATGTTTATAGTTAGTATGGCCAAGGTCATTCACGCCTTAATGCCAGCTCATGGGGGAACACACACACCCAGTTTGTTAACAGTGGCGTTTCCAAGAACGTGATAGTTCCAATCACAACTGTTACCATCCATATCGCTCAATCCTGGCTTGACATTAACCATATATAACTGGATCAATTTTAGTCATTTACCCCAATCCAATTCCATTCATTCCCGACGTCGCAGGGTTCGGTCGTTTTAATTCAGCCAAATGTTGGGCTAAATCCACCAGTTACGTTTGTTGATTTATAACCCCCATGAACTAAGTCGATATATCTAGGATTAAATTGGAAAGAAAAACCAGGTAACTAGCTATAAATCCTCAATTTGGTTCATTGGATCAGCATTTTGTCCATTAAAACAACCATTTAAAAGGATAACCAAACACCCTTTTTTGAACTGCCGATAGTGGCCTTGGCTGTCTCGGTATTGATGTCTTGAGCCACTAGGACAAGCTCCTTGGTGAGCCTCTGACACAAGATCCTGGCGTCAACTTTGGGTCACCTGGGACCCAAAAATGGATGGTCTATGAGGATTGGTCATTGTGGCGTTAAGCCATATGATTTTCTATCCATGTTCGAGGATTGATCATTTTTGACACGTCCCCATCTGTGATGATAGAAAAAATATGAAATATGAATACCGTGAATTTTGGGAGGCTGGGAAGTCATTCCATTCCTCTGTCAATTTCCTCAAAGGGGCCCACAAAATGGATACATCCATGTGATGAGTGGGAAAATCATTTAGAAGTAGATTTTGTTAACATTGGATCATATCTTTGTCTCCTTCCTTCTTCCTTCCGATGTTTCCTTTTTCCTTCCTGCTCTCTTTCCTTTGCTTTGTTCTTTCTTCCTGTCCCTCGTTAGTTCTTTATTTCTGTTTGTCTGGCTGTCTTTATTTTTCTTGTGCGTGTGTTCTTTCCCCCTTCTTTCCTTCTCTGTTCCTTATTTATTCCTTTCATTTCTCCTCCTTCTTCCTCCCTTTCCTTTCTCTCCGTTTCCTTATTATTCTGTGTCTTCTTTGGAAACCTTGGCATTCTGTGGAAGTGGTGCTACGCATATGAAAAGAAAGTGAAGGATAGATGCCTCTTGGCCACAAGAGAATTATCAGGAATGTCTTTGACATCCCTTCAGTACCATACCTCCTTTCAAAATTGTTTGGGTGTTGTTTTTGATAAACGTTCATCCTAAGCGCAATAAAGGAATTGATCAGTTTGGCTTGGAGTAACAAGAAGGGGTCTGGAGTTCTTTTTCTTGGCATCCTGAAAGAGCCGCGTTTCTTGAGTACCACTCCCCTGATCGAAGTCATTTTGGGCACGGTTTTCAATATTTCGTATCACTGTGCTAATCAGTGTGCTACACCGCAAATGATAAAATCAAGCGTTGTATGCTTCAACAGGAGCATATCATACTTGCAGATTCTTGTATGAGGACTGGCAAGGGACACTGTCATATCAAACCATCAGGTCCCTGCCACATGTATTTACATACTTAACTAAATATGTACATTATATATATGTAATTATATTATGTGTATGTATATACATACATACATACATACATTACATTACATTACATTACATTACATTACATTACATTACATTACATACATACATACATACATAGCATGCATGCATGCATGCATGCATGCATATATTGTATACACATTGTGTGTATGTGAATATATATATATATTGCTCACCAGGGGGAACTCTAGATTCACTCAAAATGCCACGCATCATTGCTTGGTGGCTGGTGTTTTGCCTGTCCAAAAAATATGACTTGGTTGGAATTCATCTTCCCAAATAAGGATGCACAGGTAAAATGCACATGTTATCATAATATGTATCGTTGTATATACATCTCAGACTTAATATCAAACAACAGCTGAAGGTCCATCTTTCCTATCATGGGTAAAGGACAAACATGTGTGAAAAACCCAACCAATCACGTAGTAGATAAGAACCAAAACCACCTGAGATATGTTCCATGACACACCCTAAGTTCAACATGAAATCGGAATTCAACGGGATATGGCAGATGATCTTCCGCACTAGGCAGAAAGACCATTCCTAAATTTTCATGCTTTCCACATCTCTCCACATCTTTCCACATCTCTCCACATCTTCCACATCTTTCCACATCTTTCCACATCTTTCCACATCTTTCCACAGTGTCACCAGAAACTTAGACCACTTTCATGATCTTTCCATGTCCTTTGGTTCGCGGCCACAATGAGCGTTTCTTGCCACCAGATGGAGGCTGCTTGACATCGCGCCAGCAGGAGGGCGAGGCTCGCGAGGCGCAGCACGAGGCTCGCGATGCGCAGCATGGCCACAATCCAGAGATTCCGGAGGCTGATCTTTTGGGACTTGGAACGGATACACCAATGGGTTAATGATGGTTAATGTTAATGGGTTAATGTTTATGGTTAATGGTTAATGATGGTTTTATGGAATCTTATTCTTTTAATTGATAGCTACATAGGTCAATGAAAAAGATGTTCACAGTTTACTGAGACTGAATTTTACGTTACAAGAAATTAGGGGCAAACCTGGAGGACCTACTAGGGCCGTCCTTTTCGTAGGAAGTGGGAAAAGACTTTCATGATATCTTTAGTCTGCTTCGCTGTCAAACTTGAGAAAGTATGGCGGCAAATATGTTATGCTTCATGATGGCATGGTTTGAAGTTCAATGCACAGAGGTTCTTTTTTAGCACACAACTGGATCTGTGTTCCAAGTAGGAAGTGTTGTTTTTAACGCATGTACAAGCATACGTATAGAATATCGAACTGAGGATGCTGAACTGGTCATGACTATAACCATCACCACTCGAGCGACCCTGGTTGCACCTGATGCCCCACAATCAACCTCGGAGAATCTGCCCGTGGTTGTCCGTGATGCAACATCTGACAGCTACAGATCCAAATTGGAGGATACTCCAACAATGATATACATTATATATATACTGCATATATATATAAATATATGTCAAAATATCATAATGGTGATCATATTATCCTAATGGTTACCTGATATCGAATTATATATACCAATGGTGATCATAATGATAATTTTCACAATCTCTTAATGCTGGTATCATATGGTATCACTTTCCCCGTCCGCGCGTGTGACATCTGTTGCTCTAGTGGCTGTTGATGTTACGCAATCTCAACCAAGTGGTTTCCAGAAACCCATCTTGGGGACATAATTGTTCTGCCCCAAAAACCATGGCCAATCTTAGAATGCCAAGCAAAAAAACATGAGTAGATTTTAGTAGATATGCCCGTTTATCGCAAGAGATTAGTTCGTGTTATAGTTGCCATCATCTGCCGTCCAATTTTTTTTCGAGCTGCTGCTGGTCCGATGCTGGCGGTCCACCCGCATCAGCAATCGCCACCTGGCGCAGCGTTTGGTGCAAAATGTTGGGATCTGAGGGCAAAATTCATGGGAAATCCCTTGTTTTTTTGGTTCATTTCTGGACAAATCCACTGGAGCAGACAGAGAAAGTGCAGGTTTTTGTCAAAAAAACATGCTTCCCCACAGTATGGTCGCTTTCTTTCATATCCCAAAAAAAAACATGGGACACGTATAAAACAAGATTGGATTCTACGTGATGGTTCATTCATATTCTAATTTCAATAGCATCCCCAAGTGTGATAACAAGAGTGATCATGATAATAACACGAGCAACAGTAGGACAGTTTAATACTAACAAGAACGATAACAATAACAATAACAATAACATATGATACTACATACGTATTTTCCCCCAGAAGCAGCTGCCAATAGTTTCCCCACCAGTTGTAGGTTGGCTCACAAGCTCCATCAACACAATTCATCAGTTTTTAAGTAGATATATCAGATATTTCATATCTAACAAAAACCCGACAGTTAATGGAGTTATAAATCCACTTAGCAATCTAAATCCAATCAAAGTTCTACCTGTTCCATCCTTTTCCCCTAATGTTCATCCATCCAATTTCATCCAGTTCTCCATCAGTTCTCCTTCTTCATGTCCCACTTCTTGGGATGGATCCCACGTAATCCACCAATCACGAGGGTCAATATAGATATTAAAGACATTTAAAGACGACTCAAATTTCATTATCATCCCCATTGTATGATTGTTCGATCACCATTTATAGAGGGATAATATTATGTAACCATAGGTGATATTAATACTAAACCATAAGTAAATCCCTTTCATCCCCCATTCATCACCCATTTCTAGAGGCTTAATATCAAACCACTCCACCAAACCATACTTTTTGTTTGATATTTAACCATAGTTAATCTCCATGAAGCCATAGCCAAATCCATCAGTTATCAGATCCCTCCGATTAAATCAACCATTAAGCTATTCGCTAAATCCATCAATTGAATCACCATCTATAGAGGGTTATAGTAATAGTAATATTTCACCATACTCAATATTATAATACTAAACCATACTTAATCCCTTTTAAGTGCCACCAATTAAATCCCTCAGTTCCATCAGTTCCATTATATCACCATAGAGGGTTCCGTCAGTTTCAGAGTCTAGTATGGAGGAGTATATTTACTATATAATTAGTATTGTGACCATACTAAACCATAGTTGAGTTAAATCTCTCAGTTTCATCAGTTCCATTAATACTAAACATTACAAAACCACAGTGAAATCCCCTTTTTGCCATCAATGAAATCCCAGAATCCTAGATTTTCCAATGTCAAAAATAATTATGATGTCAAAAAATACTAGTCCATACTAGTCCTAAACATATATAAACCATGAAATCCCCATGTTTTTCCATCCGAAAAACTCCCAGAAATCTGGGTCCTTCAGCGCCACCACCAGCTGCATCTTCTCCATCAGCAGCTCCGCCACCAAGGCGCCGCTCAGTTTCCGCACCAGGACCTGGGCCGCTGGGCCGCGAAAGTCGCGGTCGCCGAACAAAAAAAAATGGCACCGGGGATGGGGGAAAAAATGGGAAGACCTGGGAAATCTTGGGATAGATTTTGGAGATTTTGAATGAAATGGAAGAAATGAGGATGTTCAAAGCTGCTTTTTGAGATGAACAACGGAGATCAACGGAGATCGACGGAGATCAACGGAGATCAACGGAGATTGGTGGGGCTTTACTTCGATCGGAAATGCAGATGCCTGCTGTGCCTGGACAAAGAGCTGTTGCGTCTACAATTTTCCTTTGTCTAACCATATATAATGGTCATATTATATATATATAATTATATATATGCATCCATATTTATGTATATATATATATATGTGTGAGGATTATCCTATGCCTATATCTAACCATGGCCTACCATTTGCCATGTTAAGACCAGGAATGTCCAGGAGGACTTCTTTGGGATAAAAAGGCGCCTCCGAAGCCGCCAACCCCTGGGCATTCCTCGCTGGAAGCTCTGCCATGCCGCGTCAACTTCGATGCGCCGCGTGGCGCTCCAAGTTGAAAGGAAGAAAACGGCGATGTAAAGCTGTTTGTTTCAACCACCACCTTTAAAACTTCGATTGTCACTTGGGATGCTCATAATCATGGACACATACAGATACTAAAGTAATCCACATCTTCCTTTTCACCATCCAGTTTTGATGTTTTCTGTTGCGAAATTGTCATCATATGTCATCATGTTTGCCATGGGCTTCCAAGTGGCCAGCCATTTTTCGGGAACTTATGTTGGACACTGCAGATGGGTGCCCACCTAAAATCCTCCAATCCTGCAACCCTTGACGTGTCATGCCCATGTGGCTCCTTTGGTTGGATCCACGGGGTCGGCGATGTGGATTTCTGCTGCCTCTCCGCATAGTCCTGTTACTTGCGCAAATATAGATGTACAGAATATAGATGTGCATATGACGCATATGTACATTTACATTATAGTCATGTGTTACATATAGTATATATAATTATATATATACAAACATATGTATATACACCATGTACACATATATACACACTGCACAGCAATTAAGGTGGTACCATTACATGTAACACTGTGTTAACAATAACATTGGTATATTACACCATTAAGGCGATACCATTGTATATACCAATTACAGTGTTATGTACACGATTACCAGTGCTACATGTTACCGGCACATATTCATACGATAACATTTCAATCAGTTTATTCAATGTTATCCAATTACCAGTGTTATGTACATTATTACATATATATAATATAATAGTTTATATATTTTATTATATAATTATACATATATGCAGACATATGTATGTACACCATATACACCATATATATATATATTACACAATCCGCACATATCCAGTGTTAGATGTTACCCCTGCTCATGGAGGCCACCGAGGGGCGTGAAACTGCAAGAGGTCCATATCACGAGCTTGGTCAGTTTTTTTCATATTATCATAGTTCGAATAATATATATATAATATATATATATATGATTATATTTTTAAAAAAACATGTGATTATAATGTGTATAAATATATGTATGTATATATATATACACACAATTAAATACATAGTTAGCATCATTTAGCATCAGTCCGACTTGTTTTATCTCAAGCCGTGTTCGCCAGCTCTGGACGGGGCGCCGGCACTGGGCACCTGAGTCC
>Ga0126342_10012725_pt1 | contig 14970 bp, 6 predicted proteins | sample Cyp1metagenome_FD_92528 | JGI IMG/M metagenome (GOLD analysis project Ga0126342, IMG submission 92528) | Coral microbial communities from Lord Howe Island, Old Settlement Bay, Australia - Cyphastrea 1 metagenome | ecosystem: Host-associated > Invertebrates > Cnidaria > Coral ...
ACCAATCATCGACCCGGATTTTTGAGCCATTTTGGGATTCTATCTATAGGTTTTTTTCGGACCGTTTTTTTTTTTGAAATTCCAGAGATTCTATCTACTTCAGGATGGTTATATATATATATATACATATTATGGTTACATAAACATCTATAATATTATAATATTGGTAAGGATAAACACATTTTTGGGGCCCAACATATACAAGGGGGATGAACATCATTTGCTATCTATAGGTGTTTTTTTAAATCCCGGCAGACAGACTGGTATATCCATAGCAAGTTGATATGGATAAACAAAAAAACTAGTCATCCTGTGCATATGCAAACAATATGATTATCCACAACATATCGGATTTCACACTTTTTTGGCAGATTGGTATTCTATGGTATTCTATCCCCATGATATTCCCATGGTTTGTTAATGACCAGTGATTCCCATGTCGACGCTTAAAAAGCCTTAAAATCTATAGCAACAAACTCCTACTTAGAACAAAATTATGTTTTTTTTTTAAGTGTCCATAGAGCTCATAATATTCTCAGAATTATTGTTGGCAAATCATTTACTTATCACCATGAAATCAGACGTTCTTTGGCAAACCATAAAATGTTGGTAATAATTTCTTGTTGGCGAACCATTGTATGATCAAATAGAATCAGATCTTATCACCATTATCATAATTATTCTTGGCATACCATTGAAAAAATCGGTGGTTTCCTAAAACAGAGGGGTACCCCTAGTTATTATCCATTTTTATGAGGGATTTTCCATGAAATAAGCCACAAGGTGGTGCCCCCAAGATAGCGTTCAGTTGGTTTATAACTCCAATAACTATGGTTTATAGGTGATATATCTATAGTTAATAGGGCTTTATAAACCAATTTATAACGTTTGGGGGCACCACCAATAGCAACCGTTTTTGGGAAACCTCCCACTTTCGTCCGAACATCAGCTCCCACTCCTCAGCCTCACCTCGCGCCGAGGTCGCGCCGTACAAGACCACTTTCGCCTCAAAGGATCAGCCGCGCAAGGCGCGGTGCTCGCCGTGACGTTTTAAAAGGGTGATGAATGGGCACGGCTACGAAACCACATTAAACAACATTTATATAAATGTATATTTATATATATAGTATATGTTATAGATTCTATCTGATTTTGTTGGTTACGTCTTGTTGATGATTGCGAAACAACATGAATGTTACTGATTGGAACTCTTTCTGATTGTTTGTCACCTGTTGCTATTGCGGTTCATAATTACAGTATTTGTGAAGCAACCCACGCACAACAAGCGTTTTCTTCAACTTGTTATCAGTCACACCCCTTGGTGCTCTGCTGATCCCCTGTCTGTTCGGTCGACAATCTCAATTGTAAGCTGGGTAGTTGTTAGATGATATTAGATATTCTATGATATTCTTAGTATCTTCTATGATGACCAATCTTTTTGCCCTCCAACAAAGTGAAGAATCATTTGTTACCAAATTCCCATTGAGTTGAACCGAACCGCAGAAACAACATGACACAACTTCCCATCGGTGGTGCCACCGGTTGCCCAGTTTCAAGTAGTGGATACACTCAATGGATTGGTTTACAGGCTGGGTTTAAGGGAAAAATTACAGGAACCCCCCATATTTAATGGTAAAAAAAAGCATGGTTTCCGGTGAAGATTTGTTCCCTTAAACCAATCCATTGATACACTGCTGTTGATGGTTCCAAAAATATGACTGTATTTCTTGTTTGTGCCCACTTGACGACTCACAATGTTGTTTATAAGCTTGAAATTGGTTCTTACCGATGCCAACATGGTCACTTTAAACTTGATCTGCAAGGTAAATATATCTATTCCCTTGCCCCTGGTTGGTTTCAAGCCAATGTTGATTTTCAAGTCAATGTTTCACAATGTTCGGCTGATAAGAGAAGAGACCATGATCGAATCATATGAGTCAGTTGGGGATATCAACTTGCTAGTTAAAATACACATAAGATGCTCGATATCAACCCAACAATTATGTTTTAGAAGGGGGATGATCTCGTTCAAACGGAGAGTAAACACCGGGAACTGGTTCGTTCTGAGCTTTATCGCGGACCTACTGAGTTGCATGGACTCAAGAAACAGTAGAAACATCAAGATCGGTCCATACCCATAGGATCCATGGTGCTGGTATATATACTAACATTGGGGGATATTGATGGTAAATGTTACCATATATAGCATACATGGATCCTATGGGTATGGATTTTCTTTGGTATTCCGTGGTATTCCATTATCAAAAAAAATCCTAGACCTAGGCTGCTTCAACATCCCTAGTGCCGTCTGAGTGACTCGATAGGGGCAGTGCGTGGGTTTGTAGGGCCACCCTGTGGAGACCACATAGAGACGCACTTGCGGCTCATCATCCGCGCGCGCGCGAGCCATGGAAAACTCGGACTTGACGGGATCTGATGCCAAGCTTTTGTAAGTCCCATTGTAGGTGTTTGTTTCTGTGGCTTATCTGTTAAAAAAAACAAGAGGGCAAGATGGATGAACGGATGAACATACAAAGTTGATGAATGTTAATATTTTGCTCCAGGTTGTGCTTTTGTTGTTTCATGTCTTCAGATTCTTGGCCTCAGCCAAGAAAGCTGGTTGATTCGCATCTTTGCCAGTGTGTCTTTCATGGGCCCAACAAAGCAAAGGTTACATACCGGGTCAACTGCGAGGAAATAGTCCTAGAATGTCTGATATCTTCTTCAACCTCCAACAATCTAAGAGGGAACCTTCTGAAAGGCTGCATTGAAAAGACCAATCATCATCCACACGTCTGAAACCTACGGCTCCGGGATCATGGCCTTATGGTCTTGGTGCATTGACCATTTACCTGACTTATTCATGGGTGTATGTACGTCTATACCATTGTATACCAATATATACCAATCGTTATATATAGTTATATATACACCCATGAAATCAATGAAAACTATGGTGTTGTCTGAACATGGGCTGGGATGGGCTGTCCCCAATTCAAGGGGATTATTATTGCATATTATGGCATTCATGATCATCATCATAATCTATCATGAATGCCATAACCCATAGGATCCATGTATGCTATATATGGTAACATGGATCCCATCAATATACCCCCAATGTTAGTATATATACCAGCACCATGGATCCTATGGGTAATCTATCATTAACCCATCAATTGATGCCTCCAATTCTCTTGTGGAACCGGGAAACTCGGCAGCCTCTCGAGGCATCCCACATTAAAAAACAAAACGATGGCCGAATCGGATGGACAACTGGGGATTTTTCCACTTTAGGGCCATCCTAAAATTGCGTAAAGCACGTAATATATGCACATATAATAGATACATATATACATATATATATATATATACATACATACATAATATACATATACATATACATATACATATATATATATGTGATAAAATATGATAAAATAATGGTAACACAGTAATAGTAAAGCACGTAAAACATCGTAAAACTGGTTGTGGTTGTTGTGGTGGTGGTAGTACGTAGTGGTTCCAGATCACCCATAACCATAGCATCACCATAGATGATCATTGATAGTCATGTTTCCATAGGACTTTGCACACATCCTGTCATCGCCGTTCTTTGTTTTGTATTTCTTCATTTTGGTTCTGTACCCATGCTTCGTTGATAAGCCCCATTGATACAGTATGGAACGCACATAGTTCTGCAACATGAATCAAGATAGTTGCAGTTCAGTCAACAATTCATAGAGCTGCGACGGACACACCTACCTGCTTATCTTGCGGGTCAAAACCATTAGTGCAGTTGTTGCATGTTTTTGCCCTTACCAGTTATAAATTATAAATGGGATTAAATGGGATTATACTGTAATATATATATATATAGATAGATACATATAATTATATATATAACCTTAGTTACAGGAGTAATCCCATTTGTAATTGTTAAGAGCCGTAACTATGGTATATGCTGCACCTATCCCGATGCATGGCGACAACGGTGACACAATTGGGGTACCAGGGCCAAACGCGAAGACTGAAATCACCAAAAACGAGCCTGGGATCTTGACATATCTTGACTGATAGCCAGTTGTTTGTGAAATTCCATGTCGATTTCTGCAAATCCCAATGCTTAGCTGATCAAATGCTGTTAGGCTGTTAGGTAAATCCCAGCCTTTTATTGCTGAAGTCCCAATTTTATCATGTCTCAAATCCTAATATCTTCGCCGGTAAAAACTCATTTTTTCTAGTAAAATGCCAATTCTTGTTGTTCATACTCTCCGCTAATTCAACATTATGGACAATTTCCCTTCAGTTCGATGATCTTCCCAGCTAGAAACCTCCATTTAAATTGCCCAGCCATGTTTGATTTGATCCCATGATTACAGCAAAAAGTTCCCCAGGTATTCCTGAATCATCCCCATATGATCCCATATTTTCATTGTATTTTTGAAGGATATTCCAATTTGATGCTGCTAAAACCCAGGATTTTCTCCTCCCGAACCATGGCAGCTGTACCTGCAACGGCCCGCGGCGGCGCCGCGGCTTCGCCAGCGGAGGGCCGATCGCTTCATACCAACCAGGTCTGAGGGGGCGCCCAGGGCCCCAGGTGGTGATGGTAAATTTACCCGGTGAAAATGAGGGTTTAACCGGTTCAAACCATGTTTAACCAAGAAAACAGGGGAATTTATAGTTGATATATGTTGATATAGCTGATTTATGTTGGCTAAGTTGGTTTATGACTCCAATAACTAGGTTTGATTTGGGGAATATAACATAATATAACTATAGTATATTAATTATTATTAATAATATTATAGTCATACAAAGGGGATTATAGATATTATAGATACCCTCTGGTTATTTAACATAGCCATGGAAAATCACCATTTTAATAGGTAAACCATCTATTCATGGGCCATTTTCCATGGCTATGTTAAATAACCAGAGGGTATTATAGACCAACTTATAACTGCGGGGCACAAAAAGCGACAACCATCCCGTTGAGACCGCCGACATTCGGACATTCGTCCGGAAAAACTCGGAAGTGTTCGAACGAAACTTCCTGTGAATACTACCCAAAGTTGGGATATGGTGGTTTCCATAAATGGGGTACCCCAATAGCTGGACGGTTTTTTTTGGGGAAATCGTATCAAAATGGATGATGACTGGGGCTACCCCCATTAAAAAAAACTCCATGACTGGGGCCATTACAACTATGGAGAAACATGGCCATAGCACCCACCATAAGTGGAGCTGCACCCCCGGCCGTGGAATCGAAGGAGACCACACAACGGGATTTAACCCAAAAAAATAATGTGTATATATATATATAATATGTATATCTGGTTGGTGGTATATCTACCCCTCTGAAAAATATGAAAGTCAGTTGGGATGATTATTCCCAATATATGGAAAAATCAAAGCCATGTTCCAAACCACCAACCAGTGTGTATATATATATTATCGTGCTATGATTGAAAAAGAGGATGTGGGAAGATGATCAATAGGAATGGAATAGCTTCAACTAGCCGTAACTAGTGGCGATGGAATGGGGATATGTGGGGATTTAATGGAATATTAGCCGGTTAAACCCATACAATGTGGCCTGTTGGCTTGTGTTCATCCTCCCAACTGTTTGTAGTCCAGAAACCAGAGTTGGCCAAGCTATAAACCAACTTACCGATCTTGGGGGAGCTTCACAATAAGTTGAAAGTTGCTTGGAATGCTTCAAACAGAATATCTGCAAACTGCAATCTCTGTATTTATAATGTGTATAAATATGTGTATATATATATATCCTTTGTCAATATTATCCAACCGAAAAGGCACGGATTGTTACATGAAACGTCACCAAGTGTTGGTTTCGCACCTTGCTTCGTCGATGCCCATCATCCACCCAACCGTTCACCAACAGTTCACCAAGATGTCAAATCAACTGAATGTTTCTTACCATAAAGAGGTGGTATTGGTGGTATAAACATTAACATATGGGTGGTTTATGGTGGTTTATTATTGCTTTACACACAAAAAACTCTTGTTGTTTAAACTTCAACATACGCTGAGAACCGCTTTTCGATCCAGTGGTGTTTTGGCCTGACACACACACAAAAAAACGTGTCCTTGATGGTCCTGTCGAGCAATCAAACATGGACATGTAAAAATTAAGTTTCCCAAGTTGAACTATATGGTATTTTCCCATAGGGATTTCCCAGGTTAATCATGGTTAATAATGGTTAATTCCGATGATCTTCTCAGCCACAAATGGAGATTTGGGCAGCGCCTCAACCCATGGCAGCCATGGCAGCTTGCTGGCAGCTTGCTGGACATTGCTTGGATCCAACCGTTGTGGAACAAAATTGCTAGCCCACGCTAGCAGAATATAGCAGATAATCACTATCTCACAGATACAGTATCCGGGAAAATTATAAGATAGTGATTATATGTTATTATCAACCCCCAATGGCCAGCACAAAATATGGTTCCTGCATTTAAAGAAAGGCCGCCTGGATGATTTCCCCCGGTGAAGTCACAGCCGAGCTTGACCTTTCTGGCTCCAAATTTGTTGGAAGAATGAGGGGTTCAAAGACCCTTCTGATAATATAGCCTTATTCGCAGAAGGCCACTGATTTGGGAATGGGTCAAAATGATTGGACCCCCAAAATGGATCAAAAGGGATGGTTACAAGTACAAGAACAAAACAGATGTGCATTCCCGCAGTAAGAAAAGTTGCTGAGCAATACAAAAGGCTCGAGCCTCAGGAAATAACCGGCATCCCAATCGAAATTCCAAAGAATAACTGGGAAAAAACAAAAAACCGGATATGATTCTCAGGGTCTAAAATGTGTGGCATTTAAAATAGTTTAAAGTTACATGCTTGGAACCCAGCTTTGACAGTCTTTTGACTTAATTAACCCAAGTTATCTATGGCTCAAAGCTTCGAAAGGACACAGGTCGTTTGAGGTTCCGGGATGTTCAAGGCGTGTATATATCTGGGTAAATTATACTATTTCACTAACCTGAAATAAGGCCACCAACTTCTTGCGTTTTTTTTGGCCATTTGGGGATGATTCCCCCTGAATAAAACCATGATTATAATGAGATCGCAGTGAGGTCGTTATAATTTACCCAAATATATATATATATATCATTTGAATATGTATGGCATATGTTTTTCATACAGCATATGGCATTTTTTTTTAGCAGTAATACGCATAGCATATATCACCCATACCCATTACCATCCATACCATACCATGGTGCCAATCTTGACCAAAGGACTGCTTTCCACACGCGGCGGAGTCTGGTAACCCTGGTCACCGCGACTTGCACTGTGCAAGAGCAACGCTGTTTGATGAAATAGGGGGTTCCAAATCGTATATAAACATACGTATATATATATATACACGTAGAGATATGCTATGTTGGATATACCCTATGTATCTATAATTATATATAATATATATGTTGTTGTAAATGTTACCATTGGCCGTGCCATATAGATATGTACCGTGAGGCAAATTTCACACAATTTTTATCACAAACGGTGAGGTACCGCGGGAATCAATCTGGCTGGAAAATCCTCCAGCCAAACATGGATGTGTTTCACCATATATATATATTATGCTAAGTTGGATATCCCCTATATATAAATAAGTATCATATATATATATATATATATGTATATTATTGTAAATGTTACCATTGGCCGATCTGACAGCTCTTAAGCTTATACAACCATATATATATATATATAATATATATATATATGCAGAAGGGGCCTGTTGGGATGCATAAGCCACGGCTACGGCTAAGCGCAAATACCTCCTGACTTCGGGGATGTCAGAGAGGTATGACTCAGAAATATCTATGGGAAAAATTGTTTGTGACTCACGGATTTCGAGCCAGATAGTCTATCACAATTAGTCATCCAGTCATCACAAAAACAAACCCATGAACCGAACCAATCAAGGTTTACCCAAACAAGCGGTTACACTTTTGTGTATCCCAGAGAACCTAGTACTAGAATCAGTTCTCATGCTGGTGATCACTCTTACAGGGTAGGTTTCCAAAGCTGTGATGTACCCTCTGGTACTCAATCATGGTTTGCTGGAAAATCACCCGGAAATAGTTCGAACAATCCATGGCCATGCTCGATGACACTGGAGGGAAAATTACATCCCATTGCAGCATATTCCCATGATATTCCTACAGCCTATCACATCTGATCCAGCAGGGTTTATCCCAGTTCTATTCGTGATCAGTGTTGTTTCATCATGGTTGTTGAACACTTGCCAACTAGGATGAAGATACGAAATACTCCCAACTGGTTTCGAACATATCCCAAATATCCTGTTCAGGCGTGTCATGGTTTCATATGGTCATTTCATCCAACGACAATTATACATTGTTATTATATATATTATATGCATATATATAATATACACATAATTATACATATATGTTAACTCTTCTAATTGAAACTGCAGCTCCAAGAATGGCGCTCAAGAATTTGCGCTGGTCTAACCACCATTCTCATCAAAAATCCTTGTCGCTTCAAGGAGCACCAGCGTAGCGTATAACTTGGGTGGTTGACAAAAGTGACCATTTGACCCTTCATGTTTGTGTCGCTATGCGCATATAATTCACATTGTGGTTCCTGTGTTAAACAAAACAGTGGCCTTGCTAGTGAATGGTCTGGATGGTTCTGTCCGGATGACTCTTGTTGCCCTTGCATCTGTGTCACACCTGCCTAACCCGGGGCGAAGGGAGCTCCGACTTGCGTGCGTAGCACAGCGCACTGTACTTCATGGCGCAGCAAAAGGCTTTGCCCGTAATGGTACGCAGAAAATAAAAAACGCTATGTTTGTTCCAGTCTAAAGAGTGTTTAACCATCCACATTCCATATGTTTGGTTGGATCCCGTGTATATATATATATATATACAGTATATTGATATACACATACATATTATATCATAGAATGGCACAGCATAACATAATGTTTAATTACATTGCATTCCACTACATTGCATTATTTATAGATTAGAAATGTGCTTCTGTCCGATGCCCACATTTCAAACATCCCATTCTAAGGCGGATTAGAAAAATAAACATGCTGTGCTTGTAATATGGAAATATGGCTATCTCTAATGATTATATTACATGGTACATATCTAATGATACATATTACAATAGACAAACCCCTCTATGTAATATAATATCTAATGATACATCATATGTTTGTCTATCTGTCTGTCTGTCTGACAATTTGTCTGTCTATCGGGATCCATCCATCTGCGTCTACTTGTCTGGTTCTATATATATATATATATAACCCACATTTGCATCGCAACCAATTGCTTTTGCTCACAGGCCTGTTCGACTATTGCCAGCTTCAATCGGATCGATGCACAATCTTTTGCAACCATGTGATTTGGGCTGCTCAGGATCGAAGAGTCCTAGACACTTCGCATGGACAGTATTTTCGCATTGTCATCCCTCCACCGCAAGAGGAATTTTTGGACACGGAAGTAGCAATTGGTATAGCTAGGGATCTTGCCAGTGAACATGTTGCCTTTAGCCCATTGCCTACTGCTTGTACAGCAGGATTGTCACTTCGCCAGACAGCAGCCAGATCTTGCGTTGCCCGAGCCCCACTGACTTGCAAGACTGATCCCGATAGTGATTCGACATGGCACATATCGCATGTTCCTCCAAGTAGGAGTGATGCTGCCAACAGAGCTAATCACCTCACACGTGGCAATTTTGCCCCTGGAGCGCGAAGCCATCTCGAAGCTGCACTTGAAAGGGCTGATCTTGTTGAATGTGAGGAGGAAGGGCGAGTCATTTACCTTCACACTTGGTTCATTCATCACAGAACATTGCCCAGATGCTACGACGGCCGAGCATTGCGACTCACAGGAAACTCAATGCACTGGTTTGATGAAATTGCAGACACATGGGCTGATGTCATCCATCCAGGAGAGCCTATTTCCATTCGAATTGTGCAACCGCAGCCCCCCTGCAATCGCTTTGAATGTGTGCAAGCACACCTCCTGATTGAGCAAGCAGCCAGTCCTCACTTGGTTAGTGGTTTAGTCAGCTTTGTTGATTCAAGGGGCGGTGAACATTGGACCCACAGAGCACTTTCACTGCATCACCTTCAAACCAAACGTAGTCTGCTTGACGCTGCTGAACTCTCACAGTTTTGCTCAGTTCTTAGGTGCTCACTGACACACAATGACATTCCGCTTGGCCTCTTTGAGATTGATGAGATTGGTCCTGCTTGGAATTTTGTTGTACGGACTCTTCCCAATTTCATTGAACTTGCCAATGACACGGGTGATTTCAACAGTTTGATGCAGGCACCAACTTTCCGTCACACCGAAGTTGTTGCCCCACCTGACGCACCTGGGGACATTGGAACATGCGTAGCTTTGGAACGGCCCTCTCCATTGAACCCCAATGCTCCGGTGTTTGTGCCCGCGCAATCTGACATCACACAGCATCCAGCCGATATTCAAGCTATCTACGAAGTGTGGAGGTTTGATGCAAGTTCTTGGGAGCAAGAAACCCCAGCAGCACACTTCATTGTGTGGTTTCTCTGTCCTCCAAATGATCAGCGGCGTTGTCTGTATGGCAGAAGGGTCACTCTACATGACAATTTCCACCAATGGAGAGAGCGACTCATTTTCGCCTGGCGTGACTTGATCACACCGCACGTACCCACCGGTATTCATCTTGTGCAGCCACAGCCGCAAGTTCTTGAACCAGACATCACGGCGCATATTATCCTCACACAGTTGATGCCTGACCATGAATCTGGTGTCCTGATCACCATTGCGGACGATGCGGTTAATGATGCGCACCCTTTCAACCTTGCGGTAACTCTCAGTGACCCTTCCCTGCAGCCACAAGTCTTGGCCACAACAGGGTATGCCACGGAAGGAGGTATTTTCACGCTTCAGCGGGAAGGAGAAACCATTGCCCCGGATCAGCCCTTCCCCACGAGACATGGTTATGGACTCAACATGAGGGTTGTTAGACCTTTCCTACAACCTGGATGGAACCCCCCGATACTCCCTGTGGTACCTGGTGCTGAAGGCCTGGGATTATTGCAAACCAAGTCTGCACTTTTGAAGTCTGCTACTTGCGTGCGCCTAACACATGGGCAGGTGGCTCACACCCATGGGCCGCAAGACATCAGTAGCTTCGAATCACCCGTACGTGAGGAGGTATCCAGCTCCCAGGTTATTTCACTTGCCGACAGTGTCACCAAGGTTGTCAGCATCGTTAAGGGATCCGATGCGCTTGACCTTCCATCATTTATTGAGGTACCCCTCTCAGCCTCAGAATCTGACATTGAAATCGAAATTGCCAGGTTTGGTTTTCACTGTTCTGCATATGCCTTTGGTCAGCACGACAAAGTTTTCTGCGTGCCACTTGGATGGCCTGCCTTGCAGACACAATATCATGTCCTCTTTGCCAATGAGGACACAAGCGATGCTTCTGGCTGTTTTGCCCATAGCTTCTCACAAGCTTGGACAGAAATCACGCTCATGAGAATTCTCCATTGTCTAGGGTATGAGAAAGCCTTCATCTCTAGCATCACTACCCGAGCCAACCGCTTGTCGATTGTTTGCTTTTCTGAATCGCATGGCGGCATTGCAGAATTTAAGAACAGTAGGCCGATCAAGCCCTGGCCACCCAGGCAACCGCAGTATGCCAGAAAACCTTTCACTGATCATTTCGAGAAGACTGACTCAGACTGTCTGTTGCGGTGGAATATTCAGCTTGAAGAGCTCCACAATTTCTTTCATCAACCACAGACCAGGCTCAGTGTCTCATTTGATGGTGTTTCGCTACCACCAGTGACCCAGGAGGCTTTGACAAACATCTCATTTGTTGGCACACTTGAAGACGTTGACCGGATCATTATATATGTGGACGGTTCATCACAGCCAAGTCAACGACACCTGCCTCCACTACAAGTTGACATGCAGGGCATCCCAGATGCCTGGGCCTTCATTGTGCTTGGTGAAAAGTATGATGACCAAGGCGATTCCGTCCTTTCTCTCCTTGGGTGGTCGGCACATCAGGTGCGATATGATCCGGCCAGTCCGTTCTTTGCCGGAGCCACAAGAATCGGGCCACACATCGCTGAGAGAGAAGGCCTTTTCTTTGCTGCCCTATGGCGTGCTCAGCTCAATATCAACATTCCCACTGTATTTCGCAGCGACTCCAGTTTGGCAATCGGGCAAGCCTCTGGGCGTATCGGTGCAATTGAGATTGATCTCTCTTTCTCGTTACTCAGAGGTCTCTTCCAGTTCCTTGAAGCTGCTTTGGGCCCCGATTTGCTGCTGCTTGAGCACATCTATGGTCACAACAGTGATCCTTGGAATGAAGCGGTAGACGCCATTGCCAAGCAGGAAGCACAACAGAGCTTCTTTCTTCAGCGTCCTGACATTGACCTCCGACGATGGCATCAGGCGATTCCATTCTTGTGGATGCTCTTCGGTGACCATTGCGGATGCCCACAATTCTGCGGCGATGGCTTCAATGTATGTGCTCCCAGTTTGCCACCGGACGCCATTTGTGTGCCCGAGTCTCCGGCCTTCACAACCACCTCAAGCAAGTTTGATTTCAAGATTAGCTTTGCTTCTGCGAATGTATCCACGCTTGGTGTTGGCTCCAAAGGCCACACAGGCAAGCTGGACTACATCAAGGGCCAGTTTGTCAACTTTCACTTGAACTTCCTTGGGGTACAAGAAGCGCGTACCCAGGAGGGTACTATTATCAAAGATGACATTCTCAGATTGTGTGCTGGAGCCGATGGCAAACATCTTGGTGTAGAGCTTTGGTGCAATCTGAAACAACCGTTTGCCTTTGTCAACAACAAGCCAAGATTCCTTAGGGGCTCTGATTTTCAAGTGATTCACCGTGACCCTAGGAGGTTGCTTGTTCGCGTTCAACATGCAGCTTGGCAAACATACCTTCTTGTAGGCCATGCACCCCATAGTGGCACTGCTTTGGCTCAGAGGGCTACATGGTGGTCGGAGCTTCACCGCATCCTGCAAGCATGCCATCAAGATGTGCCTTTGGTTGCCATGATTGACGCCAATGCTGCTCCGGGTGACGGGGATCTCAGGCATGTTCTTGGAGCAGGCTTCGCTGAAACCTCTGGTACTCCATTCCTCAGACAGTTTCTGGAAACTTTCGGCCTTTTCCTGCCCTCAACAGGTCCTTTGCACACAGGTCCACGCCATACCTGGACCGCACCGGATGGAGTCAGCCAGCATTGCATTGATTATGTTGCAATTCCAAATTCTTGGCTCAGTCGATGCGTGTGGTCGCAGTGCCTCGAGGACTTCGACCTCAATGTGACACATGTAGATCACATTCCAGTTGGCCTTGAAGTGGGTTGGTCTGACCTCATTCTGTGCTCCCATGACACAAAGAGTGACTCAGGATCGAAGTTTGACAGAAATGCCATCGGCAGCGTTGATCTTGCACCTTTTCTCTCCCAGTCCCATGACATTTCATGGAACACTGATATTGAATCGCATGTTGATGCACTCAATGCTTCTTTCACTGGCGTCTTACAGCAGTATTGTCCCAAGCCACAACGGTCTCCCAAAAAGCCGTTTATTGATGACAGGTGTTGGGCCTTGAGGACTTGCAAATTGCGCCAGAGACGAATTGTCCGTCGGACATTAAATTGCATTGGCCGAGAATCCCTCCATAGAAGTTTCTTTGCGTGGCGATCCTTGAAATCATCTTGCAAGCCCTCTAGTGACCCGCTTTTGGATCTCTCCTTCAATTATGGTACCACACTGCGTTGCGGAGGTCTTCGTGCCATTGCACAACTATGGAACACCTGCCGTGCGTTGAAAAAGCAACTGCAATTGGCCAAGAAGCAGTGCCTTGCTGATCGCATCAAGGAGTCGAGCTCGCTCACATCCGCATCAGATATACTGCGCATCCTTCGGCCTTTTGTAGGATCATCCAATGCCAAGAACAAAGGACCCCGTCCATTACCACTTGTCTGTGATGACAATGGTCTCCCGTGTGCATCATCCTCAGCTGCACTGAACCGGTGGATTGACTTTTTCATGGCTATGGAAGGTGGTTCTCGCCTTGATACCCATGAGCAGAGGCGTCTTTGGATCCAAGGCTTGAAAGAACACACTGCAAATCACCTTGATGTGAATGTTGCTGAGATTCCATCCCTTGTTGAGCTTGAAGCGGCTTTTAGGAGAGTCAAAAAAGGCAAGGCCTCTGGACCAGACCAGTTGCCGTCTGAGCTTTTTCATCAGTACCCTGCTGTCCTCGCGCGGCATTGTTACTCGGTCCTTTTGAAAGTCGCTCTACAAGGCCAAGAATGTTTGATTCACAAGGGCGGCACCCTCGTACCGCTTTGGAAGGGGAAGGGTGACCAAAGCATTTGTTCCTCCTTCCGCAGTATACTATTGAGCTCACATTTCGGCAAATCACTTCATCGCGCCCTGCGATTGAAGCAAGCAGATGTATACGAAGCGTACATCCATGCTCAACAGCTAGGAGGGAGACGCAAAACACCAGTCACTTTGGGCGCCCATCAAGCCAGAGCATTCCTGCGCTATCACAAGCAGCAGGGACGACCAACAGCGCTCCTGTTCCTTGATTTAACGGAAGCCTTCTATAGGGTTGTCCGACCATTGGCGCTGTCGGGATCCCTGAATGATGAGGTCCTTGCTGCCATGGCATGCAGATTGCAGTTGGATGCCAATGTGATCAGGGAGCTCCATGGACTTCTGAGACAGCCTGGTGCTATTGAACATGCACAGCTCCCTGAACATGCCCAACGAGCCATTAGAGCTATCCACTGTGATACGCATTTTTCTCTCAGAGGCCAGACTGACTGTTGCCGCACCACACTTGGCTCTAGACCAGGTGATGCGTATGCTGATGTAGTGTTCGGGTACCTGTGGGCCCGT
>Ga0126342_10012726_pt1 | contig 14970 bp, 15 predicted proteins | sample Cyp1metagenome_FD_92528 | JGI IMG/M metagenome (GOLD analysis project Ga0126342, IMG submission 92528) | Coral microbial communities from Lord Howe Island, Old Settlement Bay, Australia - Cyphastrea 1 metagenome | ecosystem: Host-associated > Invertebrates > Cnidaria > Coral ...
GGTCACAGATGATATATGTATACAGTGTACACATCTACTCAAATACTGGAAAGCGGGCTTTAAAAGGAGGAGTGCCTCTTCGTTCTCCAGCATGCAATTTCTCACCGGGACAGGGCCTTCTCCCATTTTTTACTGATCATTGCAGACAGGATGGCTGTGGTCCAGGCCAAGCCAGGTCATTTCTAACTATGAAAACAGGAAATGTCCGCTGTGAGATGCGCTTAGTCTTGCAGAGCCCCTGTGCACTTGCGACAAGAAAAACGTCACATGTTGGTGAATATATACGCAAATACAGATTTATGTGTGTATATGGGCATATATGTGTACATTTATTCTTCGTACATTTCTAAACGCATTTCTGCACATGTTTTAAGGTTGATATCGTTTGTCCAAATAGAAAGATCGCAGCTATAGATGTGTGTATGAATAGTGTGTCACGGGCACAGAGAATACTGCATGTTATATGTCCAGTATATCTATGAATAATTATATCTTATATATACATATACATATATATATATTATACATGTATATATATATATATATATTTCCGTGTATATATATATATATACGTATATATAATTATATATACAATATATCATTTATACAATGTGTCTACAAAATTCAAATCTGAGAGTTCCTGCTCCTGGCTGCAGTAGCCAACTAAAGTCACAAAATCAAATTGTTTCAAAACCATCTATGCCAAGAGGCTTGCACACAGGTCAGGAAAAGCATCAAACGATGCTGCCGCGAAGCCGTCGCCATGACTTCACTTTAAGCGAAGCCGTCGCCTACTCTGTTGGTAACTTCGGTATACCAGCTGGTCCCAGCAATCCCAGTGATACGCTGCAGTACCACGACTTCGAAACTTGAGGAGTTAGAGAACCAGAAAGAAAAGGCTAGACCGGGCATGAGATTGAAGGACCAGCTGTTTAAGTGGCATATCCAAAGTCATTTTACACCAAACCAGTGCATTCCTTTGGAATACACCTGGAGTTTGAGGCAGAGATGTTGTTTCCATTATCGTGACCCTATTTTTAAGGGCTGGGGCATCTTCAACCCACAGTGCGCAAAGTGCTTCTCCATGGTCTCTCGCCTAATTGCAAGCAAGATCGAGCCAGCTGTGACTTCTGCTGGTTTGTGCTTGGGAAAGGACGCAGAGATGCGGCAAATACTCTCTACGGATCCTCCACTGGAGATCATGCCAACTTATTCAAGAGAGAGGGATAGTGTGAAAAATATACACCAAGCCGTGCAAACACTTCGATCATCTTCCATCGATTCTCTCTTGGGTCTCCAACTGCTTCTTTGCGAGTCTCCAAGCTTCTTTGCGTTCCCGCTGTGCCTTAGGTGCACGCACTAGGACTCCTTGGGATCCTTGGGATCCTTTGCAAAGCTCCATTCGGAGATGGCCCCAACATCTCTAGTAGGTTGTAAACGCGTATGATGCTATGTTCACCACCCATGGACCTGGCCTGATTGAGCTTTCTTCCAACATCTCGAAGGTGCCGGATCTCCTGCGATCACAAGAAATTGTCAGAATCCCTTCGGACCTTCGGACCTTCTAAACACTTCTCATCATGGATTTGTTGTTCGCACTGGTGCTGCGAACAAGAACTGCAAGGTCCAATCACTCCTTCCGGATTTCCCCTGAGTCGTCACAGCGGGCCTGCTTCTGACCTCAGGATCAACATGGGTGCAAATGCACCGGGATTGACTCAAATCTTTGTGCCAATTGGTTAGCTTCAGGCCCGAAAATGGATCAAAGTTTGGTGCCTTGGGATTCATTCTCTTTGAGCCCCACACACTTTCCCAAGCAGCCTACTTCTGCCTACTTTTGCTGAGACAATCAATCTTATGGTCTGGCTTCATTCCCTTGGAAAAAAGCAGCTTGACATATACAGAGTGAGGCACCTGGTGTGCCAGAGCTTCACCCCTGATACACGGCCGTGCGGCCCAGTCCCACTCAGTTGCCCCACGCAGCATCTCCTCCCGTTGTTCAAAGGCTTCCAGCTTCAGGCGGTCGCGCTCTTCAGCAGCAGACTCCACCTATCCAGCGCTAGTGTCACGCAGGTGGAGAAGGAATCTTGAGGGGTTCTGAAATTGGGGGATCCAAAAAATATCTAAACTAAGCTGGCTATTCTCAATAGGGAACTCAATTGCAATGGTTTTGGGATATCCAAATTTTGGGATCAGCAATAAGCAATAGTGTAGTTCAAGGGAGTAGTGTATTCAACACATTAAGCAACGCCACCAAGTGTTCGTCACATGGCTTGTCACTTGGGCCTTGCAGTTGTTTCATCACCGAATTGAAGCTGCTTCCCGACAGTCGACCCAGTCGACCAGATCCGACAGTCCCAAAGCCACCTGGTTGTACTTCAGCCGCCAGCGGAGGCGTTCCTCCAGAAGTTTGCTGGCCATCCTCCAAGGCGCCGTTGAGCCACACAAACGTGAGAAAACATTCTGCGCTGCGGTAAAACAAGAGGAATGATTTGAAAAAAAAACAGTTTTGATGAAATTACCAAAAACAAGTTTTGCAAAATCTTACAAAGAGGATTTTGGGCCTAGAAACAAGAAACCAAAGTCTCTTCCATGGCCTGTTCGAAACATGGCAAGCCATGGCTGGGCTTCAAATGGTCTTCTAGAGTCCTCCACTTGATGCTGGCGGCTTGCTGCACCACCCGCTCCTGGGGTAGCGAGAGAGAGAAATCTGTGGCTAATGTGTGGACACCAAATCTTGTGGCCCGCGTACTTTTACAGGACTTCCTGTTTGTAGTGCTGGAGAGAAGGGCAGAATCACATGAGCAAAGATATCCAGCAAGCTTTCCAAATAACTCCAAGGGGAGTGGGCTCAACTCAGAAAGTCACTTACTTTTGTCTCATGCTGGCAGTTGAAAGCCCACCTCGACACCATGTTGATGATCCACCCGCTTCATTAGCTTCTTAGTGTTGGCGGCAAGTATGGGTGAATGGCAGCCGATTCAGGGATGTGCAGGATAACATTCTGGTTTGCTGGTGTTGAACCAATCCCCTTCAATTCCGAATCAGAATTCTCGATCGAAGGATAGCAGAATTCCAGGGTCAACAGCAAATCAGGAGATCTCAAATGGTTCTGTATTTTTTCCTGGATCCACTTGCTATGAGGGGAACTCGATTAGGTCAACATTATTGTTTACCACATGAATCATATTTAAGTTAAGCATATCCCCTTTCCATCCCCTTTCCCATGCTGAGTGGCAGACATCCCTGCGTTTGATCTCAAATTCCCGCAAGGTGCCCAGTGTTTTGTCTCTTGCAGCATCCTCTCGGTCTGCATGGCTCACGCGAGAACTGGAAGTTGAACCTTGCAGGATTGACCAGTTCCACAATGGTAAAAGCTGGGCTGGCAATCTTTCCAGAGTTAAAGAAGTGGGGAGGCTCTGAGAGTGTTGTCCCTCTGACACAACTTGATCAAAAGACCGAAATGAGGACTGTGATCTGCAACCGTTTGTAGACCAAACAAAAAAACTGAAGTGTTGCTGCGACATGTATCAATCACCACGAGGTCAACACCAGGTTTGACAAAACAAGCATGTCAGCCACTTCAAATATTAGATATCATCACTACCATTGCCACAGCCTTTGTCGCAAAGCCGCCCCGTCGCTGCCGCCCCCGCTGCCAACAACAACAACAACAACAACAACAACCACAACCACAACAACAACAAAAAAAAACAAAAACAAACAAACAAACAAACAACAACAAACAACAAACAACAAACAACAAACAACAAACAACAACAACCAACAAACGACAAACGACAAACAACAAACAACAAACAACAAACAACAGCAACAACAACAACAACAACGACAACGACAACGACAACGACAACGACAACAACAACGACAACAACCACAACAACAACAACCACAACCACAACCACAACCGCAACAACCGCAACAACCGCAACAACCGCAACCGCAGCAACAACCGCAACCGCAAAGGCGACAGAAGCAAAACCAAAATAGATATAGGTATTATATCATGATGTGCATCCCTGATTGGCCCCTTCCATTGGTCGCAGGGTGTGGTCAAGAACTGGTTGGTACTTACCAAGCAGGACGGCCTCAACCTCACCAGCACTTACACAGCACATGGCTTGAGATGCCGGCGCATGGAAGACCCTAAGGTGGCGTTCCTGAGGAGAGGCTGTTTGTGATGAAATCCTATTAGAAAGTTTGGCCAACCATCTGATAATTTCAAATCAAAAAAAACCTGAATTGTTCATGAAACGCTCTGGGAGCTGGAATTTGAGCCTCGACAAGTAAAGTCACTGACTGAGTTCACGACGGTGTTGATGGCAGACTCTTCTTTGGACGAGTTGGATCATCCTAGAGATTCGAATGCAAGGACATGGCAAGAGTTTCCCATTCAGACTTAGTGAAGAATTTTTCAGTCACCTGGTGGAGTTGCAATGATTTTTTGAAATGCCTGGTGCAACCAGCACTCACATGAATTCGTCTGAAAACACCCAAAATTTCCGTAAGGTCCCTGGTTTATCATGATTTTCCCTGAAAAATCACTATCAGAGAAGGAAAATTTTCATGATTCTCCGGCAAAAAAAAACAGGTGTTTCGGCCTCGAAGGAAAGCTGATGCATTGCCTCGCGGAGTTTGGAGGCTTCATATTTTTCCTCTTCTTCGATGATGAGACCTGGCCAAGATGGGAAAATTCAGCAGCAAAAATCTGGAAATTCATCAACAAAAATTGGGATTTCATGGGGGTTTGTGTGCATTACATTATATATATATATATATACATATTATATATATATATATTATATATATTATATATTTTATATATATATATATTATATATATATATACGTGTGTGTGTGTTTCAATGGTCAGTATTTTTCCTAGAACGTTTGATGGGGATTTGTTATGGGGATGTGACCAAACATGTTCCTGGCATATAATTCGGGCATCGTATCGGAAAGCAACCGAAGGAAAAAATGGCTAAGTTGGGGAATCTAGGCGTATATGATGTGTGTGTGTGTATATAAGTATATACATACATGAAAAGTTCAAGGTAGCAACTGTTGTCTCTCCCTCTCTCTCTCTCTCTGTTGCAGAAGCTGTGCACACTTTGGTCTGTTGGGCACTGCAGGCTCAAGGCCTGTTGATCCATCATGTTGACAAACGTCACGAACTTGTGCTAGGCACATGTTGTTTTTTAACCCGGCCCCTCAAATTGTTCCCACGTTGTCGGAACACCTTGCACAAAATATCTAGCAACGCGTTGAAACGTAATCACATGAGTTTGTTGTTTGTGCGTGCACCGGCGTTGTTGCACAAGCCGCTGTTCTCCAGTTGGCTTGTCTATTTCTACACCTGTTAGAACCGCAGGTGTTGACTGTCAACTATACAACTAATGAATTATCTGTTCACTCCACGCTCATTGTTGGCCTCTCTCAGATGTTGGTTGAGCTCCATGTTGCACTCATCATTTTCCGCTCTGTTGGTTTGGACCTGTTGGCACCGGGATGTTCGATGAGCTCCACCCCAAGATACACTGCTGATCCCTTAGCCGCTGCCATCCATGTTGACATCTGGCTGGTTGACTTCAAAGATCTGCGAGCTCCTCTTCAGACAGCTGGTTTTCTGTGATGCCTGGCGCATTAGTCAGGTGTCCTTGCCCTTTGAAGGATCAGTCCGCTTGTGCTGATGGATGTTGAATCCAAACTTGTTGACCGAGGGTGTTGCTGTGGTCTGTCACAGCCATGTGCTCATCATTGTGAGCACCCACCAGAGACGCGCCTTGTTGTCATCCACTGATACCGGGTGGAGTTGGTCAGGCGTCATCTCATGTGGGTTGGCTATTGCGCTTCGGAGCACAAGCGTGCAACCATCTCCAATAGCTTCCGTGGGCTCAGTGTTGCGCCCTCTTAGTCGTACACGCTCACATATTCATTCATTTCAGTGTTGGTCACCGAAGATGACGTTGATCTGGGCGCTTTCTTGATGTTGGGACCCTAGGTTGCGGAACGCATCATCTCGGCCAGCCGTAGCAAGGCAGTGAACTCATGACTGCTATTGCATGTGGGGCTTTGGGGGGGGAAGTTTCAAAAATGACTTGGAATTATGACCATAAGTCTTGGACTAGGCTGTGCATTGAGGAATGCTATTGCATGTAGGGCTTTCGGGGTGAGGTTTTAAAAATGACTTGGAATCGTGATCATGACTCTTGAATATTTGGGAATTTTGATGTGAAATCGAGCTCTCGCTGCAGTCTTGCGCACATTTTGCTGACCTCATCTTCCAGAAGTGCTCCGAGCATGACATATTTTTAATATTTTGAAGTGCAAATCGAGCTTTCGCTACAGTCCAGTGCACATTTTGCCGACCTCATCTTCTTTAAAAGTGCTCCGAACCCCTTCGTTTTTTTTAAACATTTTGAAGTGCAAATCGAGCTCTTGCTCCAGTCCTGTGCGTTTTTTATCGACGACTTTCGCAGATCGAGCCCCGCAACCGCGGCAACAGAGACCCTACTTCGGCGAACACCGAAGCCACTTTACCCAAAGAAACACGGGGTTTTGCGCCCAAGAGTGTTTTCACCGGTGAATTCACACGAGGCCGAACTGTTACACTTCCCAACTACTTGATGATGGATGGTTGACATGATGATGTGGTTGACATAATGGTGGGAATGCTGACCATGACAACCGTGCATAACTCGGAAGTTTTCTAACTAAACTTCCGTTGACAATCCATAAATGGCTAAATCGTAAATCGTCATGTATTGCAATCATGGCTGGTCTTATACCCCATCTATCCCCAGTATACCCTGCCCTATACCAACAATGTTATATTTTGGCTTGTCCAAAAATTGGTTACCGATCTTTAACAGAAGTTCCATGATCAACAATTTTTCGACTTTGGGGTGCCGCATTTGAGAATTCAAATGGATTGCCAAAAAGAAAGAAAATTGGTTGATGATTTGGCTGGAATGGTACCATAATTCAACCACTAGGAAACCAGTGGAACTAACGGGGATGATGTCAAAGCCCTCAAGGCTGCCAAGCCACCATGGTGCAAGTCTCTTACTGCCTCCCTGACTTCAGGGAATGAAACAACCGAGAAATGTGCAGACCTCATTTGCAAATCTTAGCCCAAAGCAATCCGCAGCATCCCCATCAACTTGCAAGCAGGGCGATCAAAGCAGTCAGTTGCCATAAAAGCCAGGCTCTTCGCCATCCGCTTCTTCGCCCTTCAGCAACTGTCATGCACAAAGAGCTGTCTGATGCATTGAAAACACACTGGTTTGTCGAAAAGTCGGGGATACCCCAAAATTGCCAGCACAGAGGAAATTATGATTAACCATGATATTTTGGGGTATCCATTTTCAGACAAACCTAACATGACACTTTTGACCTCTTTCGAAACATGCAATTCGTATATATATAGGATGTTTCAGGACGAACAGCGGGATCCTTTGAAGCCCTGAAAATTCATCGCACAACCAAGTCCATGACTCATACTCTTTGCGCCGCCACCTTGTCCTTGGTCAATCTGCTGCATCTATCCTCTGCTTTTGCGGACTAGCAAGCCTTTTTGAATGACTTTGGAGTTGTAAAGAGACACGGATGGCACGCTGCACCGCTGTAAGATCCCTGCTCTAATTTGGGGTAAGTTAAGTGGAGCTCGGCGCTCTTTCGTGCAAACTCCTGCAACCACCACCATCACCATGTCAAATCTGTTCATGAAAGTCATACACGGCCTCAGAAAGCAGAACCAAAGCATATACACATTATATATGAGAGGTCTTTTATATATAACACTTGCAACAGCATGTACTACCTCCCAGAAATCATGGCATATTTGGCATCTTGTAGCAGAAAGGCTCCAGTCCTCATCCACTTGATTTGCGTTGGGCACGTTCTTCATACGTTGAATCAAGTCTGCCATGTGCCACGAGATGTGTCACAGCGCAGAAAATCTGGGAAGTTCCATTTACCCTGTATTTTGCAGCCCAGACTAGAGCAAGAAACAGTTCCAGCAAAAAATCCCCTGATCCATCAGAAAATGGGCCATTCAACATCCATGTTGGGACATCCCATTATGTCACGCACATCTATCCCCTTTGACAGCCCTGCCTCGCAGCTGTGTCTCAGAGGCAACTCTCTTTGGACCTGGCCTGAGCTTCCTGGTGCCGGCGTTAAAACTTACCATCGAGGCGGTCAGATGCAGTGAGATACCATATGAATGGATGCAAATCTATGCAAGTCTTTGCAAATCTATGCAAATGTATAGAGGATATAGAATATAGATGGATATAGATGAATATAGATGAATATAGTATATAGGACATACACCCTGGAGGGTACCAATTGACATTAGCTACAAATCGGTGGACTTGTCGATTCCCGCGTCTGTGGACCAAAGGGACCAAGTGTCATGTGGGGATCAGGGCTTTAGATGCTAAAGACCTGAAGATCATATGTGCCATCGTCAAAACACAGTACGACATCATGGGGACATCCTTGCAATGGGTATATACATCCCCATGATGGACCATATGTATATATCTATATAACATGTATGTATATATAATAACATTTATTATAATCCAACTTTTGAACATGGCACATATATTAAACGCTGAAGCACCACTCTGAGCCTGGCCTGATCAGCAGTGAAGGTGCAGAAGACTGCGGAGACATCGGGGGCAGAGTCACCTCTCAACATGTCATTTCAGCCTGGTGAAAAAAAAAAAGCTGGAACTGTAAAAGGATGTTAAACTGGATGTTATTGGATGTTCATGTCCAAATCATCCATGGTACAATAGGTTTCGGTGCATGGAACTTGAGGCCCTCTGCACGATTCCCTAAGCTACCAACAAAACTATGGAAATCCCTGCGCCAGAGAAAAACTATGGAACAACTATATGTCAAGAGGCACCTCTGAGGCCGAGCCCATGGGGCTGGGGGTCTCCTTGGAGCTGTGACTGCCCCATTCGAGAAACTGCATGGCCTCTATGGAATTCTGTTGTGACTCACATGACCTATGAAGCATTCCAAGTGTGAGGAAACCCAGATCCAGTACGAACCTTGGGGGACTGTGACAGCAACAAGTTGGATTTAATCGTGGCGGCAATCATGTTGGACTCTCAGAGTAAAGAACACAGAATCATGTCACAACTGTAGTGAATCATTCGTGGGCGATGCTGTGCTTGAAAGACCATGTTCCAAAACGCCGTGGTTGCGCATGTCTCCTGATGCAACATGTTTAGCCAACTGGTAAAACAAATGAAGAGGCCTGGAATAGTGCAAATGTCGAAGCAATCTGAGCTCCATACATGAGCTCTGCTCACAGAATATTCATCCAACACCTGTTTACAATGAGCAAATACCCCTCCACGTTGATGCTACCCTCATCACAAGTGCCACCTCTTCACCAAAAATACCAGTTCACTGAAGCATTTGCTGTCATTATCCGTGGAGATTTATTGAATGACAAGAGGACAATCTTTATTGATGCTCTATCTCAGAGGATTTCAATGAACAGCACTGGCAAAGCAACAACCAAAGCACAGTGTGCCACAAAGGTGGGTTGTTTCCTTTCCCAACAGGCCTCTTTGAAGAAGCCCAAAGCCACTGGATACGGCCTGAAACATGAAAATGTTGAAATGTATTTGACCACTATCATACTATCTTTACAACTGAGTCTGCGTAATACACTGAATTATACATGAATTTAATTATGTATATATATATATCATACATATATATATATACACACTATATTATATATACACTATATTATGAACTAAATTAATATGCACGAATGAGTTTCGACCAACATTCATCTCCATCTTACCACTGAGGCCGCTGCGTTGTAGGCGCGCCGGCGAGGTTCGGATCCTTGGTAAACCACATTTCCTTTTGGCACCACCGATAGCTGCTGTATGGGTCTAGTGGCCACATAGGCCCCGGAACGGCCAAGATAGCAAAACATAACATAACAATAACGTAAAATATAATAATATGACATAACATAACATAACATACCATAACATAACATAACATAACATAGCAAACCATAACATAACAGAACATATAAACAGGAACTGGAGAACTGTGACAACCTCAGTCTGAACCTGGTTTGGAAACTGCAAAAAAATCAAAGAAACATCACTGCTGCACACAGAATTTATATAAAAGAAGAACTACATCGCCCCGGATTGCATTCACCAAATGGGGTGTAATGGGGAGTTCCGCTTACCATGTCGTCGATCTCAATCTGCAACACAGTTACTGGCGGTCCACCCTCTCGCCAATTCCTCAGCACAATCCAGATCAAAATACTGCAAAGTTTGGCTTGCCATCAAAGAATGAAGCTACTTTGCGAACAGTTGTATCACATTTATCACAGGCGGACCTCAAGAAAACTAAGCCTGCAGCGGCTGCAGTTTTTGATGGACATCATCTTTCGTAGTGCGGTCCTGCCAAACAGCTGATATTCACATGAGGGCGTGCAAAGATTTACACGGCAGGGGCGCATCTGTTTTCACATGTGATTTTGGGCCTGGATGCCAATGGATTTTCCATTGCAAGTCCATGCTTCTACACACAACTGGAAATGGTTTGTGGGTGCTTCACTTCTCTATTTCTACGCGTCATCCATGCCATGAGCACTGATGGAATGTTTTCGCGCTCCTCCTTAGGCTCTTGTAGCCCAAGTTCAAAAGACTATTTCATCCACGCGCAAAAATCCCTTGAGGATTTCACTGCAAAAAACACTCGTCCTTCGGGATTCAGGAGAGCCCGGCATCCTTTCTCCAATACAAATGCTGGGCAAAACTATTCTTTGACCAACAATTTGACAAGTTGGTTTCTCTGATAACTCACCGCAGCAGCATTCGCATATCATCTATGTCTATGTAGCATTTTGTAGACCTGAGAAAGCCACTCTTCTCCACGGTTCCTTGCCTTTTCGTTGGAAACTGCTGCGAACTTTGCACGAAACTTCACTTGTCAATCCAGCACCAGGGTCCCTTGGTTCAAGGATGGCATCGATTGCTCTCTGAAACTCTCTTGCGTCCTCATAGTTCTCTGATGCCAGACACTCGTTTTGTGGACCACGCAAGTTGCTGAGCAGATCTTCTAGCTGTCGCTCAGCACTCTGTCCCGAGTTCTTCTTCATCTGTCCCGAGTTCTTCTTCTGCTTGTTCTCCACCATCCATAGCATCAGCTGAGCTTGGCAAAGCTCGAGATCTGATGCTCCAGCAGCATGTGTCGGCGTTACCATCCGGCCAGATCTGATTGAAGGTCTAGGCGGTGTATCTGTGGTATCTGGTTGCTTCTGCAACGTCATGACTTCAGCTTGGAGATTGCTAATGCCATCTCCGTGGTCTCCCAGAAGAGTATCTGCCTCTTCCTGCTGGAGCTCATTGTAATACAAACGCTTATCCAATCTCTTCCGCAACCAGAATGCTGCAAAACCAAAACCGTGCAAACACAAAAAAATCCTTCAGATCCAAAACGTGTCACCACTGTTGGCCATGGATGGTCACGAGACTCCTCCTGGCCTGCTACAGTGGTTGCCTGAGAATGGTTTTGGCTAAGTTCGACATGTTCCTGGTGTTTGAGCCATATGTGCGCAGCTCTTCACGCTCTAGCTCTCCAACAGGCTCATGGCTTTCCACATACAACATCCCAACTTCTCGCGTCAACACAACCAAACGCTTCTTTGAGAGGGGTTTGGTCCCCACATCGCTGATGTTAAAGTTTGACAGCAAAACTTCTCCCTCACGGGCGGCCTTTGTCTGGACCCATAAAATTTTCCCTGACAGGTGGCGCACCTTGCCACATCATTGTGGGGCCACCAGCTGGCGTGCCGACGAACTGCCGGTGTGATGCACCTGAAGCAACTTTGCGGCCAAGATGGATTCCAAACATCTTTGAAAAAACAAACGGTCACACATGGAGGAAACGGTCGAATGGAGTTCGCTTTCGCACGATGACAAAAAGTGAACACATGATGTCGATTTCCTGTGGCTGCGGTTTGCCATCCGCATCCGAAAAAGTTTCAAGCACCCACTGGGCTTCATTGCTAACTTTCCACTTTCCGTGTCCAGGCATTGGATTGCTAAGTTTCACTCCCGGATTTCCTGTGCCCTTCAAGTAGCCCACGAGCTCACGCAAGTTTGTAATGCCATAAGACTGGGTTTGGACATCTTCCATTACATCTGGGCGATCTCTTCCAAGATATCGGGCTGTTCCAACTATGGAGCGGAAGTGACTTGCATCCTCTGGCGTCAATGGCTGCAAAGTGTCCTCCAATTGTATGGAGGCGTCACAAGGTACACTTTGAACTCTCACTGGACCAAACTTCTCCTCGAATGCTTAGACAATCTTTTCAACGTCTATGCCAGGTGTGATGAGAATGCCATTACTCAATTGAACGAGCTTCTTTTTCAGGAGGGTACTGGAGGAACGCTCACCCAATTCTGGGTGGGAAACTGAAAACTTCTCCTTGCACTTCTTGAGGAAGGTCCCATGGAAATGTTCACACGTTCCAAAGTAGAGAAGGTCATCCACGTGCATCAACACTGTGGCCACTCGAGATTTTCCCAAAGAAGGTTGTTCACTGCAAAACTCAGATGCGAGGTTGGTGTACAGGAAGTTCCTGAAGTACCAATACTAGGTTGAGAGCCTTGCCTTTGTCCCGGGAGGTTCTTCAAAAAGACAAATGGAGAGTTGTGTAAATACACCAGGATGGGGTCTCTCTGACTGAGGGACCTGCAGAAAGGCATCTTTGATGTCCAACGCTGCCAGCAGTGGTTTGTACTGGCCTTCTGCTTGACGTTGAAGGTGTAACAAGGGGAGCCAATTTGTTGTATGTGCACCTGTTGAGGTGTCATCGCGCTTGGTGGTGGCGTATTCACGAGCCACCAGGCGACTTCTTCGCATCCACCGCTCTCTGGACTGCCCCTCGCACACATAAAGCTTCTTTCGCCAGTCAGGCCTGACCAGCACTTCCATCTTAAGCAAACAGTTGATCTCAATCTAGTCAGCCACCTGATCGACTGAAGAATATGGTGGCTGCCCTTTCAAATCCCAATCACTTCAAACGACTTCCGGTGTACCTGCAAAGTAAAGTTCATCTTCACCAAACCATGCATCATCAGTGTTCTCTTCAACGCTCTCATTCTGGCACTCTGCTGCATACTCATACATGGTGTGGTACTCTTCTTTGCCAAACTGCACTGTTCTCACCATTCTTGCTGCTCTGCTGCACGCTGCTCCACTGGGTTGATTCTCGGCTTCTTGTGTTCTTCTGTTCTTGCACGCATGCTCTCTTGTTGGTGAATGTCTTGGACTGCTAGGAGCACCAGCAGCCGCTGGCTCATGTGGAGTCATGGGGACCTCAAGTCCAACATCTTGCTTTGAAGTCATTCCACTCAAACTTGAACTTGCTGCACCACTAGGAGAAACGGTTGAAGCAACTGCGCTGGATGGAGGCGCAGCAACTGGCTTTGGAACACGGACTACTGTGAGTTCACCTTGAACTTCTTCGCCAAAAATCCTACCATCTCCAAATTCCACATCACGCTGAATCTCACCAGGCTTGCCATGGCCTGACATTCTCTGCTGCTCTGTCTCTTCCATCTGCTCCTCCTGCGCTTTTGCTCTAACAGCTTCTGCCTCTTCGTCTACCAGCTTGCTAGGCTCAACGGGACCTATTGGTGCTGAAAAACTCACAGAACGAGGCATCACTTTCTTCTTGGTTGGCTGCACTCTGCCTCCAAAGCCCACCTTGCACTGCCAAGAGAAAAGATCAAACTGCTTGTAAAATGCCATGTAGTTCACCCAGTTGGTCTTGATTCTGCGCACTGACCGCGCAAGAACCAACGTTGTTCTAGCATAAAGGAGGAAACTGTCTTGACCTCCAACCTTTCCTGTGAACAACATGCGCTACCGTTTTGGGTTGCCTTTCAAAGAAGTTCCGGAAAACCCCAGCACAGGCTCTGCAAACTCGCAAACTTGTCCATGATACGGCTTGCCGTACACAACTTCAAAAGCTGTCAAGCCCTGGTGGGGATTGAATCTGTTCAAGATCCACGCAGCGTGTCTCATGCACCAGGTCCACAAAGCATGGTTTGAGCTGATTGCAACTGCAAAGAATGCATTGAGCTCCCCGCCAGACCTCGAATACGCTGAATGGCATTCTCTGCAAGTGCATGTCCATACTGATATGCTGAAGGAGTGCATGCCTGCGTCCTAAGACCAATCTGTTGTCGAGATTGCACCACCAAACGTTGCAACTGAAGCACCGACGGTTCGCTATCGCACCTGAACATGACATCGTTCCAACCAAGTGTTGGGCAGAAAGCAATAATCCCCTTGGGTGCCAAGTCAGGTTGCGCCTTGCTGCTCATGGGCACGCACCCCAAGAAACCAGTTGTGCCATCCACAAGCACCAAGGAAATCAACGCATCAGGATCTTGACTGTCTTCTCCAGCTTTCGTAAAGAAATAGTCAAACGAAATTGCGGGAACACTACCCTCTTTCGAAGAGAAGTCCCTTGGGTGTCTGTCAGCACGAGCTCTGCGTGCAGGTTCTGAACTCCAAGTTCTTCTGATGCTGCAAAAGCCGTCCAAAGCATTTCGCCCTGCTATTTGAAGTTGAAATGCCATACGTTGAACAAGGTGCGCTTAAACTGGCTAAACTGCTGCTATTTGGTGTCAGTGTTTTGCCATTCACCACAATCTCATCGTCCTTTGCTGGACGCACAACGTTCAAGTGTGTTTGCCTCTAGTTGCTCTAACATGCAAACAAGCAAGCGAAAGACAGCGGCCGGTTTTTTTGCCGGAAGAGGTTCTGTGTGCTCAGAATAGATTCAAACAAACCTCTGTATCACAACCCCCAGGCGGAGCAGTCTGTAGCATTCACACTCCTCGCTTTGACCGAAATGCCTTGCGTA
>Ga0126342_10012727_pt1 | contig 14970 bp, 12 predicted proteins | sample Cyp1metagenome_FD_92528 | JGI IMG/M metagenome (GOLD analysis project Ga0126342, IMG submission 92528) | Coral microbial communities from Lord Howe Island, Old Settlement Bay, Australia - Cyphastrea 1 metagenome | ecosystem: Host-associated > Invertebrates > Cnidaria > Coral ...
AAGAAGCAGGCAAGAAGCAGCAGCAGCAAGCAGCAGCAGCAAGCAGCGGCAAGCAGCAGCAGAGGCAAGCAGCAACAGCAGCAGCAGCAGCAGCGGGCAGGCAAGCAGCAGGCAAGCAGCGGGCAAGCAGCGGGCAAGCAAGCAGGCAAGCAAGCAGGCAAGCAGCAGGCAAGCAGCAGCAAGCAAGCAGCAAGCAGCCAGCAAGCAGCGGGCAAGCAGCGGGCAAGCAGCGGCAAGCAAGCAGGCAAGCAGCAGGCAAGCAGCAGCAAGCAAGCAGCAACCAGCGTTTGCCCCCTTGAAAGAATGATCACATATAAGTTTTAAAAATCAATGCAATACCAAAAAAAATAAACTTTTTCCAGGCGCACGGCCCCAAAACAATGAAATCGTTCAATTACTAAAAGTTGTGGTGATGGCAAACTTGAACTTTTTCCAGGCGCACGGCCTCCCGATACGACTTTTAGAAGCTGATACGACTTAACCCGAGCACTTGGATCTGTGAAACTCTCTTTTCATTCATATTCACTGGTGCATAACATTTCTTGTGGGCTAAACACTCATTTGACCGAGAGGCAACATCGGCGAATCTGGTAGACATGTGTTCTTCAGAACATGTTGTGCACCTAAAAAATCCTTGTGGTAAACCCAATAAGAAACCGCCCCCAAATCACCATTTTTATGGGCGGTATAAACCATCCCCAAATGGTAGTTGCTTCCCACATTAGGCATCTTCAGGATGATTTATTCATGATTTCCCATGCTCATCATCATCATCATCATCATCAACATCCATGAGTCATGAGGTTGGCCAGCGAGGCCACTCTAACTTCCATTACTATGCCGACTTTTCGTTGGTGAAAGCCTCGTTTGAAACAAAAAAAGGCATGTCTCAGCCTGAGTTCGGCAGATCTCGGCAGGTTTGTTGTTTGTTTCCCAATCAACCTACAATGAAACCATTAGTTTTATCATGTTTTATCCATTGATAATTAAAAATATAATTCATGATTATTGATTATATTAGTATATCAATGGATATCAATGGACAGTCAATGGATGTATAATCAATGGATTATCAGTTTATCATGTCTTTTCCACCGTTTGCCAAGAACTTCCTGATGTTCCGCGATTTTCCCTTGAAAGCGGGGCGAAAAAAGCAGCCATCCCGATCCCCCCAGTGGCACACGCACCGAACGCCGTGGAAAACGCTGTTGGCAGGTTGCGTCTTGAGAGTGACGGCAGCCCAGAAGTGACAAGCATGAAACATGCGGATTTTAGTACATCTGATCTGATTGGTGTTCGTAACTCCCTATGTTTTTGGGCAACTATGGTTGAAAGAAAAAGACAATATGAAACCCTAAATCCAACACTCATTGATGTGTGATAAATCTACTGGTTAAGATCTAATGACCAAACATTGAGAAGTATAAAAGGGTATATATATTATTATGTATAATTATGTTGTATGATGATGTATGTGTGTGTACGAAAAGCTGAAATACATGTGGATAGAGCGGCACAGGTTGGGGTTTCTCAATAAACATCGAGGATATGTCTGGCACCTGGGGTTTCAATGGACGCGCACATGCCCATAGCATCCCATAGCATTGACATGCATTGACCATCCTATGTTCAGTCGCCAAGGCGGGAAAAACGAAATTGCAAAATAGTCAACCAAATTTAACAAAAAAGAAAAAATCGTACCAGTATCAAACAACAGCATCAAATTGGGGTAAATGCATCAATCTTTCACACGACCCATTTACGTATGGGCAAGATATAACACGGTCCCAGGCCTAAGATGCTTTTGGAAACTCAAAACGTTCAGAAACAAATGGTGGGAAACCCCCAAGCAACCACCGTGAACAATCCGTACATACGAAATGAATAGAACGGTTGTTTGGGCTTCCAGGTAGCTCAAAAGTGTGCATTGCTCCTAGCTGCAAGTAACTGGCCTCTCTCAACCAGTTATATATTTATTCAAAGTTCTAACCTTGCGATCAGCGTCAAATAGGTCATGGACGGCTACATACAGTACCTATAGTCTCCAGTAGTCCAACATGGCGAGATCCGATTGAAATAGGGTTTGTATGGCTTTGTAATGGTAAACAACTACATCAATTCTTTTCTTTTCAGGCGCTTCACCCATCAACGGGCTTTTCCATGCGAGGTTGGTTTACCCAAAGGGTGATCAAGCAGTAACACATCCCAGTGCCCATCCCAATCGTATCCCTTCTTTTCCAAGGCCGAAACCGTCCGATGCTTCACAGACTTCACACTGCTTCACAAATGAAAGTCAGTCTTGTTCGCTTGGAATCACCAGTGGAACCTTTGAAGCTGGATGCATAAGGTGCATACATATACATCTCTTTCATTCCCCAACTTTCCCGCACCTGAAATCTGGCTGGCTTCGCTTCCAAAAGACCAGTAGAGCTTGAAGCATCACCAAGGCGCGTGAGGAGACTTTGCAACCATAGCAGGCTGTGGAAAGTGTCTCCGTCCAGATCGGTTTCTTCGTAAGTTGGGTCGCGAAAATCCACCACAAAAAATTGTGGTGAGCTGGAGGAACTGATTTTCAAGGAGACCCCTTCATCCAGCCAGAAGCAGGAATCCAAGAAGTGCATCATTGCACACCAAAGTCGAAGGCGCCCTGGAAACTGCGTGACTGGTGCCGTTGGATCATGTGCTTCGACCATGGAGGATGCCAACACGTGGAGTCCGTGCTGTGTTTCTACCTCTTGCAGGGTGCGACACAGCTGTGGCAAGATGCAAGTTGACGATGAAACATTGCTGGCAAAGGTATCGATTTTTTTGAATAAGATCTGTTCACAGAATGCACCTTCGCACTTTGGTGCGGGTAGCTTCTTGTGGCGCACTTCAAGTTCATTGCGGATACGGGGCAAATGATCTTCGAGCAACCGCCTGGCCATTTGAAAATCACTATGAAAGTTGGACTTCGGTGCAGGGACAGACTGCAAATGTGGTTCCCAGATCTTCTCAGTCTCAGGCATCAAGTCCGATAAACCTGGGTGGGTGGAAATCGTCGTAATCCCCGGAAGGTGAGATTCATTGTTTGAACCGGTGACGTACCGTGATTTTTCCCATGATAAACCATGATAAACCACGATCAAGCCATCGCTCAGTCATGGCGAAATATCATGTGGTTGGGAAACTCTTACTAATAGTAGCTCCTTGGCCTCAAGTTGGCCGAACTGCCTGAAGAACCTCTTGTCATGGGATCATCTTCCCAAAGACGCTCGAACAAAAAAAACGGCTAGCACCAATCAAATCATCATTACAAACAATGCAAAATACTAACTATATATCAACCCTTTACATGGTTAAGTCATGTTAAACATTTGTGGTTCTTTCTTACATGCCTCGTCGTTTCATCTTTCCCAGAACCAACCAGCTAGATGATCCATTAACTAGCCACTATTGTCCCACTAAATTTTAAAAAACAAACCACTGTAGTCCCCATAAATTAAATACATCCCCCCGCCAAAAAAAAACACAACATAAGTTGGTCGTTGGTTTATGACCACCGTTAACTACTTTGGGGATGTCCAATTGCCATGTTATGTGTGGTTGCATGCCCATCAACAAATTGAAAGCAACAACCAGATGTATTATACCACATTGACAAGTTCGAGATACCTACCGCAAGCCCGACACTTTTTGGAGTTAGCCTCTGGGAATCAAAACTTGCAATGGAAAATCGATAATGGATGACCCTCGCAGCTATCAACATTTTTTAGTTCAGGGTTTTCCCGGCTTACCACGTTTGAAGACACCGGAGGGTGGTTTATCTTTATCAGCGCCAGATTAAAACATATTAAAACCATGTAGTTGCATCGCCCTTAACTGGCGCAACCCACTTTGACTTTCGTCTATGGGATCGGGACCCCCACTTTGTAGGCAGTTCCACACCTCATCTACAAACCAATCAGAAATTGGCGTGTGTTACCACTACAAAATGATGATTGGTTACCTGGTAAGGCTACTTGAAGGGGGAGCATCCAAAGCTTGAAGGGGTGGCCGCTGAAAGCCCATGCCTTGCTACAAAATGACATTGGGTTTCAACAGGTTGCCAGGCCATGTCTTTTGCTACCAAATGCCTGTTCGAAATTCAAAGGAGGTTCAAACACCCAACCGCTGAGAGCTTTAAAAAATAATGTGCCTAACTTTTCACTACAAAATGAAGAGCACAAACCCATAAATAGACCCTATAGATTATTCAAATGTAAAGTTTGTATGAGGCACAGTGGAAATTGGAGCAGGGATTGTAAACCTGGTATATCAGATCTCACCATATCCTAAGTATCCATGACATTCCCAACATGATTTTTTGCTCGTTAAAGTTTCCATGATATTCACATCACCCATGACATATAGAGTATACATGACTTTCCCATTAACATCATATCTAAACATACATGTATACACGTATATATATATATACATATATATATATATATGCATTTATATAACCCCAAGTATCCACCATTAAGTCCCATTAACATACCCCGACCTTCCATTTGCCTATCAAATAGGTAACCAGCCCCAAAACTATCAGGTAAAATCATCCAACAGTTTCCTATCTCAGTAGTAACTGGAAGGTTAAGGATAAAATTAACATAGTTAACATTCGTTGACATATATATATATATGTATATATATATGTAATAAAAGATAAAATGCAATACATATAACAACACATGTATTATATATATATATATTTATTGATATTTTATACCTAATATACATGCATACATACTTACACACATATATAATCATATATATATATATATAAATTATGTTTTATTATATCAATTAAAATATGTTTAGAAGTCAAACGTCAAACTTCCGACAATATGGACAGATGAAAAGCAGAGACGGAAAGAGTCAGCGCAGAGCAGAGAAGAAGAACGAAGAAGAAAAGAGAAAGTCTCAGAAAAAAGAAGATCCAGGTGCGCGAAAAGGTAGGAAAGTCGCGAGACACTGTGTTTTTCCAATGATTTGTGGCTTCGGAGGGTCGAAAAGTAGGCTCGCTAAAGCGACGGGTGCGGAGCCCGCTGGGCAGATGAGAGATGAAAAATTGCACGCCGTTGTGGCGCGAAGCACGTTTCGAAGTCAAAATGTACAAAGCAAACCACGTTGGGACCACTTTTGGAAGTTGAGATGTCGAAAAAGTGCACGCTGCTGTGGCGCGAAGCACATCTCGAAGTCAAAATGTACAAAACACCTCAGCTTCGGAGCACTTGTAGAAGTTGCGACGTCGAAAACGTGCACGCCGTTGTGGCGCGAAGCACATTTCGAATTCAAAATGTACAAAACACCCCAGCTCCGAACCACTTTTGGAAGTTGAGATGTAGAAAAAAGTGCACGCAGTTGTGGCGCGAAGCACATTTCGGAGTCAAAAGTGGAAAAAAACTGAGGGGTTCGGAGCACTTTTGGACGTTCAGATGTCGTTTTACGTGGCAGGCGCACGGGATTGTGCACCTTGTCAAAAGTGCGCAAAACGTGTGATGGTTGTGTAGCATTTCCAAAAACGATGGCAGGCGTAGGACATTTGAAGAGGATCTGCCAAGATGAATTTTCCGTGGCAGGCGCAGTGCAAGAGACATGTTTATCAGAGATGCCATGAGGTCCGGGCGCTGATTTCCTGAGAGGGGTTGCATTTTGGAGCATCAGATCTTCAGTTTTGGGAAGATGATTTTGCGTGACAGGTGCAGCACTTCGTATGAACTGGCATCACTTTTTCGTGGCAAGCGCAATGCTTTAGACAGGTGAAGTGGCAAAATCGCAAAACGCAATGGTATGAGGCCGTCAGCTCTGCACTCAACTTTCCATTTTTGAAGGAAGTCTCGCAGAATTGCTTCGTTCTTGATGTTGTCAACTTCGAAAAATGAGGAAGTCTCGCAGAATTGTTTCGTTTTTGATGTTGTCAAGTTTAAGCATTGAGGAGGTCTCGCTGAATTGCTGCACTTTTGATGTTGTCAAGTTCAAAAACTGAGGAAGTCTCGCAGAATAGCTTCGTTTTATTTTCAAGCTTGCAGATAGATAGATCGATAGATAGATAGATAGACAACTACAACTGCAACTACAACTACAAGTACCACTACACTATATTACTACTACTACTACTACTGCTGCTGCTGCTGCTGCCGCTGCTGCTACTGCTACTGCTACTGCTACTGCCACTGCCACTGCTACTGCTACTGCTACTGCTACTTCTACCACCACCACAGCTACAACTACAATTACAGCTCCACACATTACACTACAATACGCTAATTACACTGCAGTACATTACAGCCACAAATACAACTACAACTACACTACATTACACAACGCTGCACTACATTAATTACATCACATTACGCTACAACTGCAACTACCACTACATTGCACTACACGACGCTACACTACAACTACAACTACAGTACTTTACACTACAATACGCTAGGCTACACTACACTATACCACGCTACAGTACACAACACTACAGTACACTAATTACACCACACCACAACTACAACTGCAACTGCAACTACGCTACACTAATTACACTACATTACAACTACAACTTAAAAGTGCAACTCCACTACACTACAGCTACACTTACAACTACAACTACAACTGCACTACACCACACTACATCCAGCAGTTGTGGTGAGGTGACCACTGCAACCATTGCAGCCACTCCACAAAACACAACTCCAACCACCTGTCGGTCCATCAGTGGATTCGCTCTGCCGTCCGTGATTCACAACAACCAATCTCTCCTATAGCTTTCCTATTTTTGAAACTTCCGCCACCGCCTTGTGAGATACTACTGGTATTATATTATATTATATTATATTATATTGTTTTATGCTATCAAAGATTTAATAATTATATTATACATATATACCTCTATACATATATATATATGTATAATTATAATATTAAATGTCCATGATACTCCCAAATGCCCATGCTATTCCCCCAAAACCCCATTCACATAGACATGACCAGATGACCCTTCCGCAAGTGGTCGGCTTCATCGCCACGGCCCAAAAATTGCAAGGCCTCCACCGCCGCCAGCGCCGCCCAGCGGTTGCGCTGGGACAAGACGTAGACGCGCCGCCAGGCGTGAATGGCACGGGGACGTTCCCGTGGATCCGACGTGAGGTGTTTGGCCAGGTGAAACCAACCTGGGAACCGTTGAAAAATTGTAGGAACGATCAAAATACGCGGGATTCATATGGATTTATAGCTTGTGATGCGGAAATATATATGGTGATTTGATGGAATTTGGATGAATTTAGGACATCGCTGATCCTACAGGAAAGCCGGGTTACCACCCAGAAATATAGGAACAGCAAATTGTCCCTTGAACCTATGCTGGGAACCTGGGGAATTCCATGGGCTGGATGTATCTTGTTGGTAAGTATTGTACCTGAAAAATGTTGAAAACCATCATCCCATACCATTTTCTTCCTGGAAGCATGGAGAAATAAGCATTTTTCAATATTATTCATCTGTTGGCCACTTGGAAGTTCCATCATCCCATTCCTGAACTGAAAATGATGTTCTAAACCACCCAGCAACCTTCAAGTCTGAAAGGCCAGCGAGTGACACTCTCCTCAAGCCACTCTATCCTCGGGAAAATATATGTAAATCAGGACCATCGGTCGAACCCGGCCACTAGAAAAAAATCTGGAAACATCTGGCTTTCAAGCAGAACAATAAAACAAAATAAACAAATAATGGAAAATGCAGTGAACATCCCAGCTTTCAAAGTCCCCAGCCCCAGCATCCATTGTAGCTGGTCCCGCTGGTCCCGCTGGTCCCGCTGGTCCCGCTGGTCCCGCTGGTCCCGATGCGCCAACGTGGCAAAGAAGAAATCCGCACTCTGCCTTTGTGCCGTTCCTATTGGAGCAGCTGGGCGGCTATGAATCCCCATGTGCCACTGCAGCAGTTGCATGGCAGCTCTCACTTCCCACTGACCTTCGAGAACTGCATGGGGAGCTTCAAAGCTTGAATCCAACACAAACTTAAGACGTTTCAGTCACTTGAGTTCAAGTGGACTCCAGGTTCAATATTGCTGGAACAGTTGTTTTTTGAACTTGATGCAGTACATTCCAGTATTTGGGTTTCACGGGGTTGCCCTCTGCCAGAAAACATGTTTGGGGGAATCTTGATTCTTGAACCAAGTGGGACTTTAAAGTCATCTCAAATCAAAGCCCGCCATCTTCACAAAACACCGGAAGTACAGGATAGAAGATTTGAACACATTTTTTGGAGGAAATATCCAATCCAATCTTCAGTGTTTCTTTATATCTTCAGCAAAACCATCAAGGCCAATATTCTGGCGCCCATAAAGAAACGACTTTCAAACCCCCAGTGCCTTGGTGATCCCCAACATATCTTTGGCCCCCAGGTTTTCATCAATACATGTTTTTCATCCAGAATATGTGTGTTAGATTGTGACTAGTCATATCCCATTGCACCCCCACGATACTACCATTTTTGTTTGTTGATTCATCAGCTTTAATGATTATTTAATCAGTTGAATCCCTGTTATTGTCAGATTATTGCTTGCATATCCCTTTACACCCCTATGATATCCCCATGATCGCTGATGGTTCTATTGGTTCTACCATTTTCGAAGCTAATTTTCCAATGACATCCCATGATATAGCCATCAAATTCATTAAACCACTATAATCCTCATACTATTCGCATTACGTACCCATTAAACTTCTATAACCACCCCACTATCCTCCCATGAAATTACATATGTTTGTCGGAAGCTAAATGTACAATCATGTCCCGTATTATTATTTCCCATTATATAGCCATTAAACCACTACAAGTACTATAATCCCTATAAAACCATTATTGCGTTTGATTACTACAGGAGAAAAAAACATGTTTCCCCTTGAATCCCATATTCCCATTATTATGAAATCCCCACTATATCCCAAACCCATATTACCCATATACCCCATGAAACATTTGCAGGCTAAATTCCAATTATATCTGATTATACAGCCTACAGTATATAGCTATTAAACTCATCAAACCTCTATAATCTCCATTCTGTATCCATTCTATTCCCATGATCTCATTCTGCCCACTAATAAGTCTATAAACCCCAGGGTTTCCCATTACATACCCATTAAATCCCCATGAAACCACCGATTTTTTCAACGCCACCATGGCGCCTGGGCAAAGTCGTCGCGCCGCCCTCAGGAGCCGCCTTAGTTTCTGCACTTGTCGTCGCTCGGTCGCTGCTGGAGTACCCGGTGATAACACCAACAGCGGCTGGAGAAGCCTCGGTGAAAAAAGGTGGCTGATTTGGCTGATTTTCCCGGCGATTTCTGGGAAAATCACTATTTTGAGGTAAACCATTGTGATTAATTAATGGTGATTTTGTGCTGATTTCATGGGATTTCATGGTGGTTCCATGGTGGTTAATTAATTTGATTTAATGGAATTTATTGTGGTTTAATGGGACTCGACCGGATATATAGTGAGCTAATGGGATTGTATGGTGATTTGTGGGGATTTCACCAAAAACAATCTGGAATATACCACCTGCTAATATAATATGGCTATTGAAAATTGCCCAGTTATAGATGCTTTACTTCTTTAAATGGCGATCTTCCATAATTATTGTCAAATTGCCAGCTGGTACCTCCACTTTCAGACTGTTCGCCCGTGTTGTGCCGGAAGGCTGGTGGTCTATGTTTTCGCTGAGAATTGATGATTCCCAGTTATGGTTGAACATGCCACATATTTGAAAGCACAGCCCAATTTAGTTGGTCATTTTCCTATTGAAACGCTTTGATGGGAAAAGCTCTATAACAATTGCAACTAATTTTTGTTGGCAGCCCGTCTAAGCCATGAAACGCAAGTTCTCTGATCTTCTGCAATTGGCGCCTGCAATGTTCAGTGGAATTCTCCCGGCTTTCCACTGGCATCTTAGTGGATCTAGGATGGATCCTTCCAAGCACTGTGAGCCCATTGTCTGCCAAGGAATGTTCCAAGATTTCCTGTCCATTCATCCCGCGCTTAGGGAAAATTGTGCAAGGGGAACTTGGATGAGTTTGGTGGATAGGGAGCTCAAATTGCCAATCGTTCCCTCTTGTGACGATCACTTACCTTTAATGGATTGGAGCAACATGGAGCAACCCGGAGGGATGGAAAATAGACAAAAATCAACCTATGAAACGTAATGAAACCACCAGCCAGTTTCCCATTCGTCCCCAGCAGGTCCCTGCAGCCAAAATCTCAGTGCATTGTGAAGTCCCGACTGGTGAGCCAAGTCTTCTGCAGCTTTCTGTTTTGCCTCTTCCCTCAGGTGTTTATCACAATCCTTCGCGGATGACACCTCATGCTTTTGCATCAACGTTTGAAGATGTAGCCTGGTGGTTGAGCCACCCCCCCTGAAAAATATGAATGGTCAGTTGGGACTATCATTCCTATCAGTCCATGTCCAGGGTTGACAAAATAGAAACTGCTTGAACATGTTTGAAACCACCAGCAAGAGGCTGTTCTTGTTCCGCCAAACGCTTCAACTTGCGCTGGTATGAGACTGATGTGACCGTATCGTGGATGAACTCATCGTGTTTCCCAAAGCTTTCCATGTCATGGAGGATGATGTAGAGATTGGTGTTGCGGGCAAAAGCTTCCAGTTCCGCCATCAACTGCTCAAAGGTGTGCAAGGTGTCGATGAACAGCAAATCAACTGGAGGGAAAGGTCCCTGTTGATCTCCAACTTGCTCGAGCAAGGTCTGATTCAACACATCGCCCTCGTAAAATTCAAAATCCACATTGCCTTGGAGATCACATGCCCTGAGCAGATTCCCCCATAATAGTGGATTCCCCAGGAAAATGAACTAAATATAATATAGCCAAATCATCTTCAGCAAAACCAGCTTTGTGGACAACAGAAAACATCAGCAAAAATGGCTATTTCACCAAGACAGATGGTGATAAATCAAAAAATATACATCAAACAAACCCAGAGTTGCTGCAGTTCACCACGAAAGGGAAAATCATGTCCAGTTTCGGGGATCTGGCCTTGGAATGTTTCAGCCAACAAGGGGGTTATGAATGAGACACTTAACCCATCTTAATTCATACTTAACCCCTATAAATGGGCCTTGAGCACCATTATCATCATATAAATTCATCTAGAAATGGAACTAATTAACAAAAATGGGGATCCAAACACCAACCAGCTACGATGTCATACATCCGATATCGATATCGCCCGCCCGGGCGGCCACGCTCCAGGGCCGCTCGAGTGAAGGCCACAGAAGACCAGCCCTCGCCCACGCCAAGTTCAGCGATGCTGTCACTGCGACGAGCATATTCCAACCTTGATATGCATCACGAGCATCTGCGAGCCCGGAAAATTTGGGAAAATTATGTTTGAATATGTAGAATCCAAACATGATTGCTGCAGAATGGACAATTAATTTCTCCACGAGAGTTAGATTCCCCAAAATGGGCTTTGGCTTAAGGGGCAACAACGAACATCATACATCGTCATACTAGTAGATTTTGAGAAACATACAGAAACAACAATCACCGACTTAGCGAAACCAAGCAACAGGGTTGGAAGATGGGCTCGAATCCACGGCAAGGACGTTTCTCGAAAAAAGGGATCAGTATATGCCAAGGCATTTTCATAAAAATCTATCGCATCTTCCAAAGGGCAATATGAAGCTGGACTGGTTCCAATTGCTTCAACCTCTGCAGAACGGCAAGTGCTTGCGAAGACAACGCTCCATCTCCACATTTCCAAGTCTTTGACAATCCTGTACGGGCAGCGGACATATGGCTTGGAGGCAATCGCACATCGCCGCTGCGGCCGCGACAATGCAAACCCCGGACTAAAGTGTTGAATGGCGTAAACTTAATTAATTTGTTAGCAAAGAAATGTACCCATATGAATCAATAGTTTATACATGTTTATCCCATAACGATGGTTTATTGGATGATGGTTTATTATATTTTATTATTGTTTCATTAAGATGATACCGTTAATACCATTTGAGATCAGGAGCCCGTGATATTGTTCAAGGCGTCTTCCAAAGCCAGCGGAAGAAGGGGGTTTCAATCTGACCTGATGGGTGGTTGACCTACCCCTCTGAAAAATATGAAAGTCAATGGGAAGGATTATCCCATAAATTATGGAAAAAATCTTTGAAACCACCAACCAGTTACATTTTCAATCATTTTCAGTGACCACGAGGTCTTGTCACACTCTGACCATCACATGATATCACATTACTGCTCAGTCTGACTGCCTTTTTCTTAGCCATGTCTTCTGTTGCAATGGGCAAGCCTAATATGCAGCATACACCTCATGCTTTGCATGCGGCTGCATGTCCATTGCTGGTCTTAAGCAAAATGCATTAGCCTAACGATGGACGTCGCATAGTCCCAGCGTCGCACGTCTTCTGGTGCAAAGGTCGCATGGCGCGGGTTGGATCAATCTACGTCCAAGGATCCCAACATTTTTGTTGCCGGATTTTTTTTGCTAAACATATCTTAACTGAATCTAAACACAATTCTCAAAAAGACACTTGCTGCATTGCTGCACTGGGAGGTACATGATTTGCCAGCGACGTTATGCCATGAGCAGCTGCCAATACCCAAATCAACTTCAGCAAAACAAAAACAAGGCACCCAATGGCACCCAAACTGCAAACAACTTTGGTATGTCCCAAAGTTTCCCATGGTCCAATCATGTTCCAACATAATGAACATGTTGTTCGGACTCCCGTCGGGAGCTCCGCGTTTCTTTTCATTGGGTTCAACATGGTTCAGCTGCTCTCTCCATCCACGGACGATTCCAAGCTACACATTGTCGATGTCAGCTTTCATCCCATCCCCTGATGAAGGATTTTAAGATACCCGCAATTTTGGGGACCCCAAATGAATCAAATTGCGCTTGAACCAGGGTTTTCATTGGGGGATTAGGTCGCTTTCAGCATTGAAATTCGATTTCAGAAATCAATTCGCCTCAGCCCTTCACTGCCACAGGACAACAAAACGTGCCGTCATCCTTGGCTTCCCCCTGCTGATTGGTGGAGTGGGAACCCCCGACTTGGTATATCCTCACTTATATATGGAAATTAAATATATGGTAAAATCATCACTTATTTATGGATTATAGGGGTCATATATGGATTACACAACACTTACGAAGTGGGATGCGCATCCAAGTATGATATTTTTTCATCCCTTCCCATGATATTGAATTTACATCCCATCTCAATGACTATAACTCCTCAAATAATCTGCTTGGCTCCCATGCCAATGGTTACTACATGAATTTTGTTTTGTAATAATGGTTTGGTCCAGAAATTGGGCATACCAGTAATTACCAGTATACCCCATCTTGTAGCAGTTTATACATATTATGCATATATAAGAGAAAATGATAAATATCATAGAACATGATGATACAATATTTGCATTGTCGACTTTGGGCATCTTATTGGTTGGAAAAAATAACAAGCGCATCACACGCGCGCACACACATACATGTGGGATAAATAAATATACACTAATTCACAGATTTTTGTGCATAGATAGGAAATGATAGGGACAACTTTTTGAGTAATTATGGTCTAGAAAGGTGAAGGTCAAAATAAACATGATAAAACATACGTAGCTCATTAACTCGCCACTGTGACCGGAAATTGCCCCCCCCCGACCCTCCCCGAACTCCACTGAAGTCCAAGTTGAGCCACACACATCCCACAAGTGCGACATTTCCTGACAAACGCTAAAGCGGAGGGTTGACTAGATAGGTAGGCAAACATGTGTTGACTAATGTGGCAAATCCAATTACATCCTATGATAAACATCTCATGTAAGGATGTCTTTTATTACCATCCATGTCTGGTAAAGCTTGGTGGTGTTTATTAGTGGTTACTGCATGTGTACGTTAGTTTCGATATTCGAATAGGTATCTCTCTCTCTCTCTATCTATTTGTCAGTCTGTCCGTCTGTCTATCTGTCTATCTGTTCATCTGTCTATCTGTCTATCTATCTCTATCTATCTCTATCTATCTCTCTCTAACTCTATCTATCTCTATCTAACTCTATCATTCTCTATCTATATCTATCTATCTTTGTCAATCTCATTCTATCTCTATCTATCTCTATGACTGTCTATTTACCTATCTATCTATCTAATCTAACCTAACCTAATCTAACCTAATCTAATCTATCTATACATTTAATATGCACGTAAACAATGTATATACATAGAAACAAACCACGCAGATTTTGCCTTCACTCTTGAACTCAAGTACTTTCTAATCACCTTCAGCAGGACCATGGTTTCTGCTTCATCCCCAGGTTTTACGCGGCTGGAGGGTTGAAATCCCCATTTTGTAGTTCAGCCCAAGTCTTCCTGGCGACATGTAGTTAGATATGATGTGGTCATGTTCTTGTGTTAAGTTCAATCCTGATTGATAATCAAGCTGACGGTTCCTGAAAATATGCCCATCATCCCATCAACATAGGTTTTTTCAAAACAGGTTTAATATGTCTGACATAACCAACCAGCTCTTTGCTGGTAAATCCAAATCATTCTCCGGACTGCGGTCCAAACTCAGCGGCCTTACGCTCAAATGTGTCAAGTGGAAAATGTCAGAGGGCCTTCGGGACGAAATGGGATCCTAAAATTGAAAAGATTGAATTGATTCAAACCAAAAGCGCAAACACTTTCTAGAGGTTGGTAAATATAGGGATACCATGAGAATATCAGCGGGCAAAACTGGGGATATGAACCCCCAATGATTGAATATTATCTATAAACTACAGCTGTTGGTTGGCAATTTCAACATCCCTGAAAAAAACTCTCCCCCCCCCCCCTCCTTTACCCCTCCCATTATATTAGAGAAACCACAAAAACCAAGGAGCGCCCCCCCCACAATTCTTAGGCCTCAACAC
>Ga0126342_10012728_pt1 | contig 14967 bp, 12 predicted proteins | sample Cyp1metagenome_FD_92528 | JGI IMG/M metagenome (GOLD analysis project Ga0126342, IMG submission 92528) | Coral microbial communities from Lord Howe Island, Old Settlement Bay, Australia - Cyphastrea 1 metagenome | ecosystem: Host-associated > Invertebrates > Cnidaria > Coral ...
CCCCCACCCCCCCCGTCAATCCGCGTGACAGGCGTGGAGAAAAATACACATAAACGCGCACTGCCAAGCAGAAAAGCAAAGCATAAAACGCGTCGCGACGTACGACTGGGGCCCAAAACAAATGGGTTAGACACGGCTAGACACCAAGCAGTTTCAGCTCGCTAGGCAAGAATTTCAAGAAATCAAACAACCAATGGGATGGCCGCATGGCCCAAACGTGAACCTTCATGATGGACAGGTAGGCCATTGCTGGGGGGCCAATAGAAAGCGTCTAGGATTTCCCACCAGGTCTTGACCAAAACATCCGGAACAATGTCAACCCTGGATTTTAATAAACCTGAACCAGCTGTGTAATTGGGAGGGTGCCGATTAAGTATCATATGAACACTATTTGGTGGGTACCACCATAATTGATAAACCATGATTTATTTCTCCGGGGTTGCCATTGACATTACACTTGATGTTTATAATGGTTTATATTTACGCACTATAAAATTCAAATAAGCACATCAAATCATAGGTGCATACACACACACACACATATATATATATATATATATATATATATATATATTATACATATACATACATACATATATATATGTATACATCATATATATATATACATACTTTGTGGTTTAAAACACATAGCTATATGGAAAACCACAATTTTAATAGGTGAATCAACGTTAACTCAACGGATCATCTTCCAATTCGGTTCCAGCGAGGTGGCCACCTCGCTGGTGGTCATGAACTTGTATGCCTGGGACCACTGGAGCGGCTGAAAACCAGGATGGTTACGCTGAAAAGCTTGTTGAAACCAATGGGAAAAGGACATCTATGGTTGGTTAATAGTGGTTAATAATGGTTAATAATAACTGGTTGGTGGTTGAGGTTTCAACCCCTCTGAAAAATCATGGAGTTCGTCAATTGGGATGATGACATTCCCAACATATGGAAAAATAAAACATGTTCCAAACCACCAACCAGATTAGGACATGGATTGAAATGGTGGATTTGAGATGGTGGTCCCAATTTTTCTTTGACATGTTTTTTGGAAAGGACTCGCATGCCGACCATGTAACATTAAATACATGGCACATGTGAGGTGTTCTGTGGCCTGCTCAATCCAGTTGGGGCAGTTGAGGTAGCTGGTGACATACTATGGTTCCTACTGGATCAACTACGGTAGTTCATACAAAAGGCCCTAGTTAGAAATCGGTCTATAAATGAATAATTAAACAGTAGATGAAGCATGATGTATCATGATATATCCACCATAAGTCCTCTAGCTTTTGCACTGATAAACAACCTTGCAGACCTTACCTATCCTTGGGGCCCCACTTGTGGAGGCCAAACAGACTCAATCTGACAGAGTCAAACCAGCCATGGCATGGCTTGGATACGAGGCAAACAAACGAGTGAATTTTTGAGGGATATACGAGGAGATTGCAGAAGTGTGCATCGACATCAGTAGACGTATATACATTTTTTGTTATATTCCATGCAATTCCATATATTATTCCATATCCTTCCATGTTATTCCTCTATGCCACACAGCATCTTGCACATGAACCAAAAGAATTATGTCCCCCCGTGGAGCTGAGGACCCCAAACAGCTGAAAAATCCACCAGGACAAAGTCTGCAACATCATTGCCCTCATCAACCTGTGGCCATCCCAATCATCGGAGGTGTTTTATATTTGTTGTGTCTAGTTTGGGGAGAAAAAAACACAACAATGCCCAATGCCATTGTTTAACTATATGGCCATAAATGGCCAATTTATGGGTGTTACTATGTGTTACTGGGTTGCCAACATGACTCAAACACGAGAGATTCCTTCCTGCTTTTGAGTAACTTGCTTCATGTTACCAAACCTCTGACATGTAGTCACTGAGGGAATGGATCCAATTAACAAATAGTTGGCTCGGGAGAAAAAATGCGGTTTCCAACATTTCTACCGCCTTTGGAAATCATCAATGTGTTCCTAAAATTGAAAAGCGGCATGTGTTCCGTTTCACTCACTAAATAAACGTCACCTTTTGCAGGGCCCCAATCCCTTTCCCAGGTTTCAAGTGATGTGCGCTTGCAAAAAAGGGTCTCGCCAGAGTGATGATGCCTACTTGGACTAGAATCTGAATAGGTCATACGTACTGTAATGTACTGTAAGCAGTGTGCGCTCGTAAATCGCAACATGTATATTGACTATATTTATATATAGTATATATATATATATATACGTATGATTATATCAAAAATTCAAAAATCAAGGGATATCCAATGATACATGATATACATTTTATCATATATCAATGGATATCCCTTGATTTTGTTGGCGACATGCCAGTAACAGTCCTATGCTTGTTGTTAAAATCCATGTTTACTAATCCCCACAGCCTCAACAAGACCTTCCCGAGGCTTAGAACCCCCAAAACTGGCCCAACTCTGCCAGTAATTTCCGGAAAATAAACATAAGGGAAACAACAATTTGGGCAGGGTTTCAAACACACATATTATATATATATGCATACATCATATGTCTCATTGCATCTATTTAGATATGAATATTCCATCTATATCATGTATATACAGCATGTCCACCCATCCATCCATCCACCCATCCGTCCGTCCACCTTTCCGGCCATCCGCAGCTGTTCTGGTGACCGGTAGGCCATGTATCGACCAGGCCAGAATGCGCCTGGAGATTTTCTGAGTCGAGAACACAATGGAAATGGCGAAAAAAAACACCTATTACATTCCTATAAACTATAATTTCTTCTATGTTTTTGGCTATGAAGAGTTATTCTATCTTGTTTTGGGGTTACTAAACTGATACTGTATATCAAACTAGTTGAAACAGTTCATTTATTCACCAACATACAGTAACTGGCGTTTACCACCCAGTATGTCCCATATTGTCCCATCACGTTCCTAATTGTTAGCTTATACTCATGTTTTTGCTGGTCAAGCATGTTTAGCTGGTGAAATCCCATTAAGGTCCCATTAAACCCATGTCCAATGGTTCAATCACCATTTTGGTTGGTTCCATGTTTAAATTGTTCAAGGTGGTGTTCGCCATAGTGGGGTTTATAAACCAATCTATAATCTATAACTAGGGGGTCCCACATACTGAACGATTCGACATGGGAATCCCAGTTAGACACTTAGAAGTTCATAACCATGGCATGAGATCGTGGCGAATCTCGGTGATCCCCGGCAAAGGGCTCAGGGAAAGAATGCATTGATGGCAAAAAGTTCAACCCCCAGCTGCCACCCCTAGGCCCTAACCCCCAGCTCTAAGCTGGTTTGAAAAATGCATAAGCCCTTCTACCTTTAGGATCCTTCAGACCCATTTTATCCAACCTCTTGCTGAACGGCAAACTCGCCTTCGAAGCGATAGGCGCCCTGACTGAAGGGTGAAGCACTTACCTCGGATCGACGCCGACTCCGCCAGGGCAGCAGGAGACTGTTGTAATGTTGGGGAATAACCCATTGATCATCTGGGGAAATAGTGGGCTTTTTTTAACATGATGACACATTGGTAATATGATTAATATGGGGACATAACCCATTGATATACACTCTGGTAATTTAACATAGCTATTGAAAATCACCATTTTTCATGGGAAAATCCACTATTAATGGTCATTTTCAATAGCTACGTTAAACTACCAGAGGGTAATGGGTCCTTATTTAGACCTGGGCTTGAAAGGGGCGCTGCTTGACGGCATTCCAGGCTTCGGGTCCGCGACGTGGGTCATCCCAAGGATCGGGCAATGAGATTGCATCTCTTCATATCCTGAGATGGCGCAGAAAAGCCGATGTCTGGTGCATCTGTGATATGTATATATCTGGGCAAATTATAATATTTCACTAACCTAAATTAAGGCCCATTTGGGGATGATTTCCCTTACTAACCATGATTTCCAGTGAGGTCGCAGTGAGGTCGTTATAATTTACCCAGATATATGGATATTGCATGTAATATGCATGTAATTCGTGTGTATATATATATATTAAAAAACAACAATATGTGTGCGTGTGTGTCATACAGCAGTATAATATATATATATATTATTATTATTATTATTATTATTATTATATATTCTTCCTATGTATGTATAAATTGGTAAGGTAGACCCAATCGAACACAATCATTCATATGATGAGGATTGATGAGGTAAACTCGCTTTTTTAGACCATCGAACCACAGTTATCCAATAATATTTGGATCGATTTGGGTAGTACTCAATATTATTGGATAATTGCTATCTATTCATCCAAATATTTATGAAATATTATTTGGGGACCTCCCTATTCAATGTCAATCAGCCAATATTTCTCACCCAGTGAGGCTATCATTCCCATGGGGAATCCCGAAACCTTTCACCACTGGGAAACGCCAGCCCCGCACGGGGCTGGTGGCATAGATGCAGTGCCTGGTCAGCAGACAACTCGCAGGCTGACTCGATGCTATCATCCTCTTCCTGACCTGAGGCTGGCTGGGCGTGGGCGAAAACGCTGTTGAAATCTACAACTGGGAACACGCCGCTGGGTTCGACGGTGCCAGAACAAGCAGAAACGAGGAGTTTTCGGCCAACTTCGGGGATTTCAAATGGCTCCCAGAGGCACCTCTTTAAGGGGGGGAAGACTGTCGTCAACGGGCATGGACACGATGAAAACCATGGATATCGGATACGTCTTAGATATCTGGTGGGTGGTTGAGCCACCCCTCTTAAAATATGACTTCGTCAGTTGGGATGATGACATTCCCAACTGAATAGAAAAATAAAAAATGTTCCAAACCACCAACCAGTCTATATTATTTTATCATTTTTTGCATGACGAAGCTTGCAGACTGTTATATAGACCCTTGAACAAAGTCCCCATAGACCAGCACTGCATTCCTTTTGGCATTAGAAATAATTATATAAATAGCTCAAAATGGAACATTGCACATTAGGATAAAATCTGTAAAGGAAGTATGGCCCAATGCAAACCTCCACTCTAAATCCCGTGAGACATTACATATTCCATCATATTCCTCTGTCAAAAAGTCTGAACATTTATGAGGACCATGGAATCCTAATAGACAATAAATGTGAGTGAATATACCATGGAATATCATAGGCTATAGATGGCTATAGTATATACCCTCTGGTAATTTAACATAATAGCTATTGAACATGGCCATTTATAGTTGATTTTCCCATTAAAAATGGTGATTTTCCATAGCTATGTTAGTTTACCAGAGGGTAAACCTCCATTTTCCATCATTTTCCTATGGTTTTCCTATGGTTTTCCATAGCCATGTGGAATACTACTCACCACACACATTTTTCCCAAACCCACAAACCTGGCCTGCTTCAAAGGTGAAGCTCACATTGATGCCACCCTCCATACCCTGGCCTGGCAATGAGGGTCCCAACTTTCTACAGAAGACAGCAGTCATGTAACCATGATTATATTCATATATTGGGTATATTATATGGTAATATACCAGGAATATATATATATTATATTATTCCATATAATGAGCATATAATGAAACCATTCCAGTTTTATGCGGAATATGTGGAGCGTTCCACCTGCATGATCCTCCACCCTTGAAAGCCTGCGGTTTCGCGGGAGCCTGCGGTTTCGCGGGCTCGCAGTCGACACATATTGTTCACTTCAGGCAGCCACCACAAAGAAAATTTGGCCGCCTGGAAAAATTCCTGGCGTGAAGCACTCCCCTGGAGATCCCTGGGCTCAGAAAAAAAGGAACATGTTGTGCTAGGGTCAAAACATGGGATTCATGCTTGCAATGTTCATCCATCCATGGGAAATTATAGGTATAAATCACTCTTAATTGATGACCATCCCCAAATACGATCAATATGGGAATACAATACCTATTAAGGATCTGGGGTGGTAAGAAATAGATCTTGAACCAGCCAAATCTTCAGCAAGAGTGGGAACACCTTGCTAGATGTCGTCACGGGAAACTCAATCAACTCCTAAGCTTTCCAGGCCAACTTGGCAGGAAATATACGTCATGGAAATATGTCATATCAAGTCATGACTCATGTGGCTCTAAAGTTGACAAAAACCTTCCGGTTCCTGTCCATTTTCCCTCATGTTACCCTCTGGTAGACTAACATAGCTATAGAACATGGCCCATATATAGTTGATTTACCCATTAAACATTGTGATTTTCCATAGTTGTATGTTTACCAGAGGGTAAAACATCCTTCGAACATGTTGAAACCATCACACCCCGCCACGGCGTTCCAGCCTGGAAGGCCACCCCAAGGGCTTCATCGCGCGACTGCACCAACAACTGGTTCTCAACGATTCGGACGAATTTATCCGAAGAGCCTGGATCGCTATCGTGAGAAATTCAGGGATCAACCAACCAATGGGAAAAGGACATCTATGGTTGGTTAATCGTGGTTAATAATATGGTTAATAATATGGTTAATTATACCATGGTTAATAATATGGTTAATAATATGGTTAATAATACGGTTGATAATAGTTAACTGGTTGGTGGTTGAGGTTTCAACCCCTCTGAAAAATCATGGAGTTCGTCAGTTGGGATGATGACATTCCCAATAATATGGAAAAATAAAATTCATGTTCCAAACCACCAACCTATATATATATATATTCTGTAAAGCAGGTGATAAACCATCAGTAATTTGACCGTTTTTATTGGTATTGTAAACATTTGTAAACCATACATGGGTGGTTTAGTCCAGTTGCGTGTCTATTTCGTTCCAGTTTTTCTCTGAACATCTACGTTTTTTGCTCCAGTTCGACTGCGAAAATCTGGATTTCAACAAAACAAACTGCAAAATTTCCCTTAGAATCCAACCGATTTCTGGGAAATCCAGTGCTCAGTACTTCGATGCTCACCCATTTTGGACATTTTTGGACAGGACACCAAACTTCGGGCGCGCCTAGAGGACAAAGCATGAATTCCTGTGCGTTACTGGGTGGCAGTGATCCCAGTTGGGAATGGCTGAATCCAATCCCCCCAACATTACCTAGCCATATACTGATTATTACTTATTACAGTAATACTAAACACACCCGAGATGGGGGTGTTCAATATTAGAGGGATAGTTGATAATATAGTATCGTTTTTCAACAACAATCCTGGTGTGGAAGAAGTCGCTATCCTGTATAAATTTGGATCCATAGGATCTGTGTTTCGCGCCAGCGGCCCTGGGTGTTGGGCCTGGGTCTGAAGTTGCCGCCTTTTTCGCAGTTGCTACACTGTTTTTTTTTCACATCACCACCCATCCAACTGTAGATGTCATCTACATTTATCTATTACATTCTGTTGCTATTTATGTATCCGCCAGAAATCAACCATCAGCCCTTTCAGGATCTGTTTGCTTGGCTGTGGAAAGCTATTCAGGTGCCACAGGCCATAGCCTGATGGCAGCCTACAATGTCAAGAAGCCCGGGCCCCAAGGGACCTTTAAACATCTTTACACGGTTTAATATACATCAGCATACTCTTAAGCCTCCTTATTATGGCACATGCACTTTGAACCCTAGTTGCCGGGATATACTGTAAGTTAGCACAACTGATAAGGGCCCGCTATGTGCAAAATCCTGGAGGGTAGTTGCTTTTTTGCCGGCCCTTGTTAAGCACAAAAGAGAATTGCCGTATATAACACGGAATTTCGGGCTTGCGGCAGGCTAGCATCAAAGGTCTTATCATCCCACATGTCACCAAACAACATGTCTTTGCTCTAAAATAGTGAGTTTCCCATTGTGGAAGAAAAGGCTAGCCAACGGCATTCAAACCTCCCATTGGGAATATCCGAAGGTCCAGCTCCCTAATCCAACGATAACTGGACATAAGTATGGATATTTTTTCAGTGGATTTCCGAATGCCAGCTTAGGTTGCCCGGGCTTCACATTTCATAAATCTGCAATAGCAATGTGGGATACAACGGCACAACCACTGCATGAGCCCATGCGTGGTGGTCCTTTGGAATGCTCATCCTCGGCTTGATAAATTGCGTCCTCAGAGCATGCGGGATACAATGGCAGGAAGCAGCGAGCAAAAAATGTGTATTGATCAGGTGCTGAAAATAGGGATACTTCCAACTAGACCTGGTACCCCCCGTCTAAGCTTCTACAGGTGGCATTGATAAACTCTGGGCTAGTAGTCATAATTCATTTTTTATATAGTTTTAAATAATTTTAACATGTCCATCAACTGAACTGACTGCTGTTGCATGAATTTTGGATTTCTGAAAAATAAACTGAAACCACAATTGTTTAATAACGCTTTTTGAGAAGGTACTGGGCGCTATTTTGCGGACGCTTGTTTGGCTTGTCCTCGTTCGGGGGGGGTTGAAAATGGAACAAAGGGCAAGCTTGCATGTCTCATTGGATTCCTTCTAGGCCGAATTGCGCTTGAAGAAACCAACTGGTTGGTGCTTTTGAGCCATTCCAGAAATTGCTATTCGTCATCTCAACCAGGCTGAAAAACAGCCACATATTTGAAGCAAAAACCATGGCATGTCTACACTGCTGGCTATTGCTTTCCCTCTAATCATTAAACATTACCCATAAGTATCCATAAGTTGGAACATGTTTAATGAGGCTCCTTATTTTGGATTCCCCCCACATGGAGGCATCGTTGAAACACTTTCCACTACCCCTCTGGTGCGACTTAGCGTCTCTAATCGAATGTTCAAGCGCTTTCTTTCTATCGCTTGAAGCATCTGATCATAACCTGGCAAAAAAGCAGGCGCGGGGGATATGACCTCACCCCTTTGAATTGATAGGTTCTTGGTTTCCAGTTGTTTGAGGTTAGGGTATGGGATGGAAACACCCTGGCAAGAAATACAGCATGGGAAACTCACGTCTCCTGCGAACGACGATGTGCAAATCACGATCACTTCACCTCAATTTGATGCTTCAAATTCATCACTGAGACAGAATGGCACAAGAAAAACCAGTGTGTTTGGTTACTGGATTGGTTTAATTAAGGGAAAATCTTAACCGGAAACCATGGTTTTTAGTTTTTACCATCAAATATAGGACTTTCCTGTAAATTTTCCCATAATCCAATTCTATGAGTTTGGTCATGTTTGGTCAACGCAGCTTACAACATCCCTGCGTGGTGGCGGATTGCCCCATTGCCGCAATTCGTCACGTGCCAACCACGATTTGTTCATGAGAGAATGAGGTCCGGTTGGGATGAAAATCAGCATCCATAGAGTACTTGAAAAATATCCATTATAATATGATTCGAAAACGTAGTTTTCACAGGTGTAGGGGTATTCATATTAAGATTATAATATCTTACTACAAATTCTACAGAGCAGCGTTTGAAACATCTTCCAAACAGCATCCAAATGTAGGTCCCAAAAATCTATCGGGCTTGGATTCTTCTCCGGCCCAGCCACTTTGGCGCTTCAGCGGATTGCTGATGGTCTCATACCTCGGACGCGCCGATGGCCCATGGCTACGTGGAGGTTCCCCTTTTTGCTACTCGACCTACACAACTCACACACCCAAACTTACTAAATATATAATCCTCTAATACTAAACCCGGCCTCCCCCCGAAATAATAAACATCTATAGCTTTTATTATTAGGGGGTATTAGGGCTCCCTCTAATAGTAAATAAAAACCCTAATATAGAAAACTATTTTGTTATATTTCAAAATCGATTAGTTTTCCTTTTAAAATCTAATTTAAACTATTGCCAACATTTGGATTTCGAAGCTTCATCCTAATAGTAATTTTAAAACTCTAATATCAAAATCGCGTTCTATTTCAAAATCGATTAGATTTCCTTTTAAAATCTACTTAAGATATTGCCAAAATTTGGATGTCGAAGCGTTCCCCTGATATTAAATTAAAAACCTTAATTAATATGTTTTTTTTTCGGCCTTAAGAGACGGTTGGAGACGGACCCTAGTTTTTATTACTTGGGGGGTTAGTAATAGGAAGGGATATATATACATATAGATAGATAATAAATTAATAAATAAATTAATTAAATAGATAAATAAATAAATATATATTATGTATATTATACACCTTTCATCACCTTTCAATTCCGTTTGTTCGCTGATATCATCCATTGTAGTCTACGTTTTAACCTTCAAATCTTCAAAGTTCAACTTCTCCACCGCTTCCTCCGCATCTGCCCTCGCCAAGCGGCGCCGCGTTGATCTGCCGAATCTTCACTTCGGCTTCGGAGCGGGCCGGGTGTTTGTCGGGATGCCATTGCAGCACCAACTTCCGGTAGCCTCAGACATGCGGTGTACTGCAATTAAAGGGCCCCCGAGAAATTGCTTGAAAGATGTAGCTTAGTTAGTTGGGTGCAGTTGGTTCGTAACTAGAACTGTGGCGAACTGGGCTTTGTGATGAATAGAATGTTAATAGATGTTAATAGAATATAATATATAGATATATATAGTTGGATGGGCGGAAAGAATCACCTTTTTCCTGCGTGGTTTCAAACATTTCCCTCGGGATTTGGTGAACCTGGGTAGACCTACCCACAACTGGAAAAGGCAAATCGAGCCTGGCATAGCCTGAAACAAAGATATGAAGTTTCTAGTTGATTGGTTTTGTTCACCTATTTCAACCTGCTACATCTCCCAACTAAACGATCTACGGAAATTTCCGTGCTACGCATCTGCAGAAGCGTAGCTGCTGAATCAAAACCCGTATGCCCGATAGGCGCATTGTAGCTAGGAGGACCATCCCAGTCATTTTGAAACAGCCAATGAGATGTTTTTCTTGTACTTTCTGGTAATGACTAACAGCTTGCGAAATGGAAAATTACAATGTTCACAGGCAAAGCAATGTAAAATATCCACAAATGGGTCATGTTTCGCATATATATATATATATATAATTATATATAAATATCTAATTAAATATATATATATATAATTATATAGTTATATACATAGTTATGGTATGTTATGGTACAATTTAATGAGCACTCATTGCTATAGCTCGGATTCGCCCCCCGAATCCTCTCGGCGTCTCCAAGCGACTCTTTTTGATGGCCGCATCGTCAGCCTTCATTTCAATGCCCAAGACCTCAGTTCATGGCCCATGAGGTTGGCTATTGTTAGTTTGGCAGGGGAAACCGAGCAGAAAGTTATGGGATTCTTCCCCCCCACAAAAAGAAAGGATGTCCGATATGGTTCCCTTAAACATCCTTAAACCAATTCTGTGATGTTCTGTGAACAGTTCTGCATGTGTTTAGAAAACATCTTGGAACAACTGCGACAATCCACAAAAAATATCGTTGCTGTAGCGAACAGCCGCCATCATCTAAGCTGCTTCAGCCTATTTCGCTTGCCAAAAAACCACTTGAAACAAGTGGATGCTGTGCAACGTCGCATATTGAGATATGTCGAGGGCTTACGTTGACCATGCATTATGTTTTTAGTATATTATATGCCCCCCATTCCCCATGGTCAGAATCTATCTTGTCTTATAGAGGGAGGAACACACAGGAATAACATGTTTGAAATACATGTGATTATCCCGCGAAAAAATGCCTGGTTGATTTATAGAAGATCATATAAGAGGGTTCCTCTTGCTGCTTAGTTACAAACTTCTGTAATTATCACTTTTGGCGGGCATATATGTAACTATAAAACCTTTTAACAACCAGAATTCATTCATCCATGATTGACCCGAATTAAAGCACCCGCCATGGATTGCAAACCAAATCGGCTGCGTTGTTTAAACATATCTACCCCCATCTTAAAATGGCTTTGTTTTTTCACATCCAAGTGCTGAAGTATCAGATGCTCAATGTGGTAGCTCAGGGCTCCCCTTGGGGAATATGTATAGCTCCCGGGTACCCACACCCAGATGGACCCAGTAAATTTCGCTGCGCCCTCGGGGCCTCGTAATGGTTGGGCGGCTCGTTGGACGGCTTGGGGGGCGGCTTTCTTGCAATGCCTGGGGTGCGAGCCGAGGTGCCGGGGTGGCCGAAATAAGCCACGGCCACCCAAAATGGGAGGATAAACCAAGCGTTTATTGGGATATTTGCTGAGATACCATATAATATGTGGCTTAAAACTTCACAATCTGCAAAATTGACATGGAACCCCACCACTTGGGTCTGCAAGATGATTTTCTCATGCTGGAATTATGGCCATCTTTGGGTTCCATCTTAAATTTAGGACCTTAGGGTGACATAGGGAGCCAACAAATCCACAATTTTCATTTCAACATAAGTTTGGCAAGAAAAAACTACTGGGACAACAGAACTTCATTTGGCGAGACGAAGAAACAGCCAAGAGAAGCTCCCAACACCGAGCCCCCACAACATCCCAAGTGGCGCAATTCTTACTTGCGGAAAGTGTCATGGATCAAACACCTCTCTGCTGCAATCTGCACAATGGAACCAATTGTTTTCGTGTGGCTGCACTATATTCCCAGCCCAATTAGGTAACCCAACTCCCATCTCGTTGGGAGTTGCCTCTGGCAAGACATAGCATGACACATAGTTTCCCACCAAAAAATATTCGGATGAAAGAAGTACCCCAGGGGTCACCTGCAACGTTGAACGCTCCGCCAGGGGTCACGGAATGTCACGGATATTCAGCTCCAGGCCTTTCTGGGCCTCTTGTTTTTCAGCTGCTCGAGCACGGATCTCCAAAAGAATATCCACAGTGCGCGGTGGCATCCCCGGGAGGGTCAAAGGCATCCCGGCGCGAGCCACCTCAATGTCAAGGTCAAGGGATCTCCAGGGAGAGGATTTCCGAATCGTATCGAGTCGTCCCATGGTTTTTTCCAAGTTTGTTGGTCATTATTATCTAATATATCTAATAGGTATTATCTAATAATAGGTATAAGAAATGGTAAGAAATGGGCTTCAGCTAGGTGGCCAACATCTGACAATCTCCAAGCACTTGACGCAAAGAAAACTGGCACTGCGGGCCCTGAAAAAAATGAAAAACCACTCATACCTCCAGGGCTGATGGCTGAGCCAAGTCCCAAATGTTAAGCACCCGAGCTCCCGGAACCGGCACAGGTTCTGAGTCTTCCTCAGAAATTGACGCACGTGTAAAAGCGCATGTCAGATCTTGGTAGAAATCAACATACCATAGCTGCACCACATAAAAAGGTCGGGTTGAAATTGGCCTAGGGGACATACCCATAGAAGGCAAATACAGTACTTGGGAACGTTCACTTTTGTTACATAACATCCCTGGAATGGTCAAGATGAGTTTGCATTTTGGGATAATGATTCCCACAACCCTAACCATTGTCTATAGTCACGTCGGCCAGTGACGTTATAAGTTTCCAGTCACAACTGCGCCTTGATTGGGCCTCACCAAATAAGTCAACATAACTCAACGCAACTGGGGGTCATATTTGGAGTCGATTGAGGTTGCAGCCTTTTTCTTAAAATTATTTTTGGGTGTTTGCCCTAATTTGGATCTTGGAGTTTTCGTCGCGGTGGATCAGTTTCCTTGGGAATCATTTTGGGGGACACTGACCCTACTGACCCAGCCGCTCTTGAGGGCTCCGCCATCTTTTCATCCGCCTTCTGAAAAAGTAACAGAAGCAGATTCCGATCCTTGGGACGTGGACGGAATCTAAGCGACGCCACGGGGTCTTGCTATGGACCTTTGTGGTAAGGCATCATTCGCACTGGGAGGGGTTGGAATATGGTCAAAACCTGGAGACATATCCAATAAACGGATAGATTTACCTGGGTTTGCTTTAGGAACCAGCAAACAAATTAAAACAAATCCCTATAGGTTCCCCAAGCAATGGATTTCCCAATTAGGCAAATAACAAGTGACTTTCATTGATTTTCAGCAACTCCAAGATGACCAATCCATACCCAAATTTATCGAAAACCTGTTTGATTCAACCTGTTTGATTCAACCGAGAGGTTTCAACGTGTTTTTTTTCCCCATCTGGCCCTGGCCAAAAAAATCGCTGAGAGATTGGAGTTGATCATCGCGCACCTTGATCTCCCGGACCATTGCTTGGGCATCACCAGTGACGCCATTTACTGAGATGACCTTGGATGGAATGAATTGCTCTGAACTGCTCTGAACTTGTTGTGTTTCTCATGTGGGGCTTTGTTTTTTAACCAATTGAGTTCACACCTTTCCTTGAAAAAATGAGAGGATCTAACCAACCATACTGGGAAACGGATGGGTGCATGCATAAGTCTTGGGAATATGACAATCCGATGGGATATAGTACATGATATGGGCCATATGAGTGTGTCTGAAAGGGATGATTTACACCCGATTTGTGACAGGGGTTAGGTAGTTTGAACTGGAACCCCCGGGGGTGGTTCAACCATACTGCAAAAACGTTCCAAGAAACACTTGTACAATTGAATGCTTTATATTGGACAAAACAAACTGAAGAAAAAAACGTGAAGAATCTGTGAAAATCCGGTTGGGCACTTGGGTATACCACTACCCACTAGCGCTGCCCTCAGGGGGCCCCAGGGGGCCCCGGACACGATCACCTGGCTGCACCGCCTTCGTTGGGTTCTCTCTGTTCCAATCATGGACTGCTCCAGCCAGGATCGCCTCGTTGGATGAAAGTCATCCAGCCAGCAATTTTTGGAAGTTCGGAAGTAACGGCTATCAGTATGTAAAAAACACATGGGTGTGTCTGAAAATAGTGTACCCCTAAACCCAATGGTTAATGATCATTATCCCTATTAAATGGCTATAATTGGGAATATACCCTATTTTCAGACAAACCCACATGTTGTAACATGGGATAATATCTTGTATTATAATTGGATATAATTGATATGTTAAACCATGCTCATGAACCGATGACCATCCCCAAATATAGATCCAAATCAATCTGTGTTAGGCAGAGCAGCGCGACTTTTGAACCATAAAGAGCCTGCCCATACACAGGCAGGTTGTCAGGTTGTTGCACTGATAAGAACAGATACTTCACCTGTCCAGCAGTGATAAGAACTGA
>Ga0126342_10012729_pt1 | contig 14966 bp, 10 predicted proteins | sample Cyp1metagenome_FD_92528 | JGI IMG/M metagenome (GOLD analysis project Ga0126342, IMG submission 92528) | Coral microbial communities from Lord Howe Island, Old Settlement Bay, Australia - Cyphastrea 1 metagenome | ecosystem: Host-associated > Invertebrates > Cnidaria > Coral ...
CACCAAAATGGCATACGGAAAAGAGGTTGATTGATCAATAGCAAATAAAATGACATGATGATCAAAGACATGAACAGACAAGTAACTCCCCTCTCCTGACCAACCAACCGTTAGATGGGACCTCATAGTTCAATGATATGGTAATATAATTGTGGGATCCACACCGTTGTTGTCGTGTCCAGATCCTAGATGTTCCCAATTTGGTTCCTGCTATCCACCCGTCCAAAAAATGTTTGCAGACATCTCCCAGTTTCCCGCTTTTTTCTGGAAAATTGCCCACCCATTTTGATGATTTTACCCTTGAAACATTGTGACTTTAACCATAGCTATGTGAAAATACCAGAGGGTATATATATATATATCACAATAGTTCCGGCTACTCTCCATTCTCTCTCCCATTATGTGTATATATATATACATATATATATATACAGTTCTCTGGTTCTTCATATCCATTATCCAACTCAATGTCAATATCCCATTGAGATCCATTATTTGAATCAGTTACATCCCATGAATATCCTCCAGTCATATCCCCTTGTTCAGTCGGCCCAGCTGCGAAGATTCTCCCATTTTTCACAGCTTGAGCTCCACTTCATCCCAATCAGAGACTTGGGCCTGGCACGCAGGCGAGCCGCCTGCCTCAAAAACCTCATGAAAAACCATCAAGGATGGATAAACATTTGGGGATTGAACTGATTTAACCAAAAAAAAGTGATTTCATGAAGTTGACATCTTAAGGTGTATGGCAATTTATGGCAATGTCCAGTGGGAAATTCATGACAAATAACTTGTGATTGGATATCTGAACTTTTCTGAGCAGTCATTTCATGAATGGGTTGTGGGATGTTGTGGGTAAAATTGGTTTCCCACCCTCAAAATGGGATGGTTGGTGTTAAAAATTAACACGAAATATACCAAAATATGCCAAAATGTGGTAGCCTGAGCTGAGTATATGATTGCCACACGGGAGTTTTGACCACGGCTGGTTCAAAAGGGTCATGCCCCGTGTCCAAGGTGTTCACTCTTTGGGGCACGGGTTGGTGCTGCTAAATCCTCATTTCTGCCTCGAAGAAGGCGGCGATTTCCTCCGCGCACTTTGGCGCTGTGTCCTGGTAGGGCTTTTGAAAAACTGGGGAACTGCAACAAGAACCAAAGAGATTATGTGCTATAGACATATACTGTGTTTATATATACAGGTCATATAGGTATATTCTACTGTATATGTACTGTAAATCTGTAAAATATACGTATGGACCCGTCTTTGGAAGCCAATTGGTATCTCCGCTTCTCAGAGAATTCAAAATGTTCACTGTTTCTCGGTATGTTGGAGCGGTTGATCCTTTTGGAAGACATCTCCCTCCTTCAACGGATTTGTGAGATGATCCTTGGAAAATGTCCAAAAAAAACATGGGCTTAAACAACTTCAGGCTGCAGTTGTTCAAACATGCCTGGACAAACTGTGAATACATCTGGCTAATTTATGATGAACAGAAAACTAAATCACATCACATATCCATAGGAATATCATTTAAAAATAAAAAATAAAACATAGAGATCGGGCATCCATGGCCTTTCCACGCCCAAAGAAATGTCTTCCCATGCACCCTAATCATAAGCTATATGGGAGAATAACAAGTTCAGTCTTTGTTGCTTTATTCAAAAAGGAAATATGTAAAAAGTTAAACCCCGCTCAAATTTCCCACTATGTTGGGATTAACCCATTTATCATCCCCTTTTAGTCCACAAATCCCCTGTAGAAATAGAATCAACATCCAATTTTTCTCATAGTTGTTCATATCTTTTCCCATACCTTTTCCTGTCCCACAAGTTCCCAGATTTTACCAGAGTTTTCCATCTTCTTCCTGAATGTTCCATATCTTTTCCCATACCCTCTGGTAATTTAACATAGCTATTGAAAATCACCATTTATAGTGGATTTTCCCATGAAAAATGGTGATTTTCCATAGTTATGTTAAATTACCAGAGGGTACCTTTTCCTACATTTCCCCCGGATCCGGCCGGATCCGAACGCCACGCGCCAGCCGCGCGTTAAAGGCGCCTCGTCCAGGTGCAGATGGTGCCCACCGAAGAGCGGCCGACTTTGCAGCCCGCGGACCGCCGCTTTTCCTCGGACGGCAGCAAGGTTCGAAACGCAAAGAGAATGGGAAAAAATCTTGGGAAAACCAGGAAAATATGAGTGTTTGTGTTGAGAATTTGATGGGGATTTTTGGGGGCAGACAAGTGGGATGATATTTTTGATGGAAAAAATGGAGAACACGGGGAATTGAGAGGTAAATATCATGAAATGGAAAAAAATAGGGATTTATCCTCCGATAGGTATATAACCGGATAGTCATGAAGAATTGGGATTTAAGCAAAATTGCCATTGGGTCTCCGCATTTTCAGACAGATCCATCCATTCTTCATTGCTATAGGTGAAGTCTCCACTTTGTTTCACCCATTTTCGATGGACATGAATGGACTAGATTACCAGCTCCTAAATTTACAGTAGACCATTTTTGGATACCCTCTGGTAATTTAACATAACTATGGAAAGATCCACCATTTTTCATGGGAAAATCCACTATCAATGGTGATTTTCAATGGCTACAGCCCCATTTTTAGGCCAAAAAAATCCTTCCCACACCGCCTTTCCGGCGCAAGCTAGCTACGAGCGGTCCACCACTTCGGATCTCTGGGCCAGGCATAAGGACCTTCCGCCTGCGGAATCTGGGAACTTCACCGGGAAAAAATGGGAGAAATGGATGGATTTGAGAAAAAAAAAACAGGACACCTGGGGATTTTAGATGATTTTAGATGTCACTCCCAAAAACAAATTTGGCCTTTCTACTAGAGGTAAAATGTCCTTTTTTCACGAACTTTGGGACGGTGGAACCCCAAAGCTCTCAGGGATCAGGTTCCTTGGAGTATCTGCAGCAACAATCCCATGAGATCAGTCTGTTGGGGTCGTACCCATGTACTAAGCAGTTTCTTGCTATGCTTACTTCCATGTCCATAGTTGGTTTCTCATATTTTTCCGCAAGTCATTTCCTCCATCTGTATGGATTCATTTAAATTTGGTTGTGAATATCTACAATCTTCATACTTTCAAAAGGGGGCCCAAAACAAGCCACAAAACCCACGAAAATGATTGTTGAAGGGACCAAGTATGCAGCGACTGATTTCCTACAAGGGATAAACCATGTTGAAACCCTGATCCTGATTCTACTAAAGTCCCATTACAATCCCATCAAATACCAGCTTTCGATGGTAAGTTCAATAGTTTCTCGTATGTTTTCCCATATCCATCATAAACAGAACAAAAAAACTCAAAACCGAAACTAGTTGTTGAGATCTACCCTCTGGTTATTTAACAACGCCATGGAACATCACCATGTTTAATAGGTAAACCATCTATTCATGGGCCATCTATACCATGGCTATGTTAGTCGTAACCAGATGGTAACATAAATCACAACCACAAACAACATAGAAATCCATAGAAATCCATAGAAATCCATAGAAATCCATAGAAATCCATAGAAATCCTGGTGATTTTCTTGGTTTCACCGGGAAACCTCGATCAGCAAACAGGGTGTCTCAATGCGCTGCAGCAAGGCCAGCACCTCCATTTAGAACGATTCACCATGGAAAAATGTGGGGAGATCACTGGGGGAATCATGGAAAAATATATGGAACATATATGGAACATATATGGAACATATGGAGATTTTATGAGCTTTTCACCAACTCAAATTTGGAAAATTAAGTGTGGTTTTTCGGGAAAAGACGGACTGAAAGAAACGGGATGTAACTGATTTAACCATCAAACATGCTGATATCATAGGGAACATATGGAGGTTTTAACCAACTGAAATTGGAATTTTAAATTATATACATTAATATTATGGTACTATATTTGGATAAAAGAACAATTGAAATGGTACTAATGGCATAATGCCAACTAATGTTTGATCTTTAACCAACTGACAATTGGAACTTCATGGTGCTTTCTATAATGAGCTCGTAGGACCAACCTGAAATTGGTAGTTTAACCGACTGAGTATGTATTACTCAAAATGAAACATGGTGCTAGAATTCGCTGATGGGAAGAACACTGGAAAGCAATGGAAATACTGGATCTCTTTGTTGGTTAATCCCAATATTTTTATGGTTCCAGTTTTGTTTCTTGGTGGAAAAAAATGGTTAAACAAAAACAAATCGCCCCAGTGTTCACACCAAAATAGCTGGTGTTTTTGTGGATGTTCGCCTCCTAACCATAGCTGGTAGTTGAAGGTACCATAACCATATCAAAAAAACAGGCTTTCTTCGTGGCTAAAGTCAGGTCAAATCCCTGCGGGATATGGCGCCGCCAATGTGGGCACCAACCAAAATGAGTATGATTGATGTCAATGTCAATCCTAATCGAAATGGATGATACTGTGGATGGTTGCGAAATCCTGCACCACCAAAAGGATGGTTTTTCAACCCTAGAAATAATGGGATAAAACACCGTTTTCAACTGGTGATTCGGATTTCGCAACCATCCACAGTGGTTCTTGGAATAGTGCAACATTTTTTTCAGAAAAAAATATTGATGGTGTGTGGATCCCCTGCGAAAGTTGGCTTAATCTTTAGTGGATAGGTGTGTACACGTGTTTACCTAGAACCCATTCAGGACAAGCGGGTATCTATTTTATGGGCTTATCAATGTGGGGTATGGGTCCCTTGGTAAAACGTAGTATTGTTGATTTTGGCTCATCCCATGTTATCTTTGTAAATTTGTTGAACCATCTTTTTAACATGGCTTGATGGGGCTCTTAGTTCTTCATGGGCTGATGGTGTTTAAATATATATATATATATATTTGGAGGTGTCCGACTATGAAATGGGGCTACCCATCATCCAAAACTCGACAATTCTATTGTTGAAAATCATTGTTTTGGGTATCCCCCCCCAATCTAACGTGGTCTGTTTGTTACTGTTGCAAGGGCATCGGGATGACATGGGCTGACCAATGGGATTATCAAAGTGTTCTCACTGGTGTTGCGAAGAACGGGTTCTTAATCTAATCATAGTGTTTTGAAGAATGGGTACTGTCATAAGGTTCACCGTTAGCTTAGGAACCCCAGTTGGAATTGGGCCCAGGCTCAGACTCCGTATCGTTTCTTTCCAACCGACCATCACCCAGCGCCGGCGCCTGTTCTTCGGTGTAATATGAAGGGCTTGGGCTGTTCAACCTGCCATCGGGGTCATGGAGCATCATGCTGAGCAGTTGGGGTTCTGAACTCATCATCCAACCTGCCTGTCTGGCAGACAAAAAAGGGTAGTGAGAACACCTCTCTGTGCAGAATTCTGGTCCCAGTTTTTACCTCTGGCATCAAAGCAATTGCAACTGCTGAGTTGCAAAAAGTCTGTATCCTAATCATCATGCTGATGATAGAACAAATAGCTTCCTGAACATAGAGTACCCCTAAATCCACTGGCAACTCACCATTTCCCCTCTTAAACAGCCACTTGGGGAGTATTATATAGATTCCCCATGTTTCGGACAAACCCATATATCAACATCAAATCACTTATATGATATCCCATTAAGACCCCCATTAAATATATAACGTGTAGCATATATCCCTCTAACTGACACTGGTTAATCAATTATGACCCCATTATGATCTCCCAGCTGCTTGGATGATATGCTCACCACTTGGATGTGCATCCCCCGAATCGGATCCGTGGCTTATAATCCATGTATTATATATATATATATCCCCAATTTTATCGCATATACAGTATAAGTGAGGATATTCCATATAATCCATATATTATTGGGGGATATTGGGGGTATAACATTGTACAACCCACTTTCTAAGTTGATATCCCCCCCATCCCGCGCCTCACGTCATGTCTGAAGCGCCAGCCATCGCCGTTTTCGTTCGCCGCTTCCGCGCCGCGCTGCACCAGGCGCCGGGCGCTGAGATCAGTCAAGCGCTGCTGGCCAGGCCAGGCCTGATACGACCCCGCCAGGGTGGGGGTTTGGAAGATCAGCACTCGAAAATGGCCTGATTTCAGGGTCTATGTTCATCTAGGGCAAGGCATGTCAAAGAAATAGAACCAAATTGATGACTAAACCAAAACATATTACCAAACACGTGGGAGTTTAGATAATCTTACAGCTTACATTTTTTAAAGATGATTTTGGGTTTGCTATGGTTTGCTACTGATTTGAGGACCAAAACGTGGGACTTCATAAAATTATAGTATCACTTACTGGACTAGATCGGGTTTGTCGTGGTGGCTGATGGTGACACAGAGGGTTGACCAATCTTCATCAGCCAATTTATTGGATTTAACCATCAAAAAAATGATTAAAGCAATGAATAGGGGATATCAAGAGATATGGATTCATCAACGGATTGATTCAACTGACATTTTAGAGGAAATTCTGGGCTTATTAGTAAATCTATTCCGATTTCGAAGGATCTTCCCCAGAAAAAGTGCGTGTAGAACTGCACTGGACTCTAACTCGCTCCAATAGCTATACCACCAACTTAAACTGCGCATCATGTTCCATGTGTCTCTCCCATCATGTTCTAAGTCTGTGTAATGCAAATTGATGAAAAATGATGAAAGTATCTAGAATCAGAAACCAATCATGACATCCAGTCCCCGATCGCATGAAATGCCCCCAATTGAGACCCAGATAAAATGTATTAGATTTGGGTCTTTGGGTTCCCTGTTGAGAGCACCTTTATGCTTCGCAGACGTGCCGCGATGCCTCAGGAAACTATGGGCATCGGGTTTTCTGAGTACGAACAAGAAAGGCATGTATTGCTCGACACCAATCTTCGCCTATCATGAGCTGCTGCCATTGTTCCCCATACAGAAGTTCAGGCACTTCAACACTGGCAGAGTCTCCATCAGACTCTCAGAATCTAGACATGGATGACTTGATAGCCATACCCCCCTGAACCATGGCTGGGTCCCTCACCCGCCCAGGAGCGCATCTTGATTTAGTTCCATGGATCCAGCTCTACGGGCGGTTTACAAAAGCGCCAAGTAACAGTCCTCCAGCGAACCATACACCTAGCTGGAGAGGCCACAGCAGCTAGGAATTAAAGCATTTATAATAGCTGTAATCTGTGTGGATTTCTATATATATATACAGTACATATATATATATATATATATATATATGTCTATAGTTGCTGGTCAATTTCGGATGTTTTAGGTGCGATTTTCGCAGATTTGGTGCTCTCAACTCTAGCTGTTACTAGCCATACTAGACATACTAGTGCTGGTCGCAGGGTGGTTTTCTTGTCTCCGGGACTTGGGAGATTCACCGGAATCCTTCGCTATTGGTCCATGTTCTGAGTCCAAAGCTAAACATACCTATTAACAACTGATATCAAAAAGTAACAATATATTGTCGCTAGCCACTGCATTTCTGCTTCCCAAATTTCCCAATCTTTCAATGCAGCGGAGATGGCCTTCTGTGTTCCGCGCAATTGCCGTTGCAAATACTTCTCGCGACTCTTCAAGCCCTGAGGGGTACAGTGCTGTGAAAGCAGCTGGTTGATGTAAGGGAAATCTTACAGGAAACCGTTCCAAACTTGCCCAAACGAAAAAGGGTTCCTGGAGTTTTTTCCTTTCTCCAGTTTCTGTGAGTATAGTGTCCTATCATTCAAGGAAGAGCAAGGCTTTTCAAACCAGATTTGACAATTTGATGGCTTTTGATGGGTTCCCCAGAAAGTGAGTTGAAAGCCACTTTAACCCTAAAACCAGTATGCTTTGCTGTCGTGGCAACCTCCACTCTCCTCCAGTTGAGGGTAAATCCTATGGAGATCCATCATCCTTGGATCGTCTTCCGGCTGGAAATCCCCCATGGGTAAAAACTCCCACTGCTCAGCCTTGAGGAGATTCTGCCCACTGCTTCCAACGGATCTGGACAGGGGTCCTGGAGTTCTCGGAAGATTTGCTACTTCCAAAACCACGGCAGTAATAAAAACACCGAAAAGAGGGAGAGAGATTCCTATTTCAAATGGCTATTTGGGGTATACATCATTTTCAGATACCCTCTGGTAAACTAACATAGCTATGGAAAATCACCATTTTTAATGGGTAAATCCACTATAAATGACCATTTTCAATAGCTTTTTGTATGTTTACCAGAGGGTACATCCATATCCTGAAGTGATGTGACATGGTTCTTCAGAGTTGACCCCACGCAGAAAACGGTCCTAGAAGGTCCAGGCAGCAAAGAGCAACCAGGGCATCGCTGCTCCTTAGCTATATCCGATTATATCCTAGCAAATTCCAAAGAAATAAGTTGGAAATGTGTGTATACATCTGTATATACATTATACATAATATATATATATATACATACTGTATGTACAAATACATTTTATAATATGTTCTAGCTATACATGTTGTACCTTGTCTATTCTAATACGTGATGCCCCAAAAAAAAGTCACGCCCCCACAATACACTCCCGGTTACAAGGACAGCAAAGCCACGGGTATTGGCTACCAGCCATCAACGTCCCCGCGGCCGCTCCCATGGAATGTCCTGGCACCACATGGAATTGTGAACTTTGAACTGATGGCCATGGAATCAAAATTATCCAAATTCTTATCCAAATTCTTCCAAATCCAAACTCTTATTCAGTGGAACTGATTGTTCAACTCCTTATCCAAATTCTTCTGCGCTAAACCTAAAAAAGAACAACTAATCAACTAATTGGCACTTCAAAGTTCGCGAAAAATGTCGCGGCTTTCGTTTCCCTCCCCTTCGGCCCTTGCCAAGCCTAGGACACCGAAGCGACTCCACTGCAGCCTCAGCCATCAACTTCCTGGTGGTGACTTAAGATGAAAATCCTGGGGGAAGCCTTAAATGGACTTCGCTTAAATCAGCGATCAGCGATCAGCAAGTCCAAGGTAGCAGTACTCAAAAAAAATGGCGACTGTCACTGGAGTACCAACCAAATTTCCATGGTTTATCATGGCTTATCATCTGGGTATATAATAATTCACTAACCTGAATAGTTCGGCCATGTGGGGATGATTTCCAGGGCTCGGTCGCAGGTCGTGATGAAATTTACCCAGATTTATCACCGTTCCACTAATCATCCAACTATCATTGATAATCACACTATGAATCACCATTAGAAACTATATGGCAGTGTGTCAAAACCTTGTACCCCTGGTGAACATCAAAATAGCTGGGATTTATGGATGTTCATCCCACTAAAAATGGTATTAATAGGTATTGATCCATAGCCATATCATTCCATGGCTTATCATGGCTTATCATCATGTTCTCCATTGAAAACTACAACCTGTGGCTATCCATTGGTGAAATCCCCCTAGGGACCCTGGGGTGAAATCCCTAGGTCCGTCTCGGCCAGGTGGCTCCCGCACCACTTCACCGGCGTACCACGGCAGGTCGGAGGCCAAATAACTGGCATCGAAGGACCTCCATTTGCGACATGGAAAAAAAACACCATTTTTAAGAGGGAATTTTGTAGTACTGTGAGGTAAATCATCTTTTTTAATGGGCTATAAATGGGCTACATCATCTTTTTTAATGGGCCATTGAAATACCAATATGACCAGACTATCTCGCTGAAATTGTGCATCAGCTGTGTACATGAATGTCTTGTTGTGTGCTAAAATGAGTCCGCCGCAGGCAAAACCAGTTTCAACTCACCAAGGACTGCGGGTCCCTTGTGGATCGTCACGATTGATGAGCACGTCTAGACTGGCAAGGTGATGATTCAACAAAGTCCTAGGGTGCTCCAGGTTTGTACATAACATTCCACATGCTTGATCTCAATTTCCCTGCAATTTTAAGAGACGTGTACTGATCAACAACATATTCCTTCGGTTGTTTGCAAAAAAAGATCGAATGAAACCATCAACCAGCCTTCACAACTTGGTTTGCCAATCCTTTATTGTTTGTAAACACTCCCAACAAGCGCCCAATTTTTTCATTGGTCCAATACTGAGCCATGCTTTCGACAGGGGGAGATTTGAGGAAGGGATTGCAAATTGACCATCATTTCCATGAGGAATTCAAGCTAGATTTCCCAGCCATAGAGCCTATGGGGTACGAAGTATATACCAATAATTATATGGTGAATACTTGTGAATACTTTCAAAATCTTTCAAAAAAAATGTGCCAAAAATTCTCGGGTTCCAAACAGTTTTGGAATTTTGACCCATACTCAAAGTTGTTGGTTTTTGGTTGTTGCTGGTTGAAATTCCACTAGTTCCCAATGTTGTGTGGCTCAAAATCTAACTGTTTCCCAGGGGTTGGGTTGCAAGTCTGTTTTCCGCTCACCAGCGATTTATATTTGATATCTATTTATCATCATTGATCCCCCTTTTTTACTGGTTAAAACCCAGTAGCCAGATGTGTAAATTCCCCTTATATAAAAACAACCAACGGGGGCTTCGATTGGTTATATCACCGGTCACCCACGACTTGCCCATGTTAGTTTATGGCTGCAAAATATACAGTTGGACCCTGCCATGAGTTGGAGTTGGAAGATGAGTGAAACCCATGAAAAACGGGTGATTCAATCCGGGTCAAACTGTTTCTGAAAACCAGAGGCTAAAGAAATCATGGATCTGAGTCAACGTAATTATCATAATTCACATCCAGTGGATTAATGTTTGGCCAACTCTTGGATGATATTGGAATCATTTTCTTCCCGTAGACTCACCGTTACTAACCCATCCTTCCAGGCTTCGGTTGTTTCGGCTTTGGCACCTGTGTTCGGATCTACCATGGCCAGGCCAGTCGATGGCCACCACCAAGAAGCCCTGCTCTGCCAGTGCTGGAGCCACCCTGAGCGAATTCGAAGGTCACGACCTTCTAAGGATCATTGAAAAACAATTTGGATGAAAACATTTATATACATATGTAAACATATTATACAGGTATGTATTATATATACAATATACAAGATATCTATATGAATATCAGTTCGATATTCCATAGCTTCATCAACACAACTAATTACCTCATCATATCACCACATGGAAAATGACTCATTCAGTCATTCACGAAAACTGAACCATCATATTACGTATTTATATGTAGGTATGTATCCTAAATGATAATTATCTCGGTTCCTGATTTGATGTAGTAGTTATACTGTGAAAAACATGTCAGATCCGATGACCTATTCATTGGGAATGAAGATGAAATAAAGACTACATTTATTGGTGATATTGATTCATCTTGAAGGAATTGTCATTCATCCCAGTATTGATGACCTATTCATTGGCAATGAATCAATATTTAGTGGTATTTACTACTTCCAGTATTTGCGAAAATAGATGGCCCTACTTACTGACCTCTTCGTGAAGAACTTTCCTTGGCAATCTAAAGAACTTCAAGGCCGCTCTGGAAGCCGCAAGCCTTAAAGTTGATATATCAATATAGCCCCTACCCTTCCGGTAATTTAACGGAGCTATGGAAAAGTCCACATTTATTGATATAGATGATATACATACATATACAATATATATATACAATTATATGTTTAATTATACATATATATATATCCTAAAAATTGTTATTTCTCATGGCTATGTAACAAATAACCAGAGGCTACCCATGGTTCCAATGACCAGTCGGTGAAGAGACGACAATCTCTACGAGGTTGCCCTAACATGGTTGGGAAGGTCCGCAGATGGGACAATCTTAAGGCGGTACCCCTCTCCAGTTTAAAATCAAACATTCCGCAAAATGATGTTATGAATTGTTGTTGTTTCTAGTAGTTTTTTGGTTTTACCACATGATTTATACCCAGGTCTCATGACTAAGAAAAGTTGCTCTGGGATTCTGTCAGCTGTGCCAAGACACTCCAGAAAGCTGTTGCCTTAGGTCGAGAACTACTATTCAAACATGGCTACCTGGCAAACCCCCGATCTAACCGGAGGTTTAGTTCGCTTGGAAAATCATCGAACTAAATTTCGAATTGTCCATTGCTATGGTTGATTACCAGGAGGTAGTGCTGGTCAAACGAGGTTCTGTTCCCCCATGTTCCCACCTTTTGTTTTCCCCATTGTAGGATGGCCACAAACTATGGCTAGCTATAGGATATTGTCCCAAGTATTTATATAATATTATATAATTATATCAATTATATCCTAAAAGAATGTGTCTTGTTCGCATTATACCATTATACTATTTTACACCACTTTTTTCCACAACTTCCACTTCAGGAATCCGATGGTTACGCACGCCATTTTCTGCCGGCAAATTCTCGTTTTGGCTGGCTAAACCCCCATGATATCGCCCTCTTAATGGAGAGTGTCCAATACGTTCTCCTATGTTTTCGAGATAAATCCCCAATTTTCATACAAAACCATATAGAAATACATAAAGCCTCTATTTGTCACGGTTACCCTCTGGTAAACAAACATTAGAATAAACATATACGTAGCTATTGAACATGGCCCAGTCGAAATAGTTGATTTACCCATTGATAGCATGGTGGATCTTTCCATATAAATCGCCATTTTCCCATGGTTTTCCCATGGTTTTCCCATGGTTTTCCCATGGTTTTCCCATGGTTTTCCCATTAAAAATGGTGATTTTCTGGTCCCAACGTTCATCCGGTGCACTGTTGTCAAGCCAGCCATGCAGGGCCAGCACGGGCCGTCCCCGGAAGGGCGACCCAGGCGATCCGCGGCTCCAGGCCTGGACGCTTCCAGAAAAATCATGGATTTATTGTGGATAGTCTATGGATCTATATGGATTTATATGGATTTATATGGATTTACATGGATTTATATGGGTTTTCTGGTGGATTTTGTGATGGATCATCAATTACATGGATAGTCTATGGATACTCTTTGGATGTGTGATGGATTTGTGATGGAGATAATCATGGGAAAATCCCAAAAAAGTAATAAGCTATCAATACATAAACCAACCATTACAATATTGAAGTATTGAATGCCAAAATATGTACGAGTAGTTACCACATTCCAACTCAAAAATAGTTCATAAATCATTGAAAGATATTCAAAGCATTGAAATCATCAGGCCTGACCTTACGTCTCAGCATGTTTCAAGATGTTGTAGAGATGCTTGCTGATCTGTGATTCACATTCACAGCCGAATCAGGGAAAAACACACCAAAAAAATCCAAAAAAGGAGAAGGGTGAAAACCTGCAAAAAACCTCAAAGACTGGGGGAATAACATGGAATAACCATCCAGCATCATCCAGCTACGACCCTAGGGGTACCAATGGGGTACCATAACCTGCGCCTGAGCAGCCAGAGTGAGCCCTTCCCGCAACGGCACTGCGAGCTCAAGCACTGCAGGCCGAGGCACTCGACAAATGGGCGGCAACCGGATCACTATCAGAAAACTCATGGGTTTCAAAGAAATCTTGCTGGGATTGATGGAAAATTGGCATCTAACTCATCAATTTGCTGGGATTGATGGAAAATTGATGGAAAATTATGGCATCTAACTGAATCTAACTGAATCTAAGTGATCATCTGACGCCACTTCATAGCACCAAGCTTTGACTGTGGGTCAAACAGAAACGGATCCAGAGTCTCCAACTTTCGGCGGCCAAGATGGCATGACTTCAGCGGTAGACAGCAGATTGATCAGGCCTTGTCATGAACTGGTTGGTGGTATACCATGGTATACCTAGCCCTCTGAAAGTCAAATGGGATGATTGTTCCCAATATATGGAAAAATATGATGAGAATTGATGAAAGCAAGTTGGGTGTCAACCGTTCCAGATGGAAATGGACCTGCTTGGGATACAGGCTCAGTCCCCTCGGCCACAGTTTCCCAGGACCACACCTCTGGCCACAGAACGCCCCACCATGGCAGGCGACCATCACAGCAGATTCCAATGGAATGAATGCAGTCAGGGTATGCAAGCTCTGGAGAGATCCAAAGCTGGCTGCAAGTGGTGTTTTGTTCAGAAACACACAAGCACAGAACCTGGGGGCCGTTTCACAATCCCAAAAACAGCATGTGAAACCGTGAAACCTGCTTGAAACTAGGTGCTGACAGTAGCTCATTAGAGTAGGCATGCCTCCAGCAAAGGATTGCAGCTAAGCAATCAATTACTGATTGGTGGTTTCAACCCGTTCCAACTATATGGAAGCCAAATGGTTGAAATGAATAGTGGTTCCATTTCTACCATGGTTAAAAAATGAAATCTCCACCCTATCCCGAGCCGTTGTATCACTGTATCCTCCTGTGAACTTCAAACGCTGGAGCAAGTTACTTGAGCCTTGGCTGCTTGCACCTGCTAGGTGGATGTTTTTCAGCCGCTTTCCAAAAAATATCATCCATTTGATCCAAAAAACGGAATGGAAGGTAAATAAGCGCAGTTGAAACCGCCAACGAGTTGTAAGTGGAACCTCCCAGGTCCTGAACAACCCGCCAATTAGCAAGTGGGGCAGAACCGCATCAAAATCTAGTTTCAGATGGAACATGCCTAATGCTATATACTATATGGGTTATACATGGCTGATAAACCGCTTGCCAACGCTCAGGATTCTTATCATCTCTTGGTCCCTGTTCAGAGCCAGATATGGCCAATGTATATACCATAGTCCATCCCACTCAAATTCCGTTAAACCTCCAATTGTGGGAAACTAACCTCCAATTATGGGAAACTATGGAGTTTCGTAGTTTCCGTCCCCCACCCAAAAAAAAAGGGTCCCGCCTTCGGCCGCACGCATGGTCGACTGGTGCGCATCCAAACCGCAGTGACATTGCGGAAGATCCGCCCAGCCCTGGCGGATGTCACCGGTGGCGATGTACTTTCGAACCAAGTGGATGGAATAATGTCAACCCTGGATTAATAAACCCCAAACGGCTGTTTAATTGGGAGGGTACCATTTAAGTATTAGATTATGACTATTGGAGGAGTACCCCCCTAATTAATAAACCATGGTTTATTAATCC
>Ga0126342_10012730_pt1 | contig 14966 bp, 15 predicted proteins | sample Cyp1metagenome_FD_92528 | JGI IMG/M metagenome (GOLD analysis project Ga0126342, IMG submission 92528) | Coral microbial communities from Lord Howe Island, Old Settlement Bay, Australia - Cyphastrea 1 metagenome | ecosystem: Host-associated > Invertebrates > Cnidaria > Coral ...
ATTGGGATTTTGATATTTTGATGTGACTTTCGCCCAGTTGATGTGACTTTCTTCCAACTCGCTGTTACATGGGGTTGATGTGACTTCTGCCCAACTGATGTGACTTAAACCCTTCGCTAGTAGGTAGGTAGATTATCAGAGAAAGAGAGAAAAAGAGAGAGAAAGAGAGGATACATCAATCGCCTTTCGATCCGTCAGTGGCTTCGCTCTGCCATCCGTGATTCACAACAACCAACCTCTCCTATAGGTTTCCTATTTTTGAAACTTCCCCCACCGCCTTGTGCGGTGGTATATGGCCATATATTTTGTAGATATGTACATATACATACATATGCTAGTAGGTATTCGACTGGAAGAGATTTAAGGGATGTCAACAACAACCAATGGGACATGTTCATTCAATTCAAAGGTGGTTCTCCAGCTAAACCCGACAGGGAACTAGTCCAAGCAGAGTACAGGCGGTAGGTGTGATGGTGAATGGCAAGGTTGTATTTTAATTGTCACTGGTGCGACTCGGGAGTTCTGTGCCAAAGTTCTGCCAAAGGTCTTGAAGGTATCCTGCACCCTTCATTCACAATAAATTATTTGTCATGCCTATTCATTTGTACCGATTCCATTTTGCAGGCTCAGCGCCAGACGGTGTGGAGGCGGCAGAGAGAAAGATGGAACAGAGCACAGTCTTTATGTTTTGTTTGCCCCCTCGACTTTCCTTTGGCGAATCTTCTGCTACTGGTATATCCAATATCTGGCTGCTGCCAGCCATGTTTTTTTTTGAAGACACACTAGTGCTACTGTCAGGGGTGTTCAAGAGAAACAACACTAGCAGCGCAATAATGTCCTGGATCAGCTCGACTTGTGAATCATTTCAATAGTCGTTTTTCCGACGAGCACCGGCCGATCCCGATGATAGGAACGGTAGAAGGAACTGGGAGCAGGATCATGGGGAGGGAAGGGATGACGGGCCTACTTGGGCCCAACCCTGAGCCCAACACAGGCCCACACGGGCCAACACGAACCCACATCAGAGCCAAAAAAAATTGGGAAATAACAGCAAAAACACGTTTGTAACAATCCGCGCTGGCTCGGCAATATTGGCCCATGTTTGTGACAAACCCAAGAAGGACACCAAGTTGAATCCCGTGCCCAAGTCAAGTCCAACATGGCGCAGCATCCCAAGCGGGGCCAGCATTGCTACCGAATGGGCCCAGCTTGGGCCCAAGCTGCGCCATGTACAGTAGGACCCAATTTGGGCCTAAATTAAAGCTAAGTGGGTCCAATTTGGGCACACGTTGAGGCCATGTTGACCAAAGTTGGCCCAAGGTGGAACCCATGTTGCGGACACGTTGGCTCAAAACAATAACTGCGCCGAGGATGCCTCCCTGCCCGCTGCAGCTGCACCATGAAATTGTTGATTCGCTTGTCTGGCTGGACCACTGAACTACTGCATCACACTCTGGCACCTTAAGTGCGGGCGGATTAAGTTGCTTGGGTTCGTGGTGCTTCTGAAAGTGGATGAATGATGGCGAATGTCGCTCTTCATTTTACTTGTGCTCCGACTAAGCTCCGACTTGCAGGTCTACGCATACTATGTTTTTCCTCCGCCTGCGAGTGTGGAAAAAGCATGCCCTCCTTCCAGCTGCTTTGGCTGGAATAGACAGAGAATACTTCCGTTCCTGATTTCAGCATATTTCAGTTCTCAAGCTTGGGGGCGCATCATCTCATATTCCTGTCCAACCCTATCCACATATTTAATATGTCATCGAACAGCGACTTGGTTTTTTCTTGCACTCGCCGCTGCAGAAAACCCACTACTTATTTCCAATGTGACAAGGTTGTCAGTTGTCAGAGCAGGTGCACAACACTGGGTCGTTCCCTGTCTCAGTGATGGCTGGGATGGCCACAACCCTTCGCTGTAAGACAAACCATAAACTGAAGTTTACTGAAGTAATGGCTAGCCACTACAGAAGTACATTCTGCCATGGCACCCAGAATGTTGCAAGAAGTACAAAACCTAAAATGCGCAGTGGCATGCAGTGGTTATTTTTGGGCATCCTTTGCCCCCTTGCAACATCCCTTGCAACATCTGGCAACGCAATTTCTTCGAAAACAAGATCTCGCAAGATCTAGTCCCAAGGTGGTCCACCAGCTCTGATGGATCACCAAGGAGACTTGCCACTTGGAGCAGTTTTCTCTTGCCGCATAAGTTTGTTTAAGTTCACGAGTGTCCAGACTAATTATATATATAATTGTATTTACTTGTATGATTGTCGTCAAAGGCCTTTTTCAATCTTTCATGATGATAGACTAGGTTATGTTTGTTTCATGTCCGCCTGTGTAATGTGGTTTCGTTTAAAGTTTGTGAAGGATCCGCACTGTATTTAGAAATTGCAAACGTGGTCCAGTCCGAAACCCTCAACTAAGCCATGTGAGATTCTCTACAAGCTCTGACTGACAGCTTCAATTTGCAACAGTCAAAGATGCAAATGCAAATGCATTGGTTGTTTGAACGACATCACACCCAACCAAATTGAATGGGGACAACCATGACAAGGTGCTTGTTTGAATTCAGCAAAGAAAAAACCTGCATACATTAGACGCATACTAGCATACATTAAGCCCTGAAGGTCTCTTCCATCGACTCCACGGATGCTGCAGGTACGTTCAAGGGTGCAGTCAATTTTCGAAGAGTGCAAGAAGCTATCGAAACAAATCCAACCAAAAAGCATCCCAAAGTTATCCAACCACGTACAACAATCGTGCAACCATGTCGACCAATCTCCATGTGTTATGTATATAGTGTCTTTTGACCCCCCCTTTTTTGGGGCCAAGTTTGCTGCTGCAGAATCAGGAGTGACATGAGTGTACTGCGATTGTACTATTAGCGTACTGTTTTGATTGTTTTTGTATGTGCTCTGACGATGACGTCAGAGGACATGAATGCACCACTCGCTGTACCTCCTGCCGTGCCACACTATGGGCGATCTCGACGACCTGCTCCTTGACAGAACTAGACAGAGCTGTGCCTCATCTCCACTTCATCTCCACCTCACATCCTCCCGTCCTTGGCCAAGTCTGTTACAGTCAAAGCAGCAGCTGTTGCGCTGCGAGCATCAAATGAGACCAGTTTTGTCATGAGATCACCTTGTTTCCCTTTGCCTTCGACACACCCCGTGGCATTTGACAAGTCTGGGTCCTACAGCCAAAAGACAAAGTCGTGCCTTTTTTACAGAAATGACTACATTTATATAGTTGCGGCGAAGCTTTCCCTGGAAGTCGTGCCTTTTTGCAAAACACAGGGGAACTCACGTGATCTCAGCTTAATCATGCTTTTGACTGTTTGCGTGTTTTTTCTTGCGCTCAGGTTGAGTTTAGGGTATATGTAGTTTTTGTTGCGTTCAGCTGGGGGGAAACTGAGTTTATTGCAGATGCTTTCTTATCAGTGACTTCTGTATGTTCAACAACTGTATTTAGCAACTACAGCTAAACTGCTGCTCAATTGCTGGCTGTTGCTCGGTTGCTGCCGCTGGCTACTACCAAACTGCTGCTGGATTGCTTCTGAACTACTACCGCTAGGCTTACGTCTGTGCTGGGTTCTGTGTTCTGCACGCTTGTGCTGGGTTTTGCCCGCTTGTGGCAGGTTCTGCTTGCTTGTGCTTGGTTCTGCCTTGTGCTTCTGGGTTCTGCCTGCTGCTCCTAGGTTCTGCCTCCAGTTTGGGTCCTAGGAGTCCTATTTATATATTTTATATACGTACTTGAATCATGTAGATTTGCGTCGATTCTTTAATTTCCCTTCGACAGATTTAATGTTTCGCATGAGAATTTCAGAAGATAACACATGTACGAAATATGCAACGCATCCCATACAAGCAACAACTTTGCTTCCTTGTCCCAAGACTCGCAAAGCGGGAGATCCCCAGGATGTGTTTCATTTCAACGGCCTTGGAACCTGGGGATACTTTTTTTGTTTTGTTGCGTGTAACTATGTGTAACTAATCTGCGGTTTTGTCCTGTTGGGTTGTTTCTTGTGTGCCAAGATGTCTGCACACGAGAGAAGCAAGACTGTCATAAAGAGCCTCTACGACAGCTTGCAAAGTTCTAAAGCCCAACGCAAGACAAGACCTCAGAGCGCGCCATCACAGCGAGTGCAGGCAAGATGTGCACTGATATTGCAGAACGTGTGACGCCGGGTTAGGGGCTTGATTCGATTTGGAATAGCTGTTGCATAAATGAACATCACTCCAAGCGACATTGATCATACTCCAGGAGTTGAAGCAAAGGCCGAAAGCATCATGTTTTTCATTGTTTTTTCAATGTTTTTCATGTCAAGCGGTGTAACAGCGGAACATGGCCAAAGCACAAGTCGCCCTGCAGGCAAGGCTGGTGCAAAGTCGTGGCGTAGCTTTGTTTCGAGAGTTCGACCGAAGACTTCCATCACAAGCGAATCTACAGACACTCTACTTCGACACATTTGACAGTGAAAGCCGGCCAAGGAGCCGGCCAAGCAGCGCGACCTTTCAGCGATATGCAACCGTGGCCATCACAGATTTGCTTCAGATGTCATTTTTTGATATTTTTGGATATTGTTTGATATGATCTATGGGGGTGCTGTACTATATAGTTGTTAGATGTTGCTAGTAATTACTACTTAAGTTACTTACCTTCAATTGATTGTGCGATTATTTTCTGAAAAGGGGTTCTTAGCAGGGCTGGTTTGTTCAAGCCTTTCTGAGCCGTGGATTTTGCTTTGTTTCGCCTTTGGTTTGCTGCTTTTCGGTCCATAATTGGTCGGAGATCCTCCAAATATCCTACAGATGGCCCAGACATGGCTCAGACTGCTTGGTTTGATGTTGAAACAATAGAAAACAATTAATTATCAGGCAACTGCAGGCAATTGTTGACTCTCAATTCGACAAAGCATTGGCCTCCCGGCGGCCAACCAGTGCTGGAGCCATCATGCGGAGATCGCAGACAGAACCAGCAGATTCCTGGGAAATGGAAAGAGAGCACGCGCAACTCAGAGAGCATGCCGAGCATGAGCCGTCTCTGAGACCTTCTCTGAACATTCTGAACGCCGCTCAAGAGGACGATGTGCAAGAGGTGGACCTCACACACCACACCCATGGTAAGCACGTCCTCGAGAAGCAGAAGAGTGGAAACAAAGCATCGGGACTCAACCTGGAGGAGTTGTGCCTTAGCTGATTCATGACAGTTTTTAATATTTTTTAATATCGATAGATGTATCATGATGTATCGAAATTCTTGCATAATACTAGTATATGCCGTATGCCTGTAAATATGTAAATTTAATTTGGCGGAGTACTTTCAAAAAAACATATTTCTAAATCACAGGTACTCCACATGTGGAGTACCTGTGACGAGCAAATAGCTTGGAGAAGCAGGCAGGTTAGTGCAGTACTCAAATACGTAGTTCAGCCTGACAAATCAAATGGTTTGGCCAAAAAGAAAAACAGAGCAGCTCAGATGAGCGACAAGCAGCTACTGTACATGTTCCTGCTGCTGGTGCAATATCTCATCGCGGTGCAATAGTGATATATATATATATATATATATATAATATATATATTGATATATACATTAATTGTATAATACATATAATTGTGTATAGATGCTTGTAGTGCTTTCTAGGATGCCGTACTGGGTAGATCTGATATGATTTGACATATTTGGCACACCGATGCGTTACAATCAGAATATATTTGATTTGTGATTTCTTGTACACGTTTGCTTGTTTTGAAAAGTACATTGGGATGAGTTGTGAATGATGGTTCAGGACTTGCCTCTCAATCAGTCATCCACTGATGAAATGCCTCTCCCAATCAGTAATGTGCACAGACACGCGCACTTTCTCTGCCCCTCTCTCCTTCCTTCTCCCTGCAAGTTTCTTCCCATCTTGTGGAAACTTCAACCCGATTTTTCTGGGATGTATTGATGCATTTCAATTGCAACCTGGTCACGGTACAAGTGAATGCAAGGACAAGTACCGAAAGATCGTGTAGCATCAAGTGAAACCCAAAGCTTCTGATGTCCTTTGCAGATTGCTTGGGGCTTGGGGTCACCAACTAGCATCCACCAGATTGCTTGAGATCATCCTCAAAAGACATCAAAAAGGCGTTTGTTTCGTTTTAGCGCCTGATCAAGCAATCTCGATCATATATAGTTGTTCAATCCCTTTCAATCTTCTGCACTTGTTGGAAATTGTTAGAGCAACTGGACTTCTTGTGGGGATGCTTAGGCGAAGCTTGGGCATGGTTTGGGAAAAGCCTCAGAATGTGCGTTCGAGCAGAGTCTTGGCCGTGCAACTGTGCGAACATGCAATCTACCCACTTAGTGAAGGTTTGGCAGTAGCCACGTTGATGAGTCTTGCTAGACAATTTTTAAATTTCATCTTGCTAGACAATTTAAATGTCAGCCAATGTCTAATTAATGTCAGCAGCACCTGAGGTGAAGTCACGCAGGCTTTCTCCCTAGAAGGCCCACGCCAAAGCCTCCGCCCAAGGCAGGTCAGCCAAACTGTATATAGCTGGCAGATGCGATAGACGTTGACAGCTTGACATGTATTTCCAGTTGAGCAGCGGCCATGACCCCCGATGATCATTGTTCTGGGGATCTACTCTCGCTATCTCTCGGTGATGCAAAATCCATCGATCACCGTGGATATGTTGAACCAAACTGATGGACCCAAGGAGTGAGAAATCAACGGCCAAACACAAAAACCCTGCTCAGATGAGATTCCGAAAATATACGAAAATACAGAGACAACAGTACAACATTGAGCCAACACCTCCCATCAGAAGCCGGTTCAAACAAGACCCCTGCCTTCTTTCCTTCCTTCCCTCCCTTATTGATTGAATATGTGGTCATAAGCATTGATTGTTCCCCAAACAGCGTGTCCACACTGAGGGGTTCTTACGGTAGGAGTTAAGGCCGGGGTTAGATCAGGGTGCTCCATCTGGCCGCCGGCATTTTTGCTGTAAATTCTCGCATAAAATTGCTCTTGTGAAATGTCCACGTGCATTTCAATTCAACTGCGCAGGCTGGCGCAAAATTTGGGTCCCGAGGTTGTCCCGCTCTTGGGCCCCGTTTTTTTTGCTGTAAATAAATTCCCGCATTTGAATCATTTGATTTGCTCTATAAGACGTCCATGTGCATTTCGACTGCATAGGCTCGCGCAAAATGTGGGTGCCGGGGTTGTCTCGGTCTTGGGCCCCGTTTTTTTGCTGCAAATAAATATAAATAAATTATATAAATTTTCAGCGACATTTGGGTCAAAGTAATCATAATCATGAATAAGTGTGAATGTGCTTGACCAAAAATGAAGCTGTTTTTTCCGGACCATGAGACAGGAATCCACAAGATTTTGGCCACTCAAAGAGAACTCTCCGGTATCACTGCGTCTCGCGACCTTCATCATGTTTAGTAATGCTTAATCTGATTTGCTGTCATATGGTGCAAGCTTGACCGATGAAGGCTTTACTTGATTCCTCCATTGAGCGTTTCTCCTCTCCAGGCAGTCGAGAATTTCTGTGGTGATTGAGCAGGATGCTGTTCCACAGAAGAAAGAGACGTGCTCAATGTGTCCAACATCTTGCTAGACTTGCATGTCCACCACAAGAAACTACAGATAATTTTGAATCATTTGTTTGGGTTTTCTGGACTTCACTCCCTGTGCTGGCACCTCGAACCCGGAGAGGAGTCTGACCTGCAGACATGGGAGATGATGCTCAAGAAGGCTTCATGATTTGTGGAAAGATGTGGTAGTTCTCTGTAAATGCATCTGATGATTCTCCATGATTCCGTTGGATAAAATGAATACTGTAAAATGGTTCCAGGTTCCGATTGGTCAATGTTACGCGTTAGTCTGGCAAATGGGGAATTCTTGGAGCATTGTGCAGCCCCCAAGTGTTGAGTCCATTCTGGATTCCTTTCCTTTTCCCAGCTTTTGATCACCTACTGTATGCTTTTGAAGCAGACTTTCTCGATTGATCCGTACTGTACTTTGCTGAAATGCGGCATAGTAAGGGTTACCACTTCGTTGGGGCTGCATGGTGTTTCTATTTTGACTAAACTGCTCGTTCTGGATTGACAGGTGTGGTTTGGAAGACTGAAGGAGTTTGACAGCAACAGTGGTAGGAAGAGGATAGGAAGGGGAGCGCTTGATAGTCCGTGTACATTGCATGACCTGGAGGCAGCTCCAACCCCTCAGAAGGCGGCATGTCCAGAGTATCCGAGCAAAATTTACGGACCCCGTGACGTTCCATGCTTCGATGTTTGCTGCGGTCACACCTTTGTTGGAGTCCAGATTCAAATTCTGGATTGAATCCTGAAGGCTTTCATATGCAAAAGCTTGTAAAGCAGATTAGATAAAACATACTAAAACAATCTAAAACATAAACATAGTAAAGCATAAACATAGTAAAACAATCAGTTTTCCGACCAAGGCATTTGCCTCCCAACGAACCTGGGATTGGGATGCCTTGGACCTGGCAATCTTCCAGTATTGACGCTGTAGATGCAAACCAGCACAAGGTCCGGCACTGCATGGCACAACAAGCTTCAGCCAACAGCCATAACATGATCAGAATGCTCTGGACGCAACTTTTATCAGTGAGATATTTCAGTTCTTGGGACATCCAGGGACTCTTCCAACAACTGCGACGGAACCAGCTGTCTCAATTTTGCGGAGAACAGATGTATACAGATGCTATATTTCGACAAAGAAATTATCAGAGTTGGTTTGTCCAGAACCATCCCCAACCAACACCCTTGTGGGACTTTGCACTAGCAGCTTTGTCCACACAGATGTCGTGCAGCTGGGCAGGATTCCTTGACAAGCCGGGAACAAACCAAATCCGGCAGCTCCACGGCAGTCATCTGATGTCACGTTGAAATACGTTGAATATCTTTGACTAAAACTTGGCTTGAGCTGTGGCCCAGCTGTAAAAAGTGAACAAAAGTGATACATTGTGTGCTTTGATTGTGCTTTGTGAGACAGCCAGCCGGCAGTTGAGTCTTCTCTTGTTTGGCTTAGCTGCCGTCAGCCAAGGCCGGTGGAACCGAAAGTCCTACATTTGATGCTTGTTGTGTATTCACACTCTACTTGGCTGGGGTTTGATGAGTATTTTCTAGAAAGGCGACCGCTGCAGTGTTTTTCTATCCGACGTGGGACAAAAAGACCATATGTCACCATCGTATCTCAGCGTCATTTAGTCGACACAGGTTCGTTTTGTACTCCGAAAATATATCCGAGTTATATGAGTCATTCCGAGTCATTGGATCATGTGAAATGTGCAATGGAGTACAGTAGACAAGATACAAAGCGCAGAGGCTGCCCCCATGAATGCATCCATCTGAATCGACTGTATGTAATTATTTGCACATTGATGATGTTGGGGTTGGTGGCTGCATGTGGGGCCATTTTGGTCCTCTGGATGTCTATTGTCTACGAGAATCCAATCATCCCATGTTTTTGTCATATAAACTACAGGTAGTACCGCGCAAAGCCGTGGCGGAAGTTTCAAATATGGAAACTATAAGAGAGGTGAACTGTTGTGATGCATGGATGGCAGAGCGAATCCACTCATGGACCGAAAGCTGGCTGTGACTGGTTGTGATTTTTGGAGTGGTTGCAGTGGTCACCTCACCCACAACTGCAGGTTGTAGCGTGGTGTAGCAAAGTGCAATTTAATTGCAGTTGTAGCTGTAGTTGTGGTGGTAGTTGTAGTTGTAGTGGTAGTTGTAGCTGTAGCTGTAGTTTTAGTTGTATGCATTTGCGATTTTTCCACTCCACCTGTCTAAAGTATTGCGCCTGCCACGAAAAATTGATGCTAGGTCGTACGAAGTGCTGCACCTGTCATGCAAAATCATCTTAGCAAACCTACAGATCGGATGCTCCAAAATGCAACCTCTCTCAGGAAATCAGCGCCCTGGCCTCCTAACATCTCTCATGAACATGTCTTTTGCACTGCGCCTGCCACGCGAAATGCATCTTGGCAGATCCTCTTCAAATGTCCCCGCCTGCCATGGTTTTTGGAAATGCGACAAGTTCCGAACCTGGTGTGTTTTGTACAATTTGACTTGAAATGTGCTTTGCGCCACAACGACGTGCACTTTTTCGACATCTCAACTTCCAAAAGTGTTCCGAACCTGGTGTGTTTTGTACATTTTGACTTCGAAATGTGCTTTGCGCAGCAACAGCGTGCACTTTTTCGACATCTCCAAAAGTGGTCCGAGACCGTCAGTTCTTTACACTTTTGGCTTCGAAATGTGCTTCGCGCAACAACGGCGTGCACTTTTTCGATATCTCAACTGCCAAGAGTGGTCCGAGAACGTCAATTTTTCACACTTTTGACATCGAAATGTGCTTCGCGCCACAGCAGCGTGCAATTTTTCATCTCTCATTTGGCCAGATGGCTCCGCACCCGCCGCTTTAGCGAGCCTACTTTTCGACCCTCCGGAGCCACAAATCATTGTCAAAACACCGTGAGTCGCGAATTTTCTACCTTTTTTGCGCACCTGCATCTTCTTCTCTCTGACTTTCTCTTCTCTGATCTTCTTTCTTCTTCTCTTCTCTTCTCTGATTCTTGCCACCTCTGCTTTTCCATCTGTCCATATTGTCGGAAGTTTGACTTCTAAACTTCCTTCGCTAAATTCAGGGCATCGCACAAGGGTCCAAGGTAGTGCAGACTTGGATAAAGATAGCATTTGCAGTTGCAGCTGCATTTGTATTTGTTAGCTGTTGTTGTTGTTGTTGTTGTTGTTGTTGTTGTTGTTCTTGTTCTTGTTGTTGTTGTTGTTGTTCTTGTTCTTGTTCTTGTTCTTGTTCTTGTTTTTTGTTGTTGTTGTTGTTGCTGCTGTTGTTGTTGTGGTGGTGGTGGTTGTGGTGGCGGTGGTCCATCTGACCATTCATCTTTTTGGCTCAGTTTTTTCAGCGTCGCAAAATCGTCAAATGGATTGCGTTTTTTTTAAGGCAGAAAACGCTCTAAATACCAATGCGTTCGGCACTGCAAAAGTCAAAAATCCGGAATTTACATCTATTTACACGTATTTACAATGTTTTTGCCTCCACGATCAAAAAAGACTGTATTTACAGTGTTGTTTGGACAGCATCTACTAAACAAATACTGGTATTTATGCAGTTTTCAGCATGTTGCAAGCACTAGTTGTTCCATGCCAAAGCGACAAAACACTGTAAATCACAGTGTTTGGGCTTTCCTTGGCAGCAGGTCCATTTTTGGTCGAAAATATTTTCGCTTTTGACCCACCAAAAGTATCCAAAAGTACCAAAACGCCACCAGAGTGAAGGATTTTCGGGGTGTCTGCGGCTGGGGCGCGCGCTCCACAGCAAGCTGGGGTTGCTGATCAAGAGTACATCGAGGGCATCGCTGGATTTCAAGGCTTACGCCTGACGACTGGCCGGAAGGGTGGAGGGTTGAAGCCATATGTTGGGCAATGTTAGGGCTGGTTGAAGCCGGCTAGGGCCATCTAGGAGGCATGTTGGGGATATGTTCGGGCCATGTTAGGGATTTGTTGGACCTCCCACAAAACAGCACCCAGCTGCAGGTTTCACCTCCAGTCTCCCACGTTGCCTTCTGCACCCCCTAGAAAGAAGCTGCCGGACCAAGCCAGTGCTCTCGGACAACACTTTTCCTCTGACGCCCTCCCCCTGCTGTTGGCTGAGGCTGCAGATATTATGTCATAATCCTGTATGCATCAAGCAGCGTGTAGTTCTTGCATTTTGCGCTATTCCACTGACAGAATCAAGTTTTGCTGAGGGGGGCCTCCCCGCCTCAATGTCATGCACCCTGAGTGGCATTGGGTTGATTTGGAATTGAAGGGGATGCGCGCCAATTTTTGTTTCAGCCTTGATCTTTCCAAAATAGCGCTTTAGCCCCCCATGAAATGGTTGCGAATGATGCTCGTAGGTCCAGATATCGCTGTTGTTGCCACTATTGTTCTTGTTCTTGTTTTTGTTCTTCTTGTTGTTGTTGCTGCTGTTGTTGTTCCTGTTGCTGTTGCTGTTGTTGCTGTTGTTGTTGTTGGTGGTGGTGGTTGCGGCTGTGGTTGCCGCTGCGGTTGCTGCTGTGGTTGCTGCTGTTGTTGCTGCTGTTGCTGTCGTCGCCGCTGCTGTCCTTGTTATTGTCGTCGTTGTTGTTGCTGTTGATGTTGATGTTGCTGATGTTGTGGGGGCATAATGGGCTCTACATGGTCGTGCAAGAGAGGAAGAGAATTGCCATGGCTCCGGCCCCGCTTATTTTACGCACACAATCAAGTACAAGTACTTTTCTTGTCAGGATACTTTTCTTGTGCCCATTGTTGCCTGTGTGTGTGTTTTTCATGCCTTCGCCAAGGGCAGTTCCGAAAAGAGGAGGAGGAGGAGGATAAAACTGCAGCGGAGGCAGCTTCTGCGCATTTCTGCAGTAGAATAGAACACACCTTGACCGGACTTTGGCCATCTTTGACCTGGCTTACGTCTTGATACTGATTTACTCAGGCATACAACCGCAGGGCACAACAAACCGTCATCTCTTATCCGGATAATTAGATCATACTAGATCCCAACAGGGTTGGACCAACTCTGCTGAGCAAGCGCTCTCAATATCTCTCAAGACAGTGAGCTAATTTGTGGCGTAGATATGCGTAGATGCTGTATTGCATCTTGTCCTGGAGATTTGTGGTTCAAGCACTATAGGTGAGAATGAGCGAGCAACTTCAGTGGCCACCGCTGATTCGGGAAGGCAATGGCCCATGGTGGCACGCAGTTAGTGGGAGTCCCATCCTGGTTGCTGTCCTGAGTTTGAGTCATGCTGTCCCAGCTATGCCTACAAGTAGTGCTACCTCACGTAGAAGCGACGCAAGCAACTTCTCCAAGAGGTCTGCGAGAGCCGGCGTGCTGGGCCAGGAGCGCTTTGCCGAGAGAGCTGGACGCTTGCCATTCTTAGGTCTTGGGGCAGCTGGTGATGCCGCCTATAGGGCTTGTCAGATCGCAGTCTCCACGTGTCCCAAATAAAGGGTCATAAGCAATATCGCACAGCAGCTGTGGTTAATTTAGGTGCAGCGCGATTTTGGTGGAGGCGCGTGTAGACTGCAGCACCTCGTGGCGCTAGCTGGAGGCACAGTTCAACACCCTGAGCATCGCATATTGATTAGGATCAATATCTTGATTTTGAAGGCTCAAAAATCAATATGAGATATTGATTTTTCAGATCAATATTTCAATGTGAAAAATGATGATTTCCAGGTCAATATTTCAAAAGAAAAATCAATATTTCAGGCCATGCAGCCGACCAAGTTTTCCAATGAAAAATGAAGATTTTCCCTCTTGGCATGGGTCAAACTTGGCCTTTTCCAAAGCCTTCTGGACTTATAAAATCGATACTTCAATAGATGACATTTTGGGATTTCTTCAGAATCCCCATCCCAAAGCATCCTTTTTTCACGCATTTCTCATGATGTCTTTGCATCAGTCCAGCTATATCTACACCTAAATCAACCTTTTCCAAGGCCATTTTCCAAAACCCAGATGCCTTTCCCAAAGCATATGTGCCTTTTGCCTTTTCCAAGGCATGGCCAGCCACTTGGGATTGCCTTTTCCAAAGCAACATGCCACAAGTTGGCACTGCACGCCAAAGCTTTTTCCAAAGCCACAGGGGCTACAATTATAAAAGATGTCTTTTCCAAAACCCACATGCCTTTCCCAAAGCATGTGTGCCTTTTGCCTTTTCCAAGGCATGGCCAGCCACTTGGGTTTGCTTTTTCCAAAACAAGTTGCTGCAACTTGGCTACCTCATCCCAGCCAAAGCCTTTTCCAAGGCCACATGAATTGAGACAGCAGGTCTTTTCCAAAACCCACAATTTTGCCCCAAATCATGTTTGCCTTTTGCTTTTTCCAAAGCATGCCAGGCTTTTGCTGTGAAACACCTTTTCCAAAGTGCCACAGCCTAGGCCAAGCCATGTCAGGATACATGGAAGGTGGGCAGCCACAATCCTTCTAAGCCAGCTTGCTGGGCAATCTTTCTTAGCTGCCTGCAGAGCCAATAGAAATCGGTTGCAGCTTCAATTTCCCAATTGTAGCCCCCACCATAAGGTGACAAAGTGGCTGAAGCAATTGCAAATTCATGCGCTGTCCACTGCATGTTTTCATACAGCTTGTTTATTTTGATTCTCCCTTCATATTTAGATTTTCCAATTGTAACATGTGGAGAAATCAGCAGGGGCAAGAATTCGCAATGAAACTCCAGCCCTATGTAGACCTCCTGGCCTGGCAACAGGTCGATCCACACAGAAAGATCTGTCACCTTCAGTGGTCTTTGGCACACTGCCAGCTGTGTGCTTCTAAAGTGCTGCTCTGGGGCAGCATATGCAGGAAGGGTCAGGATTTCCTCCCTGGCTTCCTTCCTTGGGGCCTGATCTGTTGTTGGGAGTGTGGCCATTGCACAAGCTTTTTCAAGCCCCAACAACCAAGTCTTTTCGAAGACTACGCCCTGCATACAGCAAAAGTCTTTTCCAAGACTTGGCAGGCTAGCCTTTTCCAAGATTTTTAGGGAAACCCTTTTCCAGGGCAAGAGCCTTTTCCAAGACTTGGCAGGCTAGCCTTTTCCAAGACCTATAGGGGAACCCTTTTCCAGGGCAAGAGCCTTTTCCAAGACTTGGCAGGCTAGCCAAGACCTTTAGGGAAACCCTTTTCCAGGGCAAGAGCCTTTTCCAAGACTTGGCAGGCTAGCCTTTTCCAAGATCAGGGAGCCTCTTTCCAGGGCCAGGGCAGCAGAACTTTTCCAAGCTCACCAACAGCTCAGCTACTGCAAGAGGCTGATTGCTGTGTGTTGTTTGTGTGGTGTGTTGTGTGTCAGTGTGTTGTTGTTACCAGTTTGTATGTTGTTGTGTTGTGCATGTTTGAAATTGAAGTTGTGTGTGCTGTGCATGTTTGAAATTGAAGGTTCCAGACAAAC